>Ga0307992_1001695_pt1 | contig 12911 bp, 13 predicted proteins | sample EllFjometagen133_FD_203162 | JGI IMG/M metagenome (GOLD analysis project Ga0307992, IMG submission 203162) | Marine microbial communities from Ellis Fjord, Antarctic Ocean - #133 | ecosystem: Environmental > Aquatic > Marine > Unclassified | place: Southern Ocean | collected 2014-10-08
ATCACCAAACGGAGCGTTTATATTCGCTGTACTCAGATCAATTACTGATACGATAATAAAAAATGATCAAAACGTGCTTGGGTCTCTAAATATTATTGCTAACTTGCAAACTGATTAGTTACAATTTCTTTTTACTTTTTCTTTTATTACTTTATTACCGGAATATTTAAATATAAACATCATTTCTTCTATTAGTTATCAATTCGCCTTATTTAGAGGTCTAGAACTTGTTTCAGTAATAACAATATTATTTACATTAATAGGTGTAGTTGTTGGAATAAATTATCTCAATAGTGAAATAAAAATCAATTTAAAATACATATTTATTGAAGGAGTAAATTTCTATAAATATTTTTTTAAAGATGTAAAGAAATATTTTGTAAAATAATTTTTTTAATTTTATAAAATATTAAAATCATTTTTTGAAATGCTAAAATCGCTGAAAGAAAAAACTGGCTCATATCAACTCAATAATCCATTGGTTATTGTTTTGCTAATAGCTTTTATAATAATTCTTGGGTGGGTAATAGCTACAGGCGGATTAATTACTGCAATTGGAATTCTTTTTTTACCTCCAATTTTAATATTTTTAAACAGATTGTTCGTTAAACCTGAAATTGGAATATATACTCTAATTGTTTTATCATTTTTTGCAATTGGAATAACAAGGTATATTCCTTTACCATTAGGTTTGAGTATTGATATATTTCTTGTTCTTTCAATTATTACTGTTTTTTTTAAATTCTTTTACACAAAAATAGATCTAACTTATGTAAATTCTGATATAACATGGCTTATGCTAATTTGGTTTCTATATTCTATTCTACAATTTTTTAATCCGGAAGCATTAAGTCAAAAAGCCTGGGTTTTTGCTATGCGTTCAATCTCTTTATACCCCCTTCTACTTGTTCCTTTAACATTTCTATTGTTTAAAAAAGTAAAATATGTTTATATTTTCATATATCTATGGGGTTTTCTTTCAATATTGGGAACTCTAAAAGGACTACAACAATTATATATCGGGCCAGATTTTGCTGAACAAAAATGGTTAGATACAATAGGCGGCATTACTCATATCCTCTTTGGCGAATTACGTGTGTTTTCATTTTATAGTGATGCTGGTCAGTTTGGAGCTGCTCAAGGTGCAACAGGTATTATGGGTTTATTAGTAGCCTTAAATATTAAAGGATTTTTAAATAAATCATTTTTTTGGGCAGTAGCTTTATCCAGTCTTTGGGGAATGATGATTTCCGGTACTCGAGGTGCATTAATAGTTCCGCTAATTGGAGGTATGGTTTATCTTATACACAGAAAAAATTTCAGAGTAATAATTATTGGAATTATTTTAATGGCCTCTATCTATAGTTTTTTTAGATACACATATATTGGAAATAGCAATTCTCAAATAAGAAGGATGAGAACAGCTTTCACACCATCTGATGATGCATCATTACAAGTTAGGCTTGAAAATCGTAGAGTATTAAAAGTGTATTTAAGCTCAAGACCTTTTGGCGGCGGAATAGGAAGTGCCGGTGGTTGGGGTCAAAGATTTTCCCCTAATGGATTTCTTGCCAGTATTCCTACTGATAGCTGGTATGTACAAATATGGGCTGAACAGGGAATTATTGGATTAACATTACATCTTTTAATATTAGCATATATTTTTACGAAATCCTCATACTTGATAATGTTTAAAATTCATGATCCCGAATTGCGTGGAATTTTAAGCGCCATTTGTGCCGCTTTTGCAGGAATAATGGGTGCAAGTTACGGAAACGGTGTTTTAGGTCAGATACCTACAAGTGTACTAACATACATTAGCTGGGCATTAATGTTTATGTCTCCATATTTTGATTACCAATTACGCACTTCGCCAGCAGATTCAAGATTTAGTTTGTTTAGTTTTAATAAGTAATGAAAATACCTTATGAATTAATAAAAGTTGCCATTTATGCTTCAATTAAAGCAGGAAATGCAATTTTAAAAATATACAAAACTGATTTTTCCGTTGAAAATAAGATTGATAATAGCCCTCTTACTATTGCTGATAAAAAATCTCATATTATTATTAGAGATGAATTATTGTCTACAAATTTACCAATATTAAGTGAAGAAGGAATAGAAATTCCTTTTGACAAAAGAAAAAACTGGAAACGGTTTTGGATGGTTGATCCTCTTGACGGGACAAAAGAATTTATTAAAAGAAACGGAGAGTTTACTGTAAATATTGCACTAATTGAAGATAGTTATCCGGTTGGTGGAGTAATTTTTCTTCCTGTTTTAGATGTGTTATATTTTGCTTTTGATGGAATTGGATCTTTTAAACTAAAAAATATTTCTAAAAACTTTTTTCCTGAAATTGAAATATTAGAGCTAATTAATAAATCCGAAAAACTACCAATAAAAAACAAAAAAGAATCATTCACTATTATAGCAAGCAGATCACATTTATCTGATGAAACAGAAAACTTTATTAAGAAGTTAAAAGATAAGCATAGAAAAGTTGAATTAATTTCAAGAGGTAGTTCTCTGAAATTTTGTGTAATTGCTGAAGGAACAGCTGATATTTATCCAAGGCATGCTCCTACTATGGAATGGGATACAGCTGCAGGACAAGCAATAGTTGAAATTGCAGGCGGAAAAGTCATAAATAATAACCAAAATAGAATCAAATATAACAAACCAAATCTTCTTAATCCATGGTTTATTGTTAAATTTTAGTTTCATATTTCCATTTCACTCAACTTACTAAAACTCAAATTACTTTGAGTTAATTATTATTTACAGTATAAAAATGATAAAAAACTTAGCTTTATAATCGGCTTTTATTTTAAAAAACTATATCTTTGGTCTCAAGATTTTACATAAAGTAATTTATTTTTACTTTGAGTTAGAATTTTTTAAATTCATTCTAATATTGTTTATTATGAGTTCGATAAAAACTGAAAATTATTTTCCAAAAACAATTTCAAAAAAGCAAGCATCAGATACCGGAATGGCTGTTGTTCTGATATTGTTACTAATTGGATTTTTTACAAAATCTGATATTTATTTTAAAATTGCAATTCCTTTGCTGGTAATTAATATGATATTTCCTTTGTTCTACTATTTTTTTGCTTTTGCCTGGTTGGGATTTTCAACTATTCTTGGTACGGTTGTTTCAAAAATAATTTTATCAATTGTATATATTATTTTAGTTTTTCCTATGGGGTTAATCAGAAGAATGTCTAAAAAAGATCCTTTACAATTAAAGAAATTCAAGAAAAACAAAAATTCTGTTTTTATTACGAGAAATATTAGTTTTACATCAAAAGACATTAAAAAACCATATTAATTATAAAAAATTACTTTTATGGAATTCTTAAAAGATTTATGGGCATTTATAAGAGAACGAAAAAAATTTTGGCTTTTACCACTAATAATTGTTTTATTGTTATTAGGAGTATTAATTGTTTTTACAAGTGGTTCTGCAATAGCTCCATTTATTTATACATTATTTTAACAAATATTTTAATACTATGTCCACGATAATATTAGGTATATCAGCCTATTATCATGATAGTGCTGCAGCAATTATTGTTGATGGAGAAATAATAGCAGCTGCTCATGAAGAACGTTTTACAAGAATAAAACACGATTCTTCTTTTCCCATTAATGCTTGTAAATATGTTATTAGTGAAGCAGGAATAGATTTCGAAGAGATAACTGCAGTATCATTTTATGACAAACCATTAATTAAATTCGAAAGATTACTAGAAACTTACCATGCTTTTGCACCAAGAGGTTTAATAAGTTTCCTTTCAGCTATTCCGGTTTGGATAAAAGAAAAATTATTTATGAAAAAAATGCTTAGGGACGAACTGGCAAAACTTGGAAAAAATAAAGCGCCAATTCTGTTTCCTGAACATCATTTATCACATGCTGCTAGTGCCTTTTACCCTTCACCCTTTGATGATGCAGCAATTTTAACTATAGACGGAGTTGGTGAATGGGCTACAACTACAATTGGCTATGGAAATGGAAATAAGATAAAAATGCTAAATGAATTACATTTCCCTCATTCTCTTGGATTACTTTATTCTGCTTTTACATATTATACCGGTTTTAGAGTAAATAGCGGTGAATATAAGCTAATGGGACTTGCTCCATACGGTAATCCTGAATCTGAACAAACCAAAAAATATAAAGAAAATATATTAAATGAATTGATTGATATTCGTAATGATGGGTCATTTTTACTTAATATGAAATATTTTAAGTTTGCTACCGGGCTTAAAATGACCAACAATAAAAAATGGACAACATTATTTGGAATTCCTCCAAGAAATCCAGAGTCGGATATTACTCAGGAATACATGAATATGGCTTCTGCTATCCAAAAAGTTACAGAAGATATTGTAATTAAACTTGCCAAGACTGCAAAAAAACTAACAAACAGCGATTATTTAGTGATGGCAGGAGGAGTTGCATTAAACAGCGTAGCCAACGGAAAACTCTTAAGCTCAGGAATATTTAAGGATATTTGGATACAACCTGCCGCCGGAGATGCTGGTGGAGCTTTAGGTGCTGCATATCTGGGTTGGTATTTATGGAAAGGAGAAAAGCGAATTCCTGTAAAAACACCGGACGCTATGAAAGGTGCTTATCTAGGACCCAAGTTTGATGAAAAAAGTATTAAAAGTGTTATCCGAAAATATAATGCTAATTATAAATATTTTGAAGATTTTAATGAATTAATAAAACTTGTTGCTTCAAAAATAGCTGAAGGTAATGTGGTCGGTTGGTTTCAGGGAAGAATGGAATACGGACCTCGAGCTCTGGGCAATCGGAGTATTCTTGGTGATGCCAGAAATCCTGAAATGCAAAAAAAAATGAATCTAAAAATAAAATACAGAGAAGGATTCAGACCCTTTGCTCCTACTGTTCTCGAAGAAGATATTCAGGAATTTTTTGTATTAGATAAGCCTTCTCCCTACATGTTGCTTGTAATTCCGGTAAAAAGTGATAGATTAAAACCTTTACCTGAAAATTATCATAAAATGAATCTCTATGATAGATTATATCATTTGCGCTCTGATGTTCCTGCCATCACTCATATCGATTATTCCGCAAGAATACAAAGTGTAAATAAAAATACAAATCCAAAATATTGGAGTTTAATTAATGAGTTTAAAAATCAAACCGGTTACGGGGTAATAGTAAATACAAGCTTTAATGTCAGAGGCGAACCTATTGTTTGTACTCCAGATGATGGATTTAGATGTTTTATGAGAACTGAAATGGATTATTTAGTTATCGGCAATTATTTATTCGACAAAAAACAACAGCAAGAATTGAAAAACGACTCTAATTGGAAAGAAGAATTTAAATTAGATTAAAATTTAAAATTTATGAAAGCAAAACCTGACAAAACAAAAACTAAAATATCACGCGGAAAAAAAATAAAATATATTTTAGTTATTACATTTATTTCGATAATAGTTTTTTTAATTGCTGCCGAGATTTTACTTGCAATAATTAATCCTCAACCATATCAGTATCCTACACTTAAATTTTCAGAAAAATATAAAAAAGTCTATCATTCCAATATAACAATAAAAGATTACAACCCACCCGAAACAAGATATTACTCTACTAACGAGCTGGGATTCAGAAAAAGCAGTTGTAAACTTTCACAAGAAAATAATAAACCAAATATTGTTTTATTAGGCGACTCCTTTACATTTGGTATTGGAGTAAATGACGGTTTTGAATTTGCTTCGGTTATGGCTGATAAACTTCAACAGCATTATAATGTTATTAATCTTGGCATTGGTGGTTGGGGCTTAACACAGGAAATAAGAGTATTTTATGATGAAGGTCAATCATTTAATCCCGAATTTGCAATAATAATTTTTTGTAATAATGATCCTGATGATAACTTATTAGATGCTGTTATTGAGATAAAAAACGGAAAATTTGAATTTATTGATTCAAATGAAGCTTCTGGAGGTATTTTATCAAAAGTAAGCAAATTACTATCTCGATCAATTATCCAAAAAAGTAATTTATATAATAGTATTCGGAATTTCCTATATTTAAAATATCATGCAAATGCTATTGAGCAAGCAAATGAGCAAGAAAGCAAAGTATCCGAAATTCCAAAAAATGAAAAATTTTATTGTGAATTGCTTGATGTATTTGCAAACGACCTGAAACAAAAAGATGTGAAACTTTTGTTTACTTCGATAAATTATCTTAAAGATGGGAAAATTAAATCCGAACTTCTTGATTTTCCCTTTATCGAAAAACATATTATTGAATTAGATTCTTTGGGTCTTATAGATTATGTAACTATTAATGATTGGTTTAATAAGGAAGACATGCTTCCTTCGCCTGTTGGTCATTACGATAAAAGATGGAACTTTGTTTTGGGTGATAATCTGGCTGATTATATTTTATCAAATAATTGATTATTGAATTGATTTTAGTGTATAAGCTCCCATTCTATTAACTTATCATAAATAATATTAGCAATAATAAAATTTGCTTTAGAATTAGCGTGAACATCTTCCTGACTTATCCATAAACTCTCCGGCTCATACTTTTGCAAATAATCAAGTAGGTCAATAAACCTTACATTCTTCTCCATAGCAATATTTTCAATATATTTTGTAGCAATACTTAATGGATATTCCTTTATTTCATGTAATTCTGGAATATTTACAAATATTAAATTGATGTGTTTTTGTTTGCAAATATTTATTAATTCATAAAGACTTTCTTTGTTTTGAATTAAAGCATTTTTATTTTCATTAGAATATAGTTTGCTATAATAATTTTTCCAATTATTATCTTCATTCATTAAAACACTAATTTTTTGAATCTTATCAAAAAGAAAAGCAAATAAATATGAATTTCTGATAAATGAAGATTCCAATTGTGATATTTTGGGTATCGGTTCCACATCATTTACAAAATACATTAAGATTATAATATTTGGTTTCATTTCTAACCCTTTGAGCTTGAATAACTCAACCTCCATAATAGAATTATAATTTCCAATTCCTGTATTTATTACTTCATAATGATTATTGCAAGAGTTTAACTTTTTTTCTAACACTTTTGAATAAATATTATCAAAAGGGACGCCCCATCCTAATGTAAATGAATCTCCAATAAAAAGCATTCTGTTAGTTGAATCACTTTTGTTTACTGATATTTCTCTATCTCTGAATCCAAAAGAATTTGTTGTTATATCTACACCATAATAATTTCCAGATGAATTACTATAATGATGAAAAGGTAATTTATTATTTGATAATGGTTTTTTAAGCTCTAAAGCATATCGCCACATTTCCAGATTATAATTCTTGAAATTATCATAAAAGATGCGTATAAAAACTTCACAAAAAGCAACTGTTATAACAATTGAAATAAATAATAATAATAATTTAATAAATAATTTTTTCATTTTATTATTAATTGTCCGCTCTATACTTATTAATTTATTTGGTTCTGTTTTAGAATAATGTGGAGTCTTATTTTGCACATATTATCAGTGAATTATGAGTACAATTGGTGTTAAAATTATGCAATATGAAGTATTTAGTAGGCTTGTAAACTGTAATAATCTGCATTTCCACAATCTTTTAAAACAGAACCATTTATTTTAAAATTAATTATTTAAAATAATGTATAAATAAATGGTGCTATTGCAGAACCACTTGTTAAAACAATTAGCACTCCAAATAACAATAATATAATGATTATCGGCAATAACCAAAACTTCTTACGCACTTTTAAAAAATTCCATAAATCTTTAAAAAATTCCATTTTAATAAATTGTTGTTTATTAATTGTTAATTTCATTAATAAAATCGCCAAGTTTCTTTGCAAACTTTTTATGAGCAACAGGGCTTGGATGAAAATCATGAGGTAAATTCAAGTTTTCCGAAATATTATAATCTACTGATAAGTCAACAGTATTAAAATTCTTTGAATTAAAATATTTAAGCATCTCCACTGTTTTATCTCTATTTTCCATTCCTGCAATAATTAACTTTATATCATTTTTTTGACAAATATTATTTATTTTTTCGAAAATTGCTTTTGTAACTTCATTGCTGTTTGAAAACTTCTCATCAAAATAAAGATAAACTTTTTCAATAAAATTTAATAATGAGGAATACTCGTTAAATGGCAATCCCTTATATTTAACTGTATCAGCTTTATGAATTTGTAAACCTTCTTTTTCATTATACGAAGCATATGGTTGTGAAAGTGACCCTAAAAAATTCCAAGAGGTAACGGCCTTTCTTCGTCTTAATAAAAAAGCATTTCGACGATCGTGTACCGAACTATATGCAACAACTATAATTTCAGGCTTTTTAGAATTTTTAAGCTCTTCCATAATTTTCAATAAAGAATGTATTGTACTATAGCCACTACAACCGAAATTTCTTATTTCGAATTTATCCTTATACATTTCCTGAATTAACCATGCATAAGTCTCTTCATCATTTATAGACCAGCCATGAGTATCCGATCCTCCCATGATCCATAGTTTTGGTTTATTAACATAATTACTATCCTCAGCAATCGGATGTGTTATTCTTAAAGTGTTGCTTTTATGTGTTGTAATAAAAGTATAATTATCATTTAATGTTACAAATAATTTTCCTGGTAAGTGAGTATAACCTAAAAGACTGTCTTTTTTAAAATATCTACCTCCCGGTTCAACCGTTATATTAGGTCTGTATTTAGGACTGGCAGGATGATGCCCGAGTAATCTTAAGCTTACTTCTGCTATAATTATAACAACTATAGGTAGGAAAACTATTATAATGCTATAAAAAATAAACTTCTTTTTAATATGTTTTTTTTTCATCTATTTTAAATATTATGAAAATACAAGACAAAGTTATATAATATTTTTCTGTTTTTAACTAAAACTCATTAATATTTATTTAGTATCATTGTACTATTAAATTAAATTTTATGAGTTTTAGTAAATCATATAAAGAATATCCGCTGGTATCAATAATTACAGTTAATTATAATCACTCTCATATTACTTGTGAGTTAATTGAATCATTAAACAAAATAACTTATCCAAATATTGAAATCATCGTTGTAGATAATTATTGCGCTACAGATGATCCCAAAATTATAAAAGAAAGACATCCGAATATAGTTTTAATAGAAAATCCAATTAATTATGGCTTTGCTGCTGGAAACAATTTTGGGATTATGTGTGCCAAAGGTAAATATGTTTTCCTTTTAAATAATGACACTGAAGTAAAAAAAGATTTTCTTGAACCTCTTGTTGAAAAATTAGAATCCGATCTTACAATAGGTGCAGTAAGTCCAAAAATCCGATTCTATCACACTCCCGACCGTATTCAATATGCCGGCTACACCCCTATTAATTACTACACAATGCGAAATTTTTCAATTGGATTCCATGAAGTTGATCATGGTCAGCACAATCAAGACAGGGAAACAGCTTATGGACATGGAGCTGCTCTTATGGTTCCAATGAAAATAATTAAGGAAATAGGAATGATGTCGTACACATTTTTTCTTTATTATGAAGAAGCCGACTGGTGTGCCAGAATAAAAGCCGCCGGATATAAAATTATGTTTGTTTACAAATCATTAGTTTTACATAAAGAATCCATTTCAACAGGAAAACAAAGTGCACTAAAAATTTATTATTTAAACAGAAATCGACTTGTTTTTATGCGACGTAATATTAAAGGGAAACAATTATACATTGGCATTCTTTATCAACTTTTTGTTGCAATTCCCAAAAACGCATTAAAAATACTTCTTAAAGGAAAGATTAAATTATTTTACGCTTATTTTCGCGCAATCGGTTGGAATATTAAAAATTTTAAAAGTAAAGAAATTCACGAAAACCCAATGCTTTAATAAATTTAAATAATTTTAAATGAGAAAAGTAATAAACAAAATATTAAGCCTGATTAGAACATTTGAAAAAATCAATCATTTGGAGATTGACAAGAACTTAAAGAACAAAATTAGATCAACTTGGGTAAAGGTGTTTTTTCTAAAGAGATATGATTCCAAAAACAGAGAGGCAAACATAGTAGGATTTAAAGTCAAATTCTTTGATTATTGGATGTTATTTTTTCTTTTCAATGAAATATTCCTCAACAATGATTATTATTTTGTTACTGAAAACGATAGTCCTTTCATTATTGATTGCGGGAGTAATATAGGCATGTCTATTGTTTACTTCAAAATGCTGTATCCAAACTCTCACATTGTTGCTTTTGAACCGGAAAATGAAACTTATTTATGTTTAAAGAAAAATGTTAAACTAAATTTCATGGATTCCGTTACAATACATAAAGCTGCACTTTCTGACAAAGAAGGAAGAATAGAGTTATTTTACGACCAAGAAAACGCAGGTTCTCTAATTATGAGTACAAAGAATGAAAGAATATCAAAGCAAAAACAAATTGTTAAGGCTTCACTTCTTTCTAAACATATTAATAAAGAAGTCGATTTTCTGAAAATTGACATTGAGGGTGCTGAACTTGAAGTCATGGAAGAGCTAAGCAATACAAAAAAAATTCGCTATATAAAACAAATGGTAATTGAATACCATCATCATATTGTATGTGGATCAGATGTATTTTCCAAAATGCTAAAACTTTTGGAAAACGCAGGATTTGGATATCAAATCGAAAGCCGATCATTAAAACCTCTATTGCGCGAACAATTTCAAGATATTTTAGTCTATGCCTATCGAAAGGAATCTATCGCCTAATAAAACATTACAACAGACAGAAATTTTATTCTGACCTATAACAGCAATTGAGTTTTAAAAATACAAAAACACTCTAATACAAATTTATTCTTATTTTTGTATAGTACTGATTTGTTATAACTATTTTTTACAAATAATTAAGTTTTGATTGAATACGAAATAATAATAACAATAATTATCTGGATACTAAGTATCTATCTTGGATTATCTTCAATTTATTTATTTATCTTTTCCTTTTGTGCTTTATTTTATCGTAAAAAACACAACTTTGAAAGTTCTGATTTTAAAAGTTTTTTGGTTCTTATCCCTGCATACAAAGAAGATAACGTAATAATTAATACAGCTATAGAAGCACAAAAACAAAATTATCCTTTAGTATCTATAATTACAGTTAATTACAACCACTCACATGTTACCTGCGAACTAATCGAATCATAGTTATACGGCAAAAATAAATAAATCATTTCAATTAAGAATAAATATTTGTGAAAAAATACAAAATAAAAACTTATTTTTGTTAAATAAATTAAAATAAATTTGAAGTTATGTTAAAATTCATTCAAAAAAATCTTATTCGCATTGGTTATAATCTTGTTAAAATCAATGAATTACCTGGCGATATTATTGAAGAAAATTTTCTTAAATTTTATGAAAAAGATAAACAATTTACAATGACATCACTATTCAGGATGTATGCTTTATATTATGCAACAAAATATGTTATTGATAATAATATTGAAGGTGATATTGTTGAATGTGGAGTATTTAAAGGTGGAAGTAGCATGTTAAGTGCCGATATGCTGGTTGAGCGAAATTTATTTGATAAAAAACTGTATTTATATGATACTTATAAAGGTATGAGTAAACCGACTGATAAGGACCTTTATCACGGTTTTCAACAAAAAGCACTAAAAGATTGGGAAAGACGGGAAACCGATTCTCACAACACATGGTGTTATTCTCCTATCGAAGAAGTAAAAGAAAATATGTTAAGTACAGGATATCCCGAAGAAAAGATGGTGTTTATTAAAGGAAAAGTTGAAGACACAATTCCGGGAACTGTTCCAAAAAAAATCTCCCTTCTTCATCTCGATACCGACTGGTATGAATCAACTTATCATGAACTTGTTCATCTTTTTCCATTACTTAGTAAAAATGGTGTATTAATTATTGATGACTATGGATATTGGCAGGGTTGCCGCGAAGCTGTAGATCAGTATTTTGGAGAAAATGACATAAAAATGCTCTCCAACCGTATTGATTATAATGGAAGAATGTATTTAAAAACCGAATAATACTATTTTTTGGAGAAGACTCAATGTTGTAGTAGTTGATTCACCCTTATTTCCCTTATTTCCTAAATTTAATAAATAAAATTACTTATCCAAATTTCGAAATTATTGTTGTCGATAACTATTGTCCCACTGACGACCCAAAAATCATCAAAGAAAAATAGCCCAACATAATACTGATAGAAAACCCCATCAATTACGGTTTTGCTGCCGGAAATAACTATGGTATAATGCAAGCCCGTGGCAAATATATTTTCTTACTGAATAATGATACTGAGGTTAAAAAGGATTTCATCGAACCTCTTGTCAATAAAATGGAATCTGATCCAACAATTGGAGCTGCCAGCCCAAAAATCAGATTTTATCATACACCAGACAAAATACAATACGCCGGTTACACACCAATTAATTATTATACTATGCGTAATTTTTCTATCGGTTACAACGAAGTTGACAAAGGTCAGCATAATCAAGACAGGGAAACAGCTTATGGACATGGTGCTGCTCTGATGGTTCCAATGAAAATAATTAAAGAAATAGGAATGATGTCGTACACATTTTTTCTTTATTATGAAGAAGCCGACTGGTGTGCCAGAATAAAAGCCGCCGGATATAAAATAATGTTTGTCTACAAATCATTAGTTTTACATAAAGAATCCATTTCAACAGGAAAACAAAGTGCACTAAAAATTTATTATTTAAACAGAAATCGACTCCTGTTTTCCGCACTTTTTTGCAACACCCGTATAAGTTATTGATAATCAATATGGATTTTGTATTTTTGGGTGTTGCAAAATTTTCAATATGTATTTTAGAGAACTTAAAAATCGCTCTGGGAG
>Ga0307992_1001696_pt1 | contig 12905 bp, 15 predicted proteins | sample EllFjometagen133_FD_203162 | JGI IMG/M metagenome (GOLD analysis project Ga0307992, IMG submission 203162) | Marine microbial communities from Ellis Fjord, Antarctic Ocean - #133 | ecosystem: Environmental > Aquatic > Marine > Unclassified | place: Southern Ocean | collected 2014-10-08
ATTGCTTATTTTCGGTAAATGTTGAAATATTTCATTGGTTCTGGCTGGTCACAATTTAATCCTGTATTATATGAAATATTTAAAAATATCTTGCTTAGGTCAACAGGCTTATCATCAAACAAATATTCTGATACTTCCCCTATTATATCGGATGCCATAATTACTGCTTGGTCATAGAGGTCTATTACTGAGTAGTTATACTCTTCATTTGTGACAGGATGATTCCAGGGTTTTTTTGCCAAATTATGAAAATCATATTTTTCAAGATGATTATAAAATGATATATCTTGATAAAACATATCAGTTTTTTTATTAAATAAATCAATAAATTTGAAAATCAGTTTTTTAATCCCATAAGGATCTTTCATAAAGCGTTTAAGGTTTTTATACATAGATACAGTACTTATTAAATACATTACACCACCATGTTCAACTCCATATGTTTCTTTTAATGCGTAATCCATTACATTCATTGTTGAAAGTGGAGAAAACTTGAGAGGATAATATTTTTTATGTAGTTTTATTTTAGAATGTTTAATACCAAGGTCCTTTTCAATTAATAAAGCATCAATTGAACGCTCAAACTTTAAATGAAGTCCACGATAACTATGAGTTTTAGAGTCATTTTCATCATATCTTCCGACATTATAATAAATATATGGGTGAATTTTAACATCAAGTGCGTAGTGACATATGAATCCAGTTAAAAAGGAGAATGTATCTTTGTTAAGGTTCTTTTTAACATATTCAACCATGTTTATAAAGAATTTATCGGTATCTTTTCGATGTATTTCATCAGCACATCTTCGGTATTCTTTTTGGTCTTTACCAAAGAAATTATAATACATAGGATCTGGACCTTGTGCGGCTAAAAAGACAATTTTTTTATCAAAGTCATAATCAATTTTACTTACTACTTCTTCTGCAAGTTTCGAATGCATATAGATGTCTGCCATGGTCTTCCTCTATTCTATAGATTCTAAAAAAAGTTTGAAATATTCTGGTAATTCAGAATTAAATTCGATATACTCTTTTGTTTCCGGATGAATAAATCCTAGTGTTTTAGCATGTAAGAATTGTCCATTCTCTGTATGCGTTTTTCTTCTACCATATTTTGGATCTCCAACAACAGGATATCCAATATAGTTTAGATGAACTCTAATTTGATGTGTTCTTCCTGTTTCTAATTCGCATTCTATAAGCGTAAATTTTTCATATCTTGTTAGTACTTTGAAGTTAGTAACAGATGTTTTTCCTTTATCAACGACAGCCATTCTTTGTCTGTTTTTAGGATCTCTACCAATAGGTGCGTTAATTTTCCCTAGGTTGTGAGGGATTACTCCTTCTACTAAAGCTATATATTTTCTAGATACTGTTTTATTTTTCATTTGATCTGATAAATCCGCTAATGCTTTATCTGTTTTTGCAACAACAAGTAATCCACTAGTTTCCTTGTCAATGCGGTGTACTATTCCTGGTCTTACTTCACCTTTAATAGCTTTAAAGTCTTTGACATGAAATAATAATGCATTTACTAGTGTTCCTGTTTTATTCCCAGCACCAGGATGAACAACTAGTTGATAATCTTTATTCACAACTAGAAGATGATCATCTTCATAAACAATATCGATATCGATATCTTCTGGCTCAAGTTCAAAATCTACTTCTTCCATTTCCTCAACGGTGATTTCGTCATTTGTTTTTGCTTTGTAATTTGCTTTAACGATTACACCATTTACTAAGATACTTCCGTCTTTTATCATAGCTTGTACTTTACTTCTTGAGTATTCTAGTACTTCACAAAGTATTTTGTCTATTCTTTCAAAGTTTTGATTTTCTTCAATTCTTATTTTTTCCATGAATTACATCCTCCAACAATATGTCATATGCAAAGATAAACATTCCCACAACTAAACTAACGTCAGCAACATTAAAGATTGGGAAATCATATCCAAAAATATAAAAATCTAAGAAGTCGACAACTTCTTTGAAAAGTAATCGATCAATAAAATTACCAATTGCACCACCTATAAGTAAGATAATCGCTACTGAATAAAGTTTTTTAAGTTTAAAATCTACTTCTTTAATTAAGTAATAGAACAATACAAATGCAATCAAAGTGACAAGGTAAAATATCATCATTTGACCAGTTAAAATTCCCCAAGCTCCACCTGTATTACGGTGAGAGTTAATATAGAAGAAATCTTTGATTACTGTAATGGATTCTCCATAATCCATCGCTTTTACGATGTATTGTTTTGTTATTTGATCTAGAAGAACAATTAACGAAACAAATATTAGGATAATATAATGCTTTCTTTTCATAGTAAGACACCTCTTTAAAATATTATAAAATATACAATGGTGAAGATAATTGATAATGAAACAAATGAGATAATATTTAATAACGAATAAAGATAGTTATAATCTATTTCACTTGATCTATCTCCATAGTTCTTAAAAGTTATGATAATAATTTTATTAGTAAAGTAAGATAATACCACTAATAAAATGAATAATACAATTAAAAACTGTATTAAAAGATAAGCATATAGTAGCACAATATTAACCATAAGTGTAACTAAAAGTATTGCAGGAAACAAAAAGAATAGAAAACCTGTGATTAAACAGGTGAATATTACACTATTTAAGTAGAAAATTCTTAAATCTAAAAGATGGTGGTATAATTTTTTATTCATTAGAGTCACCACTTTCTAATGCTAGTAAATAGTCAATTACTTCTTGGAAACTAGAAACTCCTACGAGCACCATATCAGTATCTAAAGTATTATACGTTTTTAATGCTTCTACATAGTTATCTGATTCATCATCAGATAGATGTGGTGCGAAGAATATATCAATATTATTGATGTCAGCCGTGATAATTTTTTGTTTAATTCCACCAATTGCTCCAACACTTCCGTCGATACTCATGGTACCTGTTCCGGCAATCTTCAGTCCAAGTCCTAGGTTTAATTCAGTCAATTGATTATAGATATATACTGACTGCATTAGACCACCACTTGGCCCTCCGGTATTAGTATCTACCAAAGTATAATCTACAACAGTACTATTGATTTCAGATATATAATCGAAATAAACACCCGGATTACATGATCCACTATCTCTCATAGTAGTATCTGCATAAACAGTCATTTCTTCGTCATTTCTTAGAATCTTAAATTCAACTGTTTCATTACAAGATACATCATTATAAGAATCAATAAGGTCAGTTCTACCATTAATTTCAAGTATTTTATCACCAAGTTCTAAGGAATCAGGAGTTAAATAACTCCAAACTAAATAGACTGATAAATATGAATCATAATCTATCTCATAACCTGAATTAACAATTCCAATAATCAAACTTGTAGCAAGAGAATCGTCTTTCATCAAGTAACTCATTGTATCTAAATCATCTAGGTCAACATTTTGATAATAATCGGGAAATTCATATACAGTAACTTTATCTTCAAGCGTTCCAACAATGAATTGTAAAAGAGTCGCCTTATCAACACTTAAAACACTTGTAGTATGAAAAGATCCACTTGGATTGTATTCCTCATTTACAACAATAAATTCACTTATATCATCATTAAATCCTGGTGAAATGAAGGAATATTCAATTCTAAAAAGACTTAAAAACATCAAAGGAATAAAAAGACTTGAAAATACAATGATTAAGATTTTGTATCTTAATAATGTGCGTTTCATTTCTTTAATACAACTTCAAGTTTTGCAAGTTGTCGATACATTATTTTTGCACTGTTGAACATCCTTTTAGATGCTTTATTGGAATCTTGTTCACTGTATTTGTCTTCTAAATACACAAGTTCTTTTATTCCGCTTTGAATTACTAACTTTGCACATTCATTACAAGGAAACAAAGTAACATACAATGTTGCATTATCTAAACTAACTGTTGAATTTAAGATAGCATTAACTTCTGCATGTACAACATATGGATATTTAGTATCTAGCCATTCGCCATCATTAGACCATGGAAAAGAATCATCTTCTACTCCATAAGGAAATCCATTGTATCCAATACCAACAATTCGTTTTTTATCATTTACAATGCAAGCTCCAACTTGAGTTCCTGGATCTTTAGATCTTTTCCCAGATAATATTGCAACTCCCATAAAATATTCATCCCATGAGATATAATCAGTTCTTTTCATTTCAATCTCCTCCAATATAAGGTTTAAAGTAATTTACAATTCTTGAATCCTAAGATAGTTTATTAAATTTGACACTAATTTGACTTGCTAATTTACAGTTACTGTAAACTAATTGAATATTAGAAGCCAGAGAATTACCTTTTGTAATCTCGGCTATTTTAGCTAATAGATAAGGTGTTGTTTCTTTTCCTTTTATTCCTAACTTATCCATTTCTTTAATTGCTAAAGCAATTGCTTCATCAATAATAGTTTTATCCATTGAGTATTCTTTGCTTATTGGGTTTGTTACTAACATACCACCGTTTAATTCTAGATTTAATTGAGTCTTCCAAACTTTTGCAATTTCTTCAGGACTATCAATTCTAAAGTTAACTTTAAAATCTGATTCTCTTGAATAGAATGCTGGAAGCATGTTTGTTTGATAACCAATAACAGGGACACCTTTTGTTTCCAAGTATTCCATTGTAAGACCTAAATCTAAGATTGCTTTCGCTCCTGCGCAGACAACTAAAACAGTTGTTTGTGCAAGTTCTTCAAGATCTGCAGAAATATCGAATGTCTTTTCTGCACCTTTATGAACTCCACCAATTCCACCAGTTGCAAGTATTCGTACATTTGCAAGTGAGGCAATATACATAGTGGCAGATACTGTTGTTGCACCATCTATCTTGTTTGCTACATTGTATGCAATATCACGTCGTGATGTTTTTACAATTTTATGTCCTTGTTTACCTAAAAAGTCGATTTCTTCATGAGATAATCCAACTTTTAATTTTCCATTTAAGATAGCAATAGTGGCTGGGATACTTCCGTTGTCCCTAACAATCTTTTCACATTCTAGAGCTGTCTTAACGTTTTCTGGATAAGGCATCCCATGGGAAATAATTGTTGATTCAAGTGCAACTATCGGTAGATTTTCATTCATAGCTTTTGTTACTTCTGTACTAAATTCTAGATATTTATTCATCTATTTCATCCACCTTTTCTATTGATAGTAATTCATTTGTCGAGTTGTTCGATAATAGTGTTATATATGCTGTTTTCTTAGCATATAACAATTTTTCATGATTGTTTAATGAATGAATCATTCCATGAACAAAACCACTTAGAAATGCATCTCCTGCTCCTGAAGCATTGACTATTTTATTTGCGCCAAGAGGATTTGTGACTATTATATTATCAATTGTTGCGTAAACAATATCGTTTCCTTGATTAGTAATTAATAGGTTAGTTGACCCTCGCGATTGTAAATGTTTAATTTGCGCTGTTACTGTTGGTCTTTTAGATATTTTATTTAATTCGAGTTGATTAACTTTTAATAAATCAATTTTTGAAAGATGATCTTTTATTTTAGTTACTTTTTTAGTGCTTACCCCATCCATAACAATTGTTTTATGAGAGTAATTATTTAATAAATATATAATAGATTCTTGAGTTAGGTTATTATCAATTATAATGATATCAAATGAGTCAATATATTTATGTTTTGTTTCAAAGAATTGGGGCGATAAGGCTGTTAAAATACCCATATCGTTTAGTCCAAGGAACAGGTCATTATCTTTATCCATTACTCCAAGATATACACTGTTTGAGGCGTCTTTTAAGAATAAACTTTCAGAGATATCAACACCCATTTCTTGTAAACTGTTTTTAGCTGTCAATGAAAAGTGATCATCTCCAAAAACAGTTAGGAATGAACAATCATTTCCTAATCTCTTTATATTTTCTGTGATATTTCTAGCAACTCCACCAAAAGCAATATGTACTTTAGCCAAGTTAGAATCATGTAATATATAATTCTCTGAGCTTTTTACATAAATATCAATATTTTGAGCTCCAATTATAAGTGCTTTTTTCATAATAAACTACCTACTTTATCTTTTTATGACTTCCTAAATCAATGTGGCAATAGCCATGTTGATTCTTTCCTAAATAATCTTGATGAACTTCTTCTGCTTTGTAAAAGACAAGATTAGTAGCTAATTCAATAGCTATTTCTTTATCAAATTCCTTTTGTCTTATTGCTAAATAACTCTTAATAAAAGGAATTTGTTCTGGAGTATAGTTGTATATACCGGTTCTGTATTGTATTCCTTTATCATTACCTTGTTTATTTAAAGAGGTTGGATCAATAATATTAAAGAAATGATCTAGTAATTTCTTCAGAGAAATTACTTCATCGTCGTATTTTATTAGTACAGCTTCTGCGTGCCCACTAAAATTACATACTTGTTCGTATGTAGGTTGTCCTTCTCCGTTAATGTAACCAGACTCGGTATCATCAACTCCATTAAGTTGCTTAAAATATGCTTCAACTCCCCAAAAACATCCTCCTGCAAATATAATTGTCTTCATTGTATTTACCTCCGATAATTTTTTTTAACTTTAAGTAACTATTCAATGATTTTATTTATTATATAACTAGCCGCAATTAATCCCGCTGTAGCTGGAACAAATGAGTTTGATGCTGGATATTTACTTTCATAATCCTCTTTATAAGGTTCTTCTTTTGAATAAATAACTGGAACTTTTCCGCGTATTTGTTCTTCTCTTAATTTCTTTCTAATTACCTTAGCTATTGGATCATAACTAGTTTTGTTTAGCTCTGAAATTTCAAGTAATTCAGGATGTAATTTATTTCCCATTCCCATCGATGAGATGAAAGTAATATTTCTATTTAAACACTCTTTTATTATGTCAATTTTAAAGGTAATTGTATCTATAGCATCAATTACACAATCTATCTTATGATTGAATATCTCTTCTTTTGTGGCGGAATTATAGAATTCGTGATAAGTTACTATTTCAATATCTTTGTTTATATCAAGTAATCTGTTCTTCATTGCTGTTGTCTTTGGAAGACCAACTGTTGATTCAAGAGCAATCACTTGACGATTAATATTAGTTTCATCAACAGAACCTTTATCCACAATTATTAGTTTTCCAACACCACTTCTCGCAAGTGCTTCAACAGCATGTCCACCTACTCCACCAAGTCCTATAACAAGTACAGTAGATTCTTTTATTAGATTAAATTTCTCTTCTCCAATAAGTTGAATTGTTCTTTTAAATTTCATAGGCATCTCCTGACAAAAATGACTACCTAGGTAGCCATTATCTTCTTAATAAATTCATGCTGAAATATTTTTCACCTACGATGAATAATATTAAATATGTGAATAAAAACAGTGGAATAATAACATGAGGTATATAGAATAACGGACCTCCAAGATATATAAACAAGACAGATATTCCTAAGATTCCAAAAGCAGCTATAATAATTAGAGACAGGAATTCTCTTTGATATGATGCTTTTAATTTTCTTTCAAATCGATCTCTCGTTAAAAAGATATAAAGCGTACCTAAAGCAAAGATAACTGCAGTAATAATTGTTGCGATTAAGATAATATTAGTTACACTAGTAACAGTTTGTAAGTCAAGTATATAAGCTATAACTAACAAGATAGGAACTAACATAACACTAAACGAATAAAATACTATTAGGTTTATTTGGAATAGATTGTAAACTTTTTTTCTTTTCATCAGACACTAACTGGAGGAGCATTAATTTCTTTTGCTCGTATACTTTCTTTCTTTTCATTATAAAACGCGAAAAGAACTCTAATTGTGGCCGCAATTGGTGCTGCGAACACTACTCCAAGTGTTCCAAATAAACTACCAAAGAATAAGATAGAAACGATAATTAACAATGGGTGAATTTGTAACTGTTTACCCATTATAACTGGTTGGAAGATATTCCCTTCTATTGTTTGTAATACTAAGTTAACCATTACAACAATAACAGGGTTTGGTCCAGTGTCTTTAGTGATAATTGCATAAGCAACTACTGGAACCATAGCGATTATTGCTCCAAAATATGGAATTATGTTGGTAATACCAACAATAATACCAAAGACGAAGAAATATTTTAATCCAATTAATTTATAGACAATTGTAGCTACAGCACCAATGGCAATCATTAGGATTAGTTGACCACGTACATAAGCTCCAACTGTGCGATTTAAACGATGTCCTAATTCAGAAGCATCTTTTTCATATTTGATAGGGATGATTGAACGAATTGAATCATTTACTAATTCGTAATCAAGTAAATAATAGAACAAGAATACTGGTAAAATCAATAAAACAATACCAAGACGCATTAGTGTACTTGATAGTGATCTCGTTATTGAGTCAATTATTGAACTGATTCCATCTTCAATAATAGTAGATTCGCTTATTGTCTCAGCTATCCAGTCATATAGATCTACACCAAATGGGAAATCTATTCTAAAATCATTTTGAAAATATGCAGTAATTTTTGGAACGTCACTGTCGAAGAAATCAACTATTTGACTACCAATAAATGGAGCTAGATACATAACTGCTACAACAAGGATAATAACTGTACCAAAATATACTATTGTTGCACTTAAACCTCTTGGACCTACTCCTCGTTTTTCAAGTAATCTTATCATTGGATAGATGATTAATGAGATTAACCATGCTAAAACAACAGGAACGAGTACGGCTTTAACTGCATTAATAATTTTTGTCCATAAATCACTAAATTGACTCGCCATAAAAAGCACTGCAAGAAATAATAATACTATTCCAAGTATTTTTAGAGTCTTGTTAAGCACGGCTTCGCTGAATATTTTATTTTTCTTGTCCATAAAATCATCACATCCTTCAATCCATTTAATTATATCATAATATCATTATAATAAAAATTATTTAATAGTTTTGATTGATAATTCCTTTAATTGTTCTTCTGCTACCTTACTTGGGGCTTCTGTAAGTAAACATTGTGCGCTATTCGTTTTTGGAAATGCGACAACGTCTCTGATGTTTTCAGTATGTACTAAAAGCATAATTAATCGGTCAAATCCAAATGCTATACCACCATGTGGTGGAGTACCATATTTAAGTGCATCAAGTAAGAATCCAAACTTAGCTTGTTGTTCTTCTTTAGAAATACCAAGAATATCAAATACTTTATTTTGAATTTCTTCTTTATGAATTCTAACACTTCCACCGCCTAGTTCTTGTCCTTGTACTACTAAGTCATAGCAATAAGCAAGAGCCTTTTCAGGTTCATTATCAAGATATTTAAGGTATTTTTCTTGAACCATAGTGAACGGATGATGAAGTGAGAAGAATCTTTCATGTTCATCTTTATATTCAAACATTGGCCAGTCAATAACCCATAAGAAATCGTAATCATCACTACTAAATAGTTGTTGTTCTTTTGCAATATGGTTTCTTAAATTACCAAGTGATTGGTTAGTAACACTTTCCTTATCTGAAACTATTAAAAGTAAATCATCTTTTTCAAGATTTGTTCTTTCAATAATCTCTTTTTGGATATTTTCATCTAAAAACTTAATGATACTTCCACTAAGTACTTCGTTATATTTTAAGTAAGCTAACCCTTTTGCTTTGAATTTCTTAACATAATCAGTAAGTTTGTCTATTCCTTTTCTAGAATAAAGAGATGCTCCATTTTTAACATTAATTGCTTTAACAATTCCACCATCAGCGATATTTTTTGTGAAGACAACAAAATCTGTCTTAGCAGCTATATCAGTAATGTTTACTAAGTGCATTCCAAATCTAGTATCTGGTTTATCCACTCCATATTTGTCCATAGCTTCTTTATATGTAATCCTTGGGAATTTTTCTAGAAGATCAACATTCTTTACTTTTTTCATAACTGCTTTAATCATTCTTTCACTTACATCTAAAATTTCATCTTGTTCCATAAAGCTTGTTTCAATGTCTATTTGAGTGAATTCTGGTTGTCTATCACTTCTTAGATCTTCATCTCTAAAGCACTTAGCTATTTGATAATATTTCTCAAAACCTGATATCATCAGTAATTGCTTAAAGATTTGAGGAGATTGAGGTAAAGCATAGAATTCACCATTATTAATTCTAGAAGGAACTAAATAATCACGTGCACCCTCGGGTGTAGATTTAGTTAGTATAGGTGTTTCAACTTCAATGAATCCTTCTTTATCCATGAATTCTCTAACTGCCATATTAGCTTTATGTCTAATAATAAAGTTCTTTTGTAATATAGGTCTACGAAGATCTAAATATCGGTATTTTAGACGTGTTTCTTCAAGCGCATCAGTATCATCTTGAATAAGTAATGGAGTTTGAGCTGAAGTATTTAATACATTTAAAACTGTTACTTCTACTTCTACATCACCAGTAGGAATTTTCTTATTTTTTGAACTTCTTTCAATTACTTTTCCTTTGATTTCAAGTACAAATTCACTCTTAATACTCAAAGTGCTTTCGTATAGTGGAGAATCAGGATGAAAAGCAAGTTGAGTTATTCCAAAACGATCTCTAAGGTCAATAAATACTAATCCACCTAGATCTCTTTTCTTTGATACCCAACCTTTTAATACTACTTCTTCATTTAAATTATTGATGTTTAATTCACCGTTATTATGTGTTCTTTTCATTTCTTTTTCTCCTTTAAAATCAAATTATTAATTATTCGCATTCATCGCAACTGTCTTCTTCGCAGCTTTCACAGCTTTTTGAAGGAGTCATTAGTTCAGCAACAATGTGATTGTATAGTTGATGTTTATCTATTGTAATTTCTTTTCCAGTTTCTTTGTCTTTTATATTAATTACATCTTTTGCTTTTTCATTTGCTCCATAGATTGCAATAAATCTAGCATTTAAGTTATCAGCTAGTTTAAATTGTGCTTTTAAGTTTTTATCTAGAAAATCAATATCACTAAATAACCCACCTATTCTACATCTATTTAACATTTTGATTCCATCTGCTTTTTGTTCTTCTCCTAAAATCATTAAATATAAATGTAAGTAATCAGGTGCTCCTTTAAAGTTAATACTTTCTAATGCAAACATTAGTCTTTCTAAGCCGAATGCAAATCCTACACCAGGAATATTTGGTCCACCAAGTGATGAAACTAGATTATTATATCTTCCTCCACCACAAATAGTTTTTTGCGCACCTAATGTATCTAAGTTTGCATCTACTTCAAAAACAGTGTGTGTGTAATAATCAAGTCCTCTAACAAGTGATGAATCAACAACATATTTTATTTCCATTGCATCTAAATATTGTTGTAATTTTTCAAAATGATCTTTTGATTCTTGATTTAAATAATCAATTGGTTTAGGAGCATTAATAAGAAATTCACTGTTCTTATCAATTTTGCAGTCTAAAATTCTTAGGGGATTAGTTACATATCTTCTTTGACAATCGCTACATAATGAGGTAATGTCAGTTTTTAAATATTCAACTAGTGCTTTTTTATACATTGTTTTAGATTCTTGATCACCTATCGAATTAAGATGAACTTCTACATCTTTAATCTTAAGTGCTTTTATTACAGTAACAGCGTAACTTATTATTTCAGCATCAAGAAGTGGAGAGGTGCTACCAAAAGCTTCTGCTCCAAATTGAGCAAATTGACGGTATCTTCCCTTTTGAGGTCTTTCATATCTAAACATTGGCCCCATATAATATAACTTCTTAATTGGTATTTTATCGGCATATAGTTTGTTTTCAATATAGCTTCTTACTACAGGAGCTGTACCTTCAGGTCTTAATGTGTTTGATCTATTTCCTCTATCAATAAAATCATATGTTTCTTTAGAAACGATATCTGTATCTTCACCAACGCTACGGTGAAACAACTCTGTGTTTTCAAAGATTGGAGTTCTAATTTCATCATAGTTAAAGATTTTACTGACATTTCTTATAGTTTTTTCAAGAGCTTGCCATTTATTTGTTTCTTTTGGTAGTAAGTCATATGTTCCTTTGACTTTTTGATACATAAAATCACTCCTTATTAGTAAAAAAATATAAAAAAATCGCCCCTAAATCTAAGGGCGAATTAATTCCGCGGTACCACCTTAGTTCCTAGTTAACTAGGCCCTTAACTCTTAACGCGAGTGACGTCTCTTTCTACTTATTTCAAAAGAGCCCTCAAAAGTGTCTTCGTAAACAATCGCTGTAGATACTTTCACCAGTGTATCTTTCTCTATGACAACGAATAATCAACTACTATTCTTTTTCATTGGTTTTATAAGTAAGATTATACCCTTATTATGCCTTAGAGTCAACTTTTAAACCCTTTTTAAATTCCTCAATCCACTTAATTTTTCCTTGATGGTAATCTTCAATTGTTATTGAAGTGATTACTTCATCGATAATTTCACCATCATAATTTTGAAATTTATTTCTTAAAATACCTTCTTCAACAAATTCAAGTTTTTCACAAACTCGCTTGCTGCGGTTGTTAAACATAAAATATCCGTATTGTAATCTTTTAAGATGTAATATTTCAAAAGCATAGATAATTGCTGCTTTTGCAGCTTCTACCGCTATACCTTGTCCCCAATATATCGGATTTAATACAAACCCAATTTCAGCTTTATATTTATTATATGAATGGATTTCTATCGTACCCACCATTTTTCTATTTTCTTTAATAATGATCGCATATATTCCAGGTTGTCCAAAATCTCTTTTCTTCATAGAGTAATTAATAAAAGCTTCTGATTCGCTCTTTGAAACATGTGGTCTCCAACCTGCATTAGGTCCAACCTTGTTACTTTTTGCATATTCAAAGACATCATCGATATCAGTTAATGATAATTGTCTTAAAATCAGTCTTTCTGTTTCTAGATTAGGTAATAAAACTTTCATCACTTAAATCACCTCTTATT
>Ga0307992_1001698_pt1 | contig 12904 bp, 11 predicted proteins | sample EllFjometagen133_FD_203162 | JGI IMG/M metagenome (GOLD analysis project Ga0307992, IMG submission 203162) | Marine microbial communities from Ellis Fjord, Antarctic Ocean - #133 | ecosystem: Environmental > Aquatic > Marine > Unclassified | place: Southern Ocean | collected 2014-10-08
CTGGGGTTGAAGTATTAACTGGTATTAATAAAAATCCTGATCCATTTGTTCTTGATTCTCCAAGTATGATTGATGTTGGAGTTATGGGTCATTGTTATAATAATTGTGAAATATGTTATCAAGGTAATCTTAATATTCCAAATATGAAATTAGAAGATTTTAAATCTATTATTGATCAATGTAAAGGTCATCTTAATCAAGTTGCTCTTGGTGGAAAAGGTGATCCCAATAAACATGAAAATTTTAAAGAAATTTTGGAATATTGTAGGAAAAATAATGTTGCACCAAATTATACAACTTCTGGAATTTATCTGACAGATGAAGAAGTTGAGATAAGTAAAATATGCGGAGCAGTTGCCGTGTCAGCGTACGATAAGGATTTCACATATTTAGCTCTAGATAAATTTATAAATTCAGGAATGAAAACAAATATACATTTTGTACTTACTTCAGAAAGTTTTCCTCTTGCAATTAAAATATTAAAAGGTGAAGATATTTGGGATGGAAAAGTAAATTTAGATAAATTAAATGCTGTTGTTTTTTTATTATTTAAACCTCAGGGTAATGGTAAAGATAAAAAATATCTATGTTTAAGTAAAAATCAAATTAAAGAATTTTCAGAAATTATATTAAGTCCAAAAAGTAAATTTAAAATTGGATGTGATTCTTGTTTAATAAATAAAATTAGTCAAGTTCGTCAATTAAGTGAGCAAGAAAAATCATGTGTTGATACATGCGAAGCTTCAAGAATGAGTTGTTATATATCCCCTGATATGAAATTTTTACCTTGTTCGTTTGGGAATAAAGATATTTATGGAATATCAATAACAGAAGATGATACAATTCAAAAAATATGGGATCATGGTGTTCCTTTTAAAATGTTTAGAAATATCCTTCATAAAAATCCAATGTCATGTCCTTATGAATTATAGGAAGTAATATTATGAGAATGTCAATTTATTATAATAATAAACTTTCAGAAGATTTTATTAGAAATTTTAAAGACGAAATAAACTGGACTACTATTTCTAGAAATCAAAAATTATCAGAATATTTTATTAGAGAATTTAAAGATAAAGTTGATTGGTGTTATATTTCTATACACCAAGAACTATCAGAAGACTTTATCCAAGAATTTAAAGATAGAGTTGATTGGCGGTATATTTCTATAAACCAAGAACTATCAGGAGACTTTATCCAAGAATTTAAAGGTAGAGTTGATTGGTATTATATTAGTATATACCAAAAACTATCAAAGGGTTTTATTAAAGAATTTAAAAATAGAATTAATTTAAAATTTTATTTAGATATAAATAAAAAAAGAACAAGAAAAGAAAAAATTAAAGAAATGATGGAATACGCAGTAAGGTATAACTTAAAATTTGATGGAAATTATTTATATGCATATAGAGTTCATGATCATGTTGGAAGAGGAATATATAATTTTGCAAATTTTTATGAAAAAGGAAAATATTACAAAGACTTTCATTGTGATATGAGAGAAGAAATAAAAAATTCTTTTGGATTAGGAATATTTTCACTAGGAAATATAAAAGTAAAAATTTCAGTTAAAGATTTTGGAGTTTGGATAAATGGTTGTGATAAATGTAGGGTTTGGGGATTTACAACTATAAGTTAAAGAATAAATTAAAAATATTTTATATTGGAGTTTATAATGTCAATATCATATATAAGTCAATTTCTTAGTTACAAATGTGCAGGTGATGTTTTAAATTCAGTAACTCCGTTTAGAGAACCTGTAAAAGAAATATCTGAATCAATGGCAATATTTAAAAAAATTAGAAAAGTATTAATTGAAAATCCAAATAAATATACAGTTTTTGATATTTGTTCTGGAAATTGTTTAACGTCATCATTAATAGCACATATGTTTAAAATAAAACATGTTTTTGCAATTGATAAAGTAAGAAGAGAAAGAGATGGTTTTTTTAAGATAAGAAATTTTACACAATTAAAATTAAACATTAAAAAAGATGAAACAGAATTAGTTTCATTAATAAAAGAAAATAGTCCATCTATAATTGTTTCTGTTCATCCTTGTTCTGAACTAGCAATACAAACTATTAAAATATATAAAGAAACAAACGCAGATTATTTAATAATGATGCCATGTTGTGAAGGAAAATTAAGCAGAAAGTATCCTCAGTTTTTAAGAAACAATCTTTCTAGATATGATATATGGTGTTTAGACTTAGCTCTTTTATGTAATGGAAATGCTATTACTGATAAAAGATGTATATCTCCAAAAAATATTGTGGTAACATCAACTAATTTAAAGTAGTGAATGGAATTGGAAATATGTGGGAAATAGGTCAAGAGGTTATAAGTGAAGATTGTGGTAAATTTTCTAGAGAAACTATAATTAAAATAAATAAAAGCGGAAATGTTGTTACAAAAGGTTATTCAAAATATAATCAATTTAAAGTTGTAAATACAATTTATAATAAAAATGGAATACAACGTGTAGATATAGAATGCAACAGAAAAAAAATACGACCAATTTGTTTATCAGATTTTTATTTATATTATTATGAAAAACATGAAAATGAAGTTATTTTATTTCTTCGTAAATATATTTCAAAAAATTGGGGATTTATATGAAAAAGAAAAATGATTTTGTAACAAATTCAAGCTCAACTTCTTTTGTTGCTTGGGGAATTAACCTAACTGAAGAAGCCATTTTTTCAAATGAAAAATTAATAGTAAAAGTTATTGATAAATTAAGTAAAAAAAATTATGAAGGTATTACATCTATTAAAGATTTAAAAAATAATATAGATGATGTTATGGAAGTAATATGTTATGATCTTATTACTAAAGAAAATATTTTAAGTGCAACTCGAGGACCAGATTATGATGAAAATGAAATTATAATAGGAGGTGCAGTTAAAAAAATACAAGATAATCAAACACTCTTTGAATTTAAACAACAAATTATTGAAGCTCTAAAAAATATAGGAATAGAAACTAATAAAGTTTATTATATAGAAGAATGTTGGAGGGATGGTTAAATACTAATTTTATAGAAAATTGGTCATATTATATTTATTTAATATGACCAATTTTTTTAATTAAATTTTTATCATAGAAAATTTTAGATTACCACAATCCCATATTCTATAATAACCTTGGTCTAATCTTAATCTCCATTCTGGAATTTCTATTGGTTCATATGGTTGTTTTCTTAAATTATATCTATAAATTCTTTTAAAGTTTTTAACATAAAAATAATTTGGAGGATTTTGTTTTTCAAAATTAAAACCTATTTTTTTATAAAGATTTCCATCACTAAATCGTAAATCAGCATAACTATAAATTTCTTTCCAAACATAATTTCTTTTAAAATATTCTAATAATTTTCCAGCAATTCCAATTACTTGATATTCTTTTTTTGTACAAAATCTTGACAATTCCCATTTTTCAATATTATTTGGATTTCCTCCTCTTGATATATTTCCTAATCCAAACGTCATAACAGAAATTAATTTATCATTATAAAAACCTCCAATTTTGATTTTAGAATAATCACCACCTTGAATATGATTTTCTTCAAGAAATTTATTTTTATCTATTGATGAAATTTCTTTAATTTTACATTGTCTAGCATAAATACGTTTTTGATTATTTAAATTTAACTTATGTTTAATCATTGATAAAATTATTTCTTTTTTATTAACCCATTCATCCTCAAAAATTTGAATTAATTGAATATCATTTTTTTTACATTCATTCCATTTTATTATATGACAATGTTTTGCTTTTTCATTTAAAACCATTTCAGAATGCCAATATAATCCATTAAATTCAATTGCAAATTTTTTAGATGGTATATAAATATCTAATTCTAACTTTCTTCCTGATTCTGGATTTTTTATAATATCATTATAACTAGTTAAAATTTCACCTTTAAAAATTTTTCTAACTTCTTCTGTTAGTTCTATTTCTTTTTTAGATACATGAGTATTTGAAGGATAACATTTTTGACATTTTCCATAACCTAACATTAAATTAGTAAATCTGTTTTCATATATGGAATTACATTTTAAACACTTTATTTTAGTTAAATCTCCAATTAAATTCAAATTATCTATATCAACAAATTCAACATTAAACTCATCTTCAAAAGATTTCACTTTTTCACGAATATATTTTATTTGTGATTTTTTTCCACCATTTTTTATTTCGTCAGAGTAAATAATAAACAATTTATGATATTTATAATACCCTCTTTCTAAACAATCAAAAGTTGTTTCTAATTTTGAAATTGGACATATGCCTTCATCATTTCTTTTAAAAAACTTATCATAATATTCTTTAATTAAAATATTATGCATTTTAATATGTCTAACTATTTGTGTAGTATTATTAAATTTTTGTCCACATATTTGGCATTGTTTTTTATTAGTTTTATCTATTGTTAAAATTTTTAATGTATTTATTAGTTTTAATCTTGCATTATCTAAATCTTTTCTTTTTTTAATTGTTTTATTATAATTAATTATTCTTTTTTCTTTATTAACATGACCTGGAAAAGAAACACCATAATGTTTAAATATTGTTTCTTTTGATAATTTTTGAATTTCTATATCTTTAGAATGAGTCCCTTTTCCTTTATATTTAAAATATCCTTCTCTTAAATTTTTAAAATTTGTTTTTTGTCCTGTTAATTTACATTTTCCTTCATTTGAATCTGTTTTTAAAAATTTTATATAATATTCTTCTATTGTAATTTCAGGGTGATTATATCTAATATGTATTGCCAAACCTTTATATGACTTTGTTTTATAAATATTATTATTTTCTTTACATATCATACATTCAATAGGTTGTTTATAATAACCTCTTTTTATTTTATCAATTTCTTTTTGTTTTTTTCTTTCTAATCTTTTTTTATCTAAAGTTTCTTTTTTTAATAGTTTTGTTTTCTCAACTTTATTTTTACAATGTTTGCATATATTTGATATATATCCTTTTGAAATTCCACAAAATGCTGTTTCTACTCCACATATTTGACAAATTCCTTCTTTTTCTTTTCGTATAAATTTATCATAATAATCTTTTATTGTTGTTTTACATTTTCCTTTGGGATTACTTAAATGAGATACTAAAGCTGCTTTATTTTTAAATTGTAAAAAACATATTTTACATATTTCCATACGGAATTACTCCCTTTATAGAATTTATTATTTGTTCTATAAAGGGAGTAAAGTTGCAGTGGTATTTAATTATTTAATGTAAAAGTTTAATTCAACTTTTTCTGTAACTCGAGTCGGGGTTAGCTCAATATCGCTTGTGAAAGTTTTGGTCTTTTTCATATACTCTGTGGCATATGTACTAACCGAATACCCGTACAAACCTCTTCTCTTTTTAATTTGCTCCAAAAATCCAACAACTTCATTATTGAATTTATTCCAAGTTATCTGATCATTCTGTTCAAAGATGAAAAACTGTGCATAATTTTCTATACTCTTCTTACAATAAAGTACTAATCTTACTATATTTAAATCTTGAAGAGCTGATGCTTTTGCTTGACTTGTTAATTGTCCCCAAACAGTATAACCAACACTAAACTTAACAATTGGGTTTAGTTGTTTTAAGTACATATTATCTCTTTGACCCAATTTTGGATTAAATCTTAGTTCTTTAATTGTGTCAATAGCAGCTCTATTAAAACCAGCTGCAGCATACCAAATTTCAGCAACATTATCATTTCTTGGTAAGAGGTAAGACATATGATATACAGGACTTACCCAAATATCCTGTCCAGTGAAAATATCATAAACTTTATTGTATGACTCATATAAAGCTGTATAGTAATTATTAAAAGTATTTGTATTATTTCTTTCTGACATTGCTAAGAGGTAAGTTGCATTATCACCATTATCAAGAATAGAAACACAATCTCGTCTTGTCTGAACTAATGTTGAAATTTGCTGTTTTACACTAGAAGGATAACCAGCATCAAAAACCATTGAAAAATAAATATTTTCAGTATCTGTAATTAGATCTTCAGCTGATCCAGTTACTGGGTTTGTTAATGTTCCTGCATAACCTTCAGCTAAAACTTGTGTTGCTATTGTAGTATCTAAATCTCCAACTTCATCTACTAATGTCCCATCAGACCCTTTCTTTAATGGAACTGGGTCAGAAGATACAAATGGATCAGCAATTGATGTGTTTGATTTTTTGATTTCATATGTAATAGTACTTGCGGAATCAAAATCAGAAGTTTCACCAACCCAACCCCTAGATGCGGTAGCTAAATTTCTTCCATCCCATACATTTATATGATCATCATCTCCGGTCGTAGCACCTAACCAACCATATAAAATATTTCCTTTACCATCTTTTGCAATTACCATATAGGTAGCATTCCCTGTTTCGGGATCTGTATCCCAATCTGAAAATACTTGCTTGTTATCAGAAATCTCAGCAGTTGCATCAGCTTCAATAATTGAAACCGTTCCTATATCTTTGTCATATATTCTAGAAACTAAATTATAACCAGATGTATAAGAACCATTAGCTAATGTCATCTCACATCTTAAGTAAGAAGAATATGTTTCTAAAATATAACTAATAAATAATGAATCTCCGCTTCTATCCATTGATTTTGGATCAAACGAAACCTCAAAAGATTCTACAATTACATCATCACCGTCAGATTGTTTTTCATATACATCTAATACATAAACACCATTAATCATTGGATTTGAATATTCTGTGAATCTGACAGAAATTCCATTATAATAATCACCCCTTCCTATTGGGTATATCATGCATAATGGATAAGTTGTTCCTGACTCTGCTAAAGATGTTTGAATTTCAGAAATTGTATTTATAGTATCAACGTATGTAACTGAAACAACAGCAGTTGAATCTGAAGCAGTCATATCAGCATCAATTCTGATATTTCCAAATGTTGCGTCATCAGGTAAACATCTCATAAAATATAGAGCACCTGATTCTCCTAAAAAGTTATATGCTTCGTATAACCCTTGCCCATAATTTTTTCCATAATCTTGAATATTTGGTTCTCCCCAACCAGAAATTAATTCTGATCGTGAACCTACAAATGTAAACTGATTGTCCTTTCCTTTTTTTGTTAAAGCCATTAAACAGCCAATGGTACTAGGAACTGCCTGTAAATAGCTCGAGAGATCGATTATTTTTGAGTACACCCCAGGTGATACGTTAGACATGATATTTCTTCCTATTTCTAAGTTTTATTTTTTTTATTTTCTCTATTCACATTATCCTTACTATAAAATTCTAAAGTAATTTTTAATCTTTTTTTAAAAATAAACATACCAAACAAATAATATTTGTCTTGCAGCACTTTTAACAACACTGGAAAAAGTAACTCTTGCATATAAATTAAATGGACCAATAGAACCACCCGCATCACTTGTAGCGGTATAAAGTCCTGCTTCACTTAAATTAAAACCATTTGCATCTAAAATACCTAACGTTGTTGAAACATTCATTATCAACCAACTATTTTCATTATCAGCATCTTGTTCAAAAGTAACTGAATCAAAAGGAGCTTTATAATAACCAGCATCAGGTAATGTTCTATAATCAGCAAATGATACATCTGTTGCATTAATCATAATTGGATTATTTAATTCTGTATCTAAATTAGTTGGAGATATTGGTGTTAAGGGATCAGCAACAGTACAACCATCATCACCAACTCCAAACCAACAAATAAATTCTGTTTCTAATGGAGAAATATTTGCATTTTGTGTATTAAAAGCTCTAGATAATAACCATTCTCTACCAAGATAAATAACTAAATTTTCTTTTCCTATTAGTTTCTTTTTACCATTTTCTAATATTTCAAATATTTCAACAAAACCTTTTGGTCTTTCTATGCTTTTTGTTGACACACCAAAACTTTTGTCAGATAAACAATCCCCATAATGATCAACAGCTTGAATCAACAAATTTTTTTCATCATTCATATTTTTAGAATCCTTGATTTTTTATTTGGCATATTAGATTTTATTTTTGTTCTAATTATTTTTACATATTAGAAATAAAAATAATTTAAGAAACAAACTACTATATATATTAATTTTAAATAAAATAAACAAAGGGGGATTTTTAATGGATGTTATAGCAACAAAACTTTGCGGTTTACCAAATGGATGTACAATTAGAGTCAATATGGTTAAAAAAATTTATTCTAACCCATATCAAAATCTTGTTGAACTAGAAAAAATTGGTATTATTAAAAAGATCCGTGAAGGTAGTAAAGGAAGAAGCAAATCCTCCGAATGGAAGGTTTTAAAAGCACCTTCTATAGTTTTGGCCATGATTGCAAATAGTGAAGATGTCATACATTTAGAAGCCATCCGACAAGAATTAACTAGTTATGACTTTTCTCCTGCTTTTGCAAAAAAGTATGTATCATCTTTGATAAATGAAGGTATTGTCATTGACATGGGAAATCAAAATTATAAATTAACTAAGAAAGAGAGAAAAAGGAGAATATGAACAGAAGGAAAACAAAAATAGGCAAAAAGAAAGCAAAAGAAATCATCTTAATATCAATAAGTAGAGGGTTTAAAACATTCAAAAGCATCAAAATTTCTTTGAGGGGTTTATACGGTATCAGTACCATTAGAAAGTTCTTGAAAGAAATGATTGATGATGGAATATTATTACAAGAACATAATGGTATATGCAGAATATTTAATATCTGCAAAAAACCAGAAATATCTAATGAGACTCCGGTAAAAAACAGCATTAAAAAACCGGGAAAGAAAGATATTATAGAATATATTTCCAAAGTATATGGAAAAGCGTTTGAAGATATGGTTGCTGCTGCTACAATACAAAGATCTATAAATTATCACATAGAATGTATTAAAAAATTGAAAGAGGAATTATCTTCCTTCACAATCTAACAACGGAAAGCATCCAGAGTAAATTTAGATATCTTACTCTGGATGCTTTTAAACTAATCTAAAAATGTTCCACAGTTACTACAAAATTTTAAATTTGATTTTGATTTTTTTCCACATGTAGGACAAATCTTTTTTGATCTTATTGTTATTGGTTCTTCAATAATTTTTCCTGATTCTTTAACACCAACTAATTTTAAAATAATAACATTAGCATGATTTTCTAAATTTCCAACATTTCCATAATTAAATTGTTGTTCTGTTTGTGATCCTTTAACTGTTATTCCTTCATCAAAAAATGCCATTTTTGTCATGTCTGATGAAGCGCTAAAAGTTAAAGTTTCATTTAAAGTTGAATCACTAATACCTCGACCAATTGTTTCATAAGAATCATTAATTATTGATCTTGGTTTATTATATAAAGGACAATTCCAACTATGGCAACATTCCCAACAATTTCTTGAACATGTATGCCAATATTCTACTTCTATTTTTTTCTTTATAATTTCTTCTTCAAATCTATATTCAATTCTGATAATTCCATCATCAATTCTATCACCACGATAATTAGAAATTTCTTCTGTCTTTTTAATAAACTTAAACTTATTTGTTACTGAATCTCCTTTTAAAAATCCTTTTAATTCTGATTCTGAATTAGGATATAGAAGTAAAGAATTTCCTCCAAGAACATCCTGACCATCAATAGATATTTTTACAACACATTTTCTTGATTCAAGATTTTTTAATAGAATTTCATACTCTGAATTGAATGGTAAATAAATAAATTCTTTATCTTCTCTTAATATTTTACCATTACATTTGACAACTGCTACTAGACCGGAATTATACATCATTTTCATTCTCCTTATACTGAGTATCGACTAACCTCATTCTTGTTTAAAGTCGATTGGATTTTTTGATGGTTAATACCATCATATATTTATTCTATAAACTTAAGAAAATTTCTTAAAAATAAAATCATGTTAAAAACGGTATACTATATATATTAATTTTTGAATAATAATAATTGTTCTTTCATTATTATTATTCTTTTATGAATATGATGATTGACCTCTTATATTATATAATATAGTAGGCATGATCGTCGCAACAGCTGGATAAACAACTAGTTGTGGATGAAATCTTAGGATGGCCAACATTTGATAAAGTATTACAAATCCAAAGAAAGAGGGAGGAAAAAGAAATGAATAAATTGAACGTAAGAAATGTGTCAACTGACCAGGAGAAATTGTTGGCAAACTACCCCGAAGGCAGTTGGACAATACCTGAATGGGTAGCTGACAAAATGATGGAAAATCAGGAGAAAGAATTAACAAAATCCATGTAAACGTATTACTTATCAGACGTCATGAGTACTGATTCTGTTATTTAATATACAGAATCAGTACTCATCTCTTGTTTGAATTAGAAAGGATTATTTATAATAATCCTATAAAAAAGTCAATATTATTGTGAAATAAAGTTAATTGTGTTCTTCTTTTATGTGATTTATAGTATAAAAGAAAATATTTTTTAGATGTTATCTTTTTTATATAGAACAAATTAAAAAATAAATCTAATTTTCAATTAAACGTAGAACAAATAATAAATTGGATAAAAGGCGACATTATTTAAACTTACACGCATTAGCAAAGCTCAATGGTTGAGCACTTTCCTGATAAGAAGGCTGTTGATGGTTCAAATCCATCTGCAAACAATGATTAAGGTTTAAATGACTATGTTGCTTTTTTATAAAAAATCTACGCATTAAATAGGGATACACGCATTGTCCAATTGGTAGGACATAGATTCTGCAAAAATCTACGGTTGGTGGTTCAAATCCATCTGCATAAACACAAACCCCTATTTGACTAAGCGTAGACTTTAATTTAAAAATAAATATTGTGGCAACTCATATGGTTACATGCAAATATTGGTTCGATTCCGATATTCCCCCCATTAAAAAATTATGGGGAATAGCTCATTTGGGAGCAAACGCAAAGTTTCACAACTCATATTTAACTAAGCCACTTTTTTTAAAGAAATGCTGCATTCGTTGAGTTTACACGCATAATTTGTGGGTTCGAATCCCATAGTTCCTTTCGAGGAATTAAGCCGAATTGGTTCAGGCAATAGACTTAGGATCTATCTTTAAAAGCAATAAGACTCAATAAACTTAGCGGCACCAAAATTAGACACTTAAACAGATTTACATGCATTTTCTTTTGGTGAAAAAAAGCTGCCTCTATTGGACCGACATAGTTCGGTTACGAGGTTAAAAATTCTGTTTAGATTATGTCTTCTAATTAAATGAGTCCATACAGGTACTGGTTTATATACTGTATGGACTCATTTTTACATCCTGCCTAATTTTTTTTTTGAAGGTGGCAAATTTTCAAATTTATAAACTGAAATAACTAGCTTAAATCTATCAAAGAAAGGATATTATTTTTAATGGAAGAAACATTAAACCTTAGCAATCAAGAAATTATAAGTCAATTAACTAAAAGTAAACATGGAGATCTTTTAAATTATGTTCCAATTACTACACAAGTAGCAAAGCATGACATTGAATTTTTGGCACATTTACAAACATGGAATTTGATAAAGGGTGAAATCAGAGATTCAAAAATAGCTCTACCAATTATTACATTAAGACATCTTGGTAAAAATGATTCAGAATTAGCTGAGAATTCAGTTTGTAATTTATTATCTCTGGATCCAACAAATCTTGTTAAAGCATATAATTTTAATAAGTTATTATCAAAATCTGGATCTAATATTTCTGGTGGTCATAGAAAAATGTTAGAAGCTGGATTAAAAAAATATTTAGAAATAAGACAAGACAATCCAGGTTGGTGGATTCCAACAGCAGTACAACATAGAAAATCATTAAAAACTTTATATGCTGTTTCACATCTTAAACCAAATGATTTAGCACAAAGTGTTTTATTTGATAAAAATTATCCTGAAAATTCAATTTTTAATAAAATTTCAAAATTAAAAGATATGGATCCACAAGAAGCAGCTGGAACAATTCTTTTATATAACATTCCAACACAAATCGCAATGGGTGCTATAGGAAGAAAAAAAGAGGATCTTGAGAAAAATCCAGAATTTATTCTTGCGCTTCTTGAAAAAATGTCCGGACAACAGTTAATTAATAATACAAAATTGTTAACAAGTGTTGGTGTTTTTAATTCACCAATGTTAAAGTCAGAATATAACAAATGTCTTGAAAGAGCGAAAAAAGATAAAAAGGTATCAACATTAAAAGCTGGTATTGCTATTAAAGCTATGAAAGATTCAGGAGTGGAAATAGATCATGATGTAATTCAAAAACTTACAGAATTACAAGAATCAAAAATATCTCAAAAAGGTATTGAAGGGGATTGGTTGGTTCTAGGAGATTGTTCTGGTTCCATGTCTTCTGCTATAAAAATGGCGTCAGATATTGCTGGTTATATTTCAAAGTCAGTTAAAGGAAAAGTTTATTTAATTTTCTTTAATGAAGCTCCAAGACTTTTTGATGTTACTGGAAAAACTCTTGAAGAAATAAAAGATATGGTGAAATACGTAAGAGCTGGAGGAACAACTAGTTGTGGATGTGGTATTGATTATCTAATGCAAAGAAATATAATTGTAAATGGAATAACAATTGTATCTGATGGTGGAGAAAATCGTGGTCCTTTTTTTCACGAAGCTTATCAAAAATATGTAAGTAAATTACAAATTGAACCAACTATCTATTATTTCAGAGTTCCTGGTCAACCTGATGTTTTAACACGTAATTGTAGTCGTTTTAATGTACAAATTGATCAAACTTTTGATATGAATGGAAGAGATGAAGATTATTACTCGCTTCCAAATATAATTCCAACAATGAAAACGTCAAGGTGGTCTCTAATGGATGAAATCTTGGGATGGCCGTTATTAACATTTGATAAAGTATTACAAATCCAAAGAAAGGG
>Ga0307992_1001699_pt1 | contig 12904 bp, 10 predicted proteins | sample EllFjometagen133_FD_203162 | JGI IMG/M metagenome (GOLD analysis project Ga0307992, IMG submission 203162) | Marine microbial communities from Ellis Fjord, Antarctic Ocean - #133 | ecosystem: Environmental > Aquatic > Marine > Unclassified | place: Southern Ocean | collected 2014-10-08
ACTAATTCGTATTAGTGGTTTTGGCGTAAGATGATAAGGAACCTTTATGTAGACAAGTAATAAAAATTTGTAGTACTATATTTTTAGGTTAGAAAAACATATGGCTGCCAAAAAAAAGACAACTTTAAAAGAGGAAGAGAAAGAAAATATTGAAGTTCCCCATACGGAAAAGAAAATAGTTGTAGAGGAGGTTGACTCCAAAGAAGAATCGGTTACGGAGGATTTGAAACAAGTACCTGAAAAAGAAGATCAAAGCCTTTCTTCTGAAACAGAAGAAACTCTGAGCGAGAGACCCTTAGGCGAAGAAGTTCCCCTAGAGAAAACAAACAAAAAATTATTTAAGACAGGAATGATTGTTGTCCTGATTATTTTTGGTGCAACGGGTTGGATTTTCTATCTCACCAGCCGATATTCTGAAAAAACAGCTCAAGAGAAAATTACCTTTGAAGAAGAAACGTCGGTAGAGCCGACAACTGCTCCGACTTTGGTCCAACTAGAAAGAGAAGAAATTACCCTTGAGATTTTGAATGGTTCCGGTGTGGCTGGAGCAGCAGGCGATGCGACTGAGATATTTGAGGCTTTAGGCTATGAAGTATTGGAAACTGGCAATGCCGAAGATACAGTTGGCAACGAATTATATGTTGACCCGGAAGTTGAGGAATTAGTAGAAGCACTGCTGGAAGATGTTGAAAGCGAGCTTGATATTTCTTCAATTTCGGGAGAGCTTGAGGATTCTGACGCTTCAGCGAGAATTATATTAGGGGAATAAGGCTATTCCAGATTTTCTTCGAATGAGTCTTCGTCTAAGTCTGTTCCGGCGATCGTTTTGGTAACCGAAGAAAAAGTGCCCTTTATAAAGTAAAGAACCATTGGTGCGAGAAGAGCAGCGCCTCCTAGAGCTAAGGAAACAGCCCATTCAATGGGAAGTAGGTTGGCGCCCGTTGCTAGCTCTTGAATGCCATAGAGCTGTGTTAATCCAGCGACAATCAACAGAATAAGACCTTTGGCGGTATATTGCTTTTCCATAAATGACAAGAAAAACAAAGGGGTCAAAAATATTCCCAAAGATTTAATAACAATAGAGGCTCCTGTAAAAGGATATTGAGAGTAAATACTCGGATCAATATATTTATATGGCGAAGATAAAACAATACCAAGGGGATCAACAACAGCATCAAGTACATAGGCCAGAAGAAAAAGGCCAACAATAAAGATTAATGTATATTCTTTTTTCACAATTTCTATCTACTTAAATATATATACAAAAAATAAACAGAAATATCAACCTTTATTTTCAATTCGTTTTACTAGAGTTCGCGGATACAAGGAGGCAACGAAGATGATAAATAAGGAAAAACAATCTTCTTCTATGGCTTCAAAGAAGTAACTATTCGGTAGTTGGTGTTGGAGTCGGAGAAGGGGAAACTACCGGCACAACAGGTGGCTCAGCTTCAATGGGTAGTTCAAGTGGTGGGGTGATGACAGGTTCTTCGGCTTCTTGTGGAGGAGTTAAGTTTTCGCCGCTTTCGCTTTCTGCTGGAACTCTTCTTTTCTCTAGGTTTTCAAGTTCAATTTTGGCCAACTCATAATCGTCGGATTCTTTGTTCGCCAAGGAAAGAACAATGGTCATTTCTTGGATGGCCTTTTCGATCTCACCTTTTTCTCGATATGCAAAGGCTAGGTTATAGTGAGCGTTGGCATGGTCAGATTTCGCAAGAACTGCCAACTTAAAGGCGTCTATGGCATTGTCGTAGTCACCAAGAGCATAGAATGTGCCACCCAAAGATATTCTTAAATCGGGATTAATTGGGTCCAGAGCGACAGCTTGATTAAAAGTTTGTATCGTAAATTGATCCGCTCCTTCAGCAAAGGGGGTAATGGCCTGATAGGTTCTGGCCAGAACTTCCCAGTTTCCAGCTCTTTGGGGGTTTAGAGTAACCGTTGCTTTTGCTTCTCTAATTGCTTGTTCAATAAGTTGGGTAATTGTTTCTCGATCTTGGTCAGTAATGTCTTCATTTTGGGCAATGGTGTTTGCGAGAGCCAAGTTAACTTGAGAATAACTTGCATGATAGCGATCAACATATGGATTAATACTTATTGCCTCGCGGAATAACTCATAAGTAACCCCTCCATTATTTTGAGCTAGGGCATCAAGTCCCTTTTTGTATTTTGCCTCAGCAGTTAGAGCTCGGCTTGAAAAGATTCCAAAAACAATTAAACCAACAATAATAGGGACACCAACAAGAAAAGCGGGAAGTCGAGTCGCCAATGAAACGGATGAAATATTTTTTTCATCAGTTGCCTGCGCAGATAGGTTTAGTTTTATTCTTTTCCCTTTAGAGTTTAAGGCTAAAAGAACAAATAGAAGGACAATGTGTGTTTGGACGGCGGCGAAAAATATAAAGCTAATCAGGAGCATGGTCAGTGAAAGTAATATTGAATACTCTTCTATTGTTTTGTCTATAGAAATATCTTTGTTTTTCTTGAAAATACTTTTCAAACGTTTAAAGACTTCGATGGCAATAAGTAGTAGGGCTGTTATTCCCAAAAATCCTGTTTCGGTAAGAACAGTTAAATAAAAGTTCCTTGCAGAGGTAAATCTTAAGTTCCAATTGCCGGTTTGGTTGTAAGACAAAGGACGAAATTGATTAAAGGCAGACAGGTAATTCCCTGCTCCTGCTCCCAAGATGGGTGATGTTTTTATAGTGTCTATGGCAACTGACCAAGAGGTGCCAAAATCAAGCAATTTGGGTTCAGCTGGCTTTCCCGGAAGGAGATTGTAAATAGAAATTCCCAAACCTACAATTAAAAGGACTGTGGCTAGAGAAAGAAATGCTTTTTTGGCTGCGTCTTTTTGAGAAATGACAAAACCTATTCCCAGGGGAAGGGTGGCCATTAAATACATAGCGACTGGTAATTGCCCACCAAGAGTATTAAACAAAGCATTTTGCATGTATGCAGGTAGTTGAGGGATAAACTCGAATGTTTTTGAGAAAAATAATAGAGAAACTACAGACAAAGCAACACCAGAAAGGAATACAACCAAAGAAAGTGTTTTCTTTTCCTCGGTTTCAAGTCCAGAAATAAGAAAATAAAGTAGCGCGGAGGCAATAACAGCTGTGGTTACTCCAGGCACGAAAAAAGCTTCCATGGCATTTGGGGTAACCAAAATACTGGAAACAAGATACGCGATCAGTAAAATTAAAACAGGGATATTAAATTTCCCAGAAGAGAAATCTAGTGAGCCCTTTAGAATTACTCGTATGGCCCTGATGAATAAAGCTAAGCCAACACCAAAACTAAGAATAGCTAATTTAGGAACAGAAAGAGGATTTGAAAAAAGAGATAAAACAATCAGAGGAATTAAAAAAACAGTTGCGTAAAGAATAATTTTTTCTACTTTTTCTAGGGTGTTTGCCATATTTTTATATATTAGCTTGGTTGGCTATCTATTTATATTACTTGAAAGCTATTTAGTCAACAAGCGAAAGATGAAGAAGAGGTTGAATAATGATTATATTTAAGAAAGTGCTTTTTTGTAAACCTTAATTGTTTTTTTAGATACTTTTTTCCAAGAAAAATACTTTGCTCTTTTCCGACCTTGAAAAATGAGTCTGTTTCTTAATTTTTTGTCTTTGAGAAGGCTAGACATAGCCTGATGCAAGTCGTTGTTATTTTTGGTAAAGATGGCTGCATTTGCCGCGACTTCTCTCATGATCTTAAGGTCGCTACATATAATAGGAGTTTGGCAATTCATAGCCTCAAGCAGGGGAAGCCCAAAGCCTTCACAGTGAGAATCATAAATTAGAGCAGCCGCATTATTATAAAGAGAATTTAAGTCTTTATTGCTGATATATCCTAATATTTTGAGATGATTGCTGTTTACGAGCCGCTCACTTTCGCTGGGTGGAAAATCTTTTAATAGATTTGGTCCAGCAAAGACAAGCTGCACGTCGTTGTTTTCTTTTATTAATTTGTTAAAGGCTTCTAGAATTTGAAAAGGCTTTTTCCTTTTTTCAATATTGCCGACAACGAGAAAAAAATCTTTTTTAATTCCAAATTTCTTTCTGATTTTATCTTTTGTGTTTTTATCATTCTTAATATACTTAAAAACAGGGTCACAAGCCTCATGAATAACGGTAATTTTGCTCTCATCGACCGGATACAGACGCATTAAGTTCTTCTTTGTTGTTTCTGATACGCAAATAATTTCATCAGCTAGTCGGAGCGAACGAGGAAAAAAAAGACCAAAAATTACTCGAGTTTTAAGGGGGTATTTGGAGGGGCAGGTTTTAAAACAGACATCATGGACGGTATTAATAATAGGACAAGTTTTAATAAGTGGTGCAAAGTTGTTGATATGAATGATGTCGGGATGGAGTTTTTTAGTGGCCTGACTGAGACCTAAAAGCACTCTGTAAAATCCATTTTTAAAATGAGCGCTATATGAAGGGTATTTACGATAAGCATGTGATATTTTTCTCTTAGGTAAGTTGGAGTATAGGCAGACCTTGACCTTTTTGTTTTTAGATAATGCTGTGACTAGATTGTCGCAATATCTACCTATTCCAGTTTTCTTTTCAATGGCAGCGTGAGCATCAAGCAGGATCTTCATAGATTTAGGAAAACTTTCTCGTATCCTTCAAGCATTTTGTTTTCCGAGAAATCACTGCTTCTTTGTTGAGACAACCGCGACATTTTTTGATACAACTTTTTATTTGTTCCTAATCTAATCATAGCCTTGCCAAATTTTTGTATATTACCTACAGGAATTAGTAAGCCGTATTTCCCATTATCTAGGATTTCAGAGGGGCCGGTAGGGGCATTAGTTGAAATAATGGGTTTGCCTTGAGACATGGCCTCAAGAAGAGCGTATGGTAGCCCTTCTCTTGTTGAAGAGAGGGTAAATATATTTGCTCTAGCTAAATAGTGATTAACGTTGCTAACCCATCCAGTGAATTGTATTTTCTTTTCTAAATGAAGATTTTTCGCATATTTGATAAGTTTTGTTTTTTCGGGACCATCGCCAACAATTAATAGCCTTCCACTGGGCACTTTTTCAGAAAATATTTTAAAGGCATCAATTAAAGTTTCAATAGCCTTTTGTGTGGTTAGTCTGGTAACGGTGATAAAGACTGGGGCTTTTGTGTTAAGTGGAATCGATTTTACCTTGGTGGGTGTTTTTATTCCGTTGTATATGACTTTTGGACTTTTTTTGAGCTTGAAGTTTGTTTTTAAGCTTGTGGATGCTTTTCTTGAAACACAGACATTTATATCTGCTTGATTGTAAAAGAAGGTAATAATTTTTGTTAATATGTTTTTAAGCAGGGGAGATGATTTTTTGGTAAGGGTTTTATTTAATTCTATATGGGTAGTCAGTACGGCTGGTGTGTTTCTTCTTAGTATTTTTTTATGGACCATTAATAGCAAGTTGGCGTGAACACCAACACCAAGAAGAACATCAGGTTCAAATTCTCCAATTTGTTTATTGATCCAGCTGATCTCTTTCAGAAAACCAACAATATTTGAGAGTGAAAGAGTGTAGTTCTGAGGATATTTACCTTGTGTTTTGAAAAAGTGAAAATTATTAGCGGCCTTGCTCAAAAGACGATGTTGTGGCTTTTCTAAAACGAGAGTTTTAATTAACGTTCCTTTTTCTGGTAGTTTTGCTAGCTTAAGTAAGCTTTCAACAAAAGTGCCAGTGCCGCCATCAATACTTTTAGCAAGAACAATGATCTTTGAAATTTCTCTCATTAAACTGTGTTTCCGTCTATTATATACTCAGACAAACAAATGAAACAAAAGATTAAATTATTAACAAGAGAATCATTTTTGGAAAAGTTGTTTCTTTTGAGCTTGTTTTTAATTAAACTGCCTTCAATATATATTTTCTTTCCCATAAGAAGTGCATTATTAACTACCCACAGCATAGCCAGAATAGTAGTGTTGGTATTGTTTGTGGTTATCGTTGTTAAGCAGTTTTTAGGGAAGAAGGCACCATTTACCAAAAAAGGCAAATTGCTATTCGGTATTTTCCTTGTTTATTTAGCATTTCAATCGATCTCAGTATTTCCAGCCATTAGTCTTGGGAGCTTTCTTTATCGCTATAAGGATGTGGTTTTTCCAGGACTTTTCTTGTTTGTTGCCTTGGGCTTACCCAAAGCGAGAAAAAAAATCATTTTTGTTTTTTTACTTACTACCGCGATTAGTTTTTTTTACCAAATGTTTATTTTTTGGGCCACTGGTTTATTTCAGTCCTTAGCCAAAGTCTTTATCTATGAGCCTCATTTTGAATTAGTAGAAATAAATATACAAAGAGCGAGAATATTTGTCGAAACTTACGACGAAATTGTTGTTCCGTTCCTGTTCGTCCTTGCCATGAAATATAAAAAACCTAAGCAAAGAATATTAATATTATTAGGATTTTTGTTGATCGCCTCCACCACTTTGTTTTCTAATTTTAGAACACGAATGTTAATGTTAGCCTTCGCGTTTTTGGCTTCCTTTATTTTGTTTTTAGGCAGAAAAATACTAATTAGGGCAGGCTTCTTATTCTCGCTAGTAGTGGTTGTTTATTTTACGGCGATTATATTGAATGAGATTTTTGGATTTTCTTTTATTGATCGATTGACATTTCAAAACAAAAGAGAAGATGTTGGCACAATTTTAGTGCGTTCCAAAAACCTTGATAAGGCAACTGAGATTGGCTTAGCTTTTCCGTTTACAGGTGCGGGCCTGGGAAATTATGAAGATTACTTGTCGGGAAGAAATATGAATGGCAAATCACAGTTTTCTTGGATAGACCGAGAGAGCGAAATTGCCTCGACTAATCCTCACAATATTTTTGCCCAAGTGGTGTCGGAAACAGGAATTATCAGTCTGCTTTTTTATGTTGGCGTGTTGGGCTATTTCGCCAAAGAAGACTCGCGTATCATATTTGGGAAACAAAAGGATCAATATGCAAAAGCTTTTATTATTTCGTTTTGGACGTTGTTCATATATGCACTTTTTAATCCAACGACTACTTTGCCGTATAATTCACTTTTCTGGATTCTGCGTGCCATGATTTAAAAATGAAAGTATTAATTGACGGTCACATGTTGGGAACTGGAGAGGGAGGGAATGAGCGTTACATTGAGAACCTTTCATTAGCATTAATAGAACAGAAGAATTTGGTAACCAATATTTATGCAAATGGCAATTATCAAATACCAGGCGAGAGCTTAAAGAAATTTTTTATTATCAAAAAAAGGACAGGCAATGTCGCTAGAATCTTATTTTCTTTACCCAAGCTGGCAAAGAGCATACACACAGACATTATTCATGCAACCTATGTCGGTCCAGTTTTTGGCTCCTCTAAATTGATATTAACGGTTCACGATTTTGCTTTTAAGCGTTTCCCTGATTTTTTTTCTGTCAGAGAAAAAATGATTTTTAATTGCTTGCTTCCTATTTCAATGAACAGAGCGGCGGCAATAGTTGTTCCCTCAAAGTTTATTAAAAAAGAACTTGCTCACTATTATCCCCAACACACAAAAAAAACATTTGTAACGCACGAGGCGGCCACAAAGAATATTAGAGCGATTAGTAAAAAAACGGCTCAAAAGAGAGTAATGAAGAAATTTGGGATAAAATCACAGTATTTACTTACACTGAATAGTAGGTATGATAAGCGCAATATTAATAGGGTAATCGATGCATACATACAAATAAAACCAAATTTTCCTGATTTGCAGTTAGTAATATTGGGAGGAAAACACAACATTAGAACAAAAATAAAACGCACGAATATAAAAATAATCAGTGATGTATCTGATGAAGATCTTTCTTATTTATATAGTGCGGCTGAAGTATTAATATATTATTCTCTTTATGAGGGTTTTGGTTTGCCAATATTGGAGGCATTTAAATGCAAAACGCCAGTCATTGTTTCTGATATTCCAGTTCATAGGGAGGTGGCTGGTAAAGCAGCAATTTTTGCTGACCCTTATAATTCAGATAATCTGGCTAAGGCAATCGGCGCTTTAGTTAAAAGCCCAAAGAAGATAAAGACAATGAGCGAGAAAGGTTGTCAAAAAACCCTAGAATATAGTTGGCAGAAAACAGCTAAAGAAACAATTAAAGCATATGAGTTTGCATTAAAAAACGGATGAAGATAGCACTTATCGGTATTAGGGGTATTCCTGTTATTTATAGCGGGTTCGAAGTTGCTGCCGAAAAAATATCAACTGATTTGGTAAAAAGGGGACATGAGGTAACAGTGTATTGCCGACATTCATATGTAAATTCTGGAAAAAAAACACTCAACGGAGTGAAGTTGATAACACTACCAGCACCCAAAAGCAAAAATTGGGAAACATTTGTTCACAGTTTATTATCCACTCTACATGCGGTCCTTTTTGAGCGATATGACCTTATCTGTTATTTTGGGGTAGGTAGTAGCTTGTTTAGTATTTTTCCTAGGCTGCTTAGAACAAAGACTGTTATTAATGTAGATGGCCTTGACTGGAAAAGAGAAAAGTGGGGATTAATTGGAAGAACATATCTTGCTCTGTCAGAATACCTAGCCGTTATATTGCCTAATAGAATTATTACAGACTCTTTGTTCATCCAAAAATATTATGAGAAGAAATTTAATAAAAAATCAAAATACATCCCTTACGGTTTTTATAAAGAAAAAAAGTCAAGCAATTCGGCTTTGCGACGATTTGGTTTCAAAAGAAGACAGTATTTAGTTTGGGTAGGAAGATTTGTTCCAGATAATCATACAGATGAACTTATTAAAGCTTTTTCTAAACTTAATACAGAAATAAAGTGCGTTATCGTGGGAGACGATATTAATGAGAGTGGATACAAAAAGAAAATCTTGAAAGATGGCAAAAAAAATAAGCGCATTGTTTTTACGGGGTTTTTAAAACGAGTTTCTTACGCGAGCGTAGTAAGAAATGCGCTCGCTTATGTTGAAACCAAGCGATCTGGCGGCACACACCCATCCTTAGTAGAGGCAATGGGTTTTGGTTCTTTGATACTGTCTAATAATCATCATGCCAATAAAGAGGTTTTAGGCGATGCGGCTATGTATTACAAAATAGGTTCACTAACAGACCTAGAAGAAAAGTTGAAATGGGTGATTGATAAGAAAAACTACAAAAAGCAAGACGTGCTTAGGAAAAGTATTAAACAAAGAGCTACGCAGAAATACAGTTGGGAAAGTATTGTTGATGTCTACGAAAAGTTTTTTTTAAAGATTATTCAATCTTGTCAATGACAAAACCATGGAAGTCGTATTTGTCTTCAAATTCCTGTTCGCTAATTTCCATAACCGTACCTAAAATCTGAACACTGGGTGTGCCTAGGCTGATGGGGGCACCAACAGCGAGGTCAGATCGTTTAAATGTATATTTCTGGCTACGCTTGCTGCAATCAGCAGAAAGTTTGACAATCAGATATATATCGAACCTATTTTTGTTAATATCTGCGTCTTCGGTTTGATTGGAATTTTTTTATCTTTTTTTTCTTAGCCATACGGATATCATATTTTAAGTAAGACAGAAGTGTAACTTTTGATTACGAGACTGTCATTTTCTGTTTATTGAATGGTAGAATGATTTTGTTGTTGGCAATCGAATCATGATTGAATCAATTAAACAATTATTAGTGTTAGTTGCTAAGTCAGACAAGATTTGGCTGATTCCAGTTATTCTGACGTTGGTTATTATTGCCTTGTTGATAATCAGTGCCCAAATTTCTCCTGTCCCCATTTTTATTTATCCCCTGATATGAAAAAGATAGTCAGTGAGATTAACAGGGTTTTTATCGTCATCGTTTTAGCTATGTTTTATTTACTCGTCATCGGCGTAACTTCTGTATTTTTAAAAATATCCAGACTATTTGTCAAAAAAGAAAAACACACATCTTATTGGAAAAAGGGGCAGGGAAGCGGCTTAAAACGCGACTATTTCAAATCTGCTTACTAAAAACAATATGTATATTTTAGGAATATCATCTTTTTATCACGATAGTGCTGCCTGTTTAATAAAAGATGGTGAAATACTGAGTGCTGTTGAAGAAGAAAGATTTAGTCGCATAAAGCATGACAACAAATTCCCCCTTAAAGCAGTTGAATTTTGTTTAAAAAATGCAGGAATTTCAATTAAAGATATAAGTTATGTTGCTTATTACGAAAAACCCTTGCTAAAGTTCGAAAGAATTTTGCAAACTTTTGTAGAAACATACCCATTTTCGTTAAACCCCTTTACTAAAAGTATTCCCGAGTGGATTAATCGTAAGATAAAGGTGGAACATATTATAAAGAAGGAGCTTGGATTTAAGGGAAAAATATTTTTTGTCCCACACCATCTTTCTCACGCCGCGGCGGCTTATTACACCACTTCATACAAAAAAGCCGCTATTTTGACCGTAGATGGAACAGGGGAGTATCAAACAACTGGTTTGTGGAAGGGGGACGGAAACGCCATCTCTGAACTTAAGAAGATTGATTTTCCAAGTTCTTTGGGCTTACTTTATTCCACATTCACTTCTTTTTTAGGTTTTAGAGTAAACAACGACGAATATAAGGTAATGGGTCTGGCTGCTTATGGTAAGCCAATTTACAAAGAAGAAATATATAAAGTGATTGACGTAAAAGAAGATGGAAGCTTCGCTCTTAACATGAGGTATTTTTCTTTTAGAGAATCTTTTCAAATGTGGAACAGGAGGTTCGAAAAACTATTTGGAGAACCACGAAGGCCAGGAGAAAAACTTACCAAAAGAGATAAGGATCTTGCTGCTAGTACCCAAGAGGTATCAGAAGAAATTTATTTTAAAATGCTAAATCACCTATTTGAAATTACCAAGATTAAAAACCTTTGTGTTAGTGGTGGTGTTGGCCTGAATTCATTGGCAAACGGGAAGATATACGACAATACACCATTCAAGAAAGTGTCTATTTTTGGTCCTGCCGGAGACGGGGGCACCAGCATGGGGGCCGCTTTGTATGTCTACTACGGTATTTTAAAGAAAAAGCCAAGAAAAGCAGTTTTCAATGTTCTTTTGGGGTCAGAATATTCAAGTGAGCAAATAAAAGAAGCTATTCAGAAGAGTGGGTTAAAATACGTATTTTACAAGAAAGAAAAAGATTTGCTTAAGAAAGTGGTTAGCTTGTTAAATAGTAATAAAATTATTGGCTGGTTTGATGGTCGAATGGAGTTTGGGCCTCGAGCATTAGGTTCGAGATCAATTTTGGCTAAACCAAGCCCAAGATCTATGAAGACGGAAGTAAACAAGACAAAAAGAAGAGAGCAATTTAGACCATTTGCCGGATCAGTTTTGCAAGAAAAAACGCATGAATATTTTGAAGTTCCCGAAAAAAATCACTTTTCTCCTTACATGAATTTTGTTTTTCAAACAAAAGAAGACAAGAAAAACGAAATCTCTGCCATTGTTCACAAAGATGGAACTTGTCGCATCCAAACAGTCAATAAAGAAAATGGGAGATATTACAAATTAATTAAAGAGTTCTACAGAAAAACCGGGATACCTTGTGTTTTAAACACAAGTTTTAATATAAAAGGGGAACCAATTGTGGAAAGCCCTGAACAAGCAATTCAAAACCTTTTGAGAACAAAAATTGATTATTTGATAATGGGGAACTATTTAATATACAAAAGTTAATTACAGGGGATTAAAGATTCTTTGGTGAGATACTTATAAATTGTTTGAGCCATGAGATCGTAGCCCAGGGGTGTAGGGTGCCAGTCTGGCTGTTTTGTTTTAGGGTTTTCTTTGTAGAAATTCGGTAGTTCAAAATATTCAACACGTTCTGGGTATTTTTCTGAAAGGTTTTTAATAACTTGTTTGTTTTCATTATGCATTTCTGCCCATACAGGAATAACAATCTTGCTATTGGAGTTTAAGATGAGTCTCTCTAGTTGTTTCTTTTGATAGTTTCGGATATTGTCGTTATCATAATTTTCCTTAAAATCATGGTACGCTTTATCCAAGTGAGGACATTTGCCCACTTCTGCTAATTGATCCATTTTTTCTGGTCCCATTTCTTCATAATAAAGACTAACAATCGGTGCTGTAATTTCAACGATATCCATAAAATCATCTTCTTTTAGAAGGAATATGATCATATCTGGTTCATATTTTTGCCCGCGAAGGAGAAATCTTTCTACAGAATACTGAATATCGTACCCACTAACGCCAAGATTAATTACCTCGAATTTCTGATTATTGGAGCAAGTTTCGCTTAGAAGTCTTTCTAGTTTTTCTGGGTAGTTTTCGGCGGTATTTGCAAAAAGACCAAAAGTAAAGGAGTCTCCTAGAGTCATTATTCTATACGAATTAGGCAATTTATTGATGGGGTAATCGAAACGCTCATGGAGGTGGTCGGAATTGATGGTGTAATAAACTTTTAAGTCAGACAGAGGGGGTGTGTCTTCCTCTGTTGTTTTTGCTATTGGCTCATAGAAAAACTGCAGTTTGGAGTCAGAATTAAAAATAACGTCTTTTTTGTGAATAGGTGTATATGTGGTCTCACCTAATACGCTGGTTTCTTGTTTGAATATTTTTATGCCCAAAAAAACAACAATTCCCAACTGAAAACACACAATAGTAATAATTTTTAATTTCATACTCAGAGAAAGGGTTGTTCTATTTACAAGATTACTCACAAGAAATAAAACCCTCTTTAGTTAGATATTCAAATAAATTGTCTGTAATTATAGTGTGGCCTAAAATAGTGGGGTGACCGTCGTTGGGGAATGACGCTCCGTTGATATTATAAATATCCGGAATGTTCCCATGGAATGTCATATTGTCTCGTGACGCAGTTAATTCTTCTAGGGCCCTTTTATATTCGCCGTTAGTGCTTGGAAAGGTGATGATTAATAAAGGGTTA
>Ga0307992_1001700_pt1 | contig 12898 bp, 10 predicted proteins | sample EllFjometagen133_FD_203162 | JGI IMG/M metagenome (GOLD analysis project Ga0307992, IMG submission 203162) | Marine microbial communities from Ellis Fjord, Antarctic Ocean - #133 | ecosystem: Environmental > Aquatic > Marine > Unclassified | place: Southern Ocean | collected 2014-10-08
AAATAAAATATAAATACATACGGAGAGTTGCCAGAGTGGTTGAATGGGGCACCCTGCTAAGGTGTTAATCGGGAAACCGGTTCGAGGGTTCGAATCCCTCACTCTCCGCAACATCGTGCTAGCACGAGGTAGCTAGAAAAAACACGAAAACAAAAAAACAACTCAATTGAGTTGTTTTTTTTGTTTTATAAATTACAATATTGGCGTTATATTTTGGTATTATATTATGATATAATTTAAACTAAAGTTATAGTTAGAATTTATTCTGACAGATTTTTAAAATAAAAATGGCGAAAACAATAAAAATATTTTTAGTAGACGGAGAACCAAACGGATTAAAAACAGCCGAATTGAGTAATTGGGTTGGACAAGCTATTGTTATACCTAGAAATAAACTTAAAGATACTAAAAATCGGCAAGATTGTAATAAACCAGCGATTTATTTCTTGGTTGGAAAAGAAAATGAAGAAGCATTACTTTCAACTGCTTATATTGGTGAAGCTGAAAATTTATGGGATAGATTGACTACTCATGATAATTCAAAAGATTTTTGGCGTACTGCAATAGCATTTGTTAGTAAAGATAATAATTTAACAAAAGCACATGTTAAATATCTTGAAAGTAGATGTATTGAAATAGCTGTACAAGTAAAAAGATTTGACTTGGAAAATGGAAAAAAATCATCATTGCCATCTTTATCTGAGGGTGATATTGCAGAAATGGAAGAATTTTTAAGTAAATTAAAATTATTACTTACTGCTGTTGGTTATCCCATTTTGCAGGAAATAACTTCAAAAGAACATTCCGATACATCTGACCCGCTGTTTGTATGTAAAGGTAAAAATGCTCTAGCAAATGGACGAATGACAAATGATGGATTTGTTGTGTATAAAGATTCAACGGCAACAACTCAACTTTCTAATTCTGTTAAAGAAAGAAATAAAAAGAATCTTGATAAATTAATTTCTAATGGTTATTTAGAAAAAAAAGATAAAAATCTCTATATCTTTATAAAAGATTATGTTTTTAACAGTCCGAGTGCGGCCTCGGATATTATATTAGGAAATTCTACAAGTGGTTGGCAAAAGTGGAAAACAGAAAACGGAAAGACACTTGAGACAATTTATAAAAAATAACTATGACAAAAATTAAGGACATTCCAAAAGTCGATAGACCGCGAGAAAGATTTCTCAAAAAAGGTCCCGAGGCACTTTCAAAAAGTGATCTTTTGGCAATTTTGCTTGGGAGTGGAATCAAAGGAAAGAATGTTCAAAAATTATCGCAACAAATTATTAAAAAATTTGGAAAGAACTTTTTAAATATTACTGTTGATGATTTACAAAAAGTTTCTGGAATTGGACAAGCGAAAGCTTTGCAAATTACATCAGCAATTTCTTTGGTGAAAAGATTTTATGTCGATGACCAAACAAATGAAGTTGTGATAAAAAATTCTCAAGATGTTTTGTCGCTTACTTATGACTTAAGAAACAAGAAAAAAGAACATTTAATTTGTTTGTATCTTAACGCAAGAAATGTTTTGCTGAAAAAAGAAGTTGTGAGTATTGGTCTTGCTGACAAAACACTGCTCCACCCAAGAGAAATTTTTTATCCCGCAACCGAACTTAACGCTGCGAGTGTAATTTTGGTTCATAATCATCCGTCTGGAGATTCATCTCCAAGTGAGAAAGATATCCAAATTGTTGAAAATATAACACAAGCAGGCGGAATAATGGGAATTCCAGTTCTTGATTTTGTTATTGTTTCAGAAAAAGGAAGTTATAGTTTTTCAGAAAAATTGAAAGATCAAAACAAAGGTCTTGATTATGTTGCAGATGGCACTGTACAGGCAACACTTTTTGATTTATTGGAAATCGAAAAACCTGCTTATGAAATTAGTGTACAAAAAATAGGAAAACATTATTTTCAATCACGAGAATCTAAAAATGGATATTTTCAACTTCAAAATAGACGTTACTTAGGTAACAAATACAAATTACTTGGATTTATTGAGGATATAATTTCTGAAAAATGTGGTTCAATAAATTCACTTTGTGATATTTTTGCTGGTACTGGAGTTGTAGGTGAAAGATTTAATAATCCAGAAACAAAAATCATTTCCAATGATTTTCTTTCTGCAAATTATGCTTGTTTGCAAACATTTTTGGGAGTTAGTAAAAATATGCAGAAAAGTATTGCTGAAAAAATAAATTATCTTAATACATTAAAAAATGACAAAGATAATTATTTTTCAGAACATTTTGGAGGAACATATTTTTCAGAAGAAAATGCAAGGAAAATTGGAACTATTCGCGAAGAAATAGAAAAAATTGTAAAAAGTAAGGATGAAAAATATATTTTAATTTGTTCACTACTTTATGCAATGGATAAAACCGCAAACACAGTTGGTCATTATGATGCTTATCGTAAAAAATTAGATATGTTGCGACCGATAAAACTTTTAATGCCCGATATGGATTATTCTCATAATCAAAATAATGAAGTTTATAAAGAAGATGTAAATACACTTATAAAAAAAATTTCTTGCGATGTTTTGTATATTGATCCTCCTTACAATTCACGACAATATTCTGATGCCTATCATCTTTTAGAAAATTTGACGGAATGGAAAAAGCCCAAAGTTGTTGGTATTGGAAAAAAAATGGATCGTTCTCATATTAAAAGTCATTATTGTCTAAAAAGCGCGACAAGAGCATTTTCAGATTTAATTAGAAATGCAGATTGTAATCATATTTTGCTTTCCTACAATAACACTGGAGATTCAAAAGATGGTCGTTCAAATGCACGAATGAGCGATAATGAAATTTTACAAATTTTAAATAATAAAGGTGAAGTTGAGATATTCGAAAAAGATTATAAAGCATTTACAACGGGAAAAAGTAACGGAGAAAATAATGCTGAACGTATTTTTTATTGTAAAGTAACAAAATAATTATGAAAAAACCTTGGTCAATTACAACTACATTACGAAATCCAGAAAGATTAAGAAATTTCTTGATTATTTTACAACAACTTGAAAATTTAGAATGGACTTTTGAAAATCAAGAAAAATATCAAATTCTATTAATAAAAAATAGAATATATGGTTTTGGAAATCGTCAGTTCTACAATGGACTTTCACAAAATCAAGTTAACTTAATTGACGATTCTTCAAAAGAAATTTCTTTTGAACAAGCAGAGGAAATTTTTAACACAAAAAATTATGAGGATCCAGCTATGCGTGGTAGACAGTCAATAAATCCTCTCAAAAAGCTTGGACTTGTTACCACTAAAGATAGTAACGTAAAAATAACAGACTTGGGAAAACTATTTTTAAAAGATGATTTTGATTTTGGTGAAATATTTTTCAGAAGCTTTTTGAAGTGGCAAATACCAAATCCTGATAGCAATGATTATAAATTGGAAAACGGTTATAATATAAAGCCGTTTATTGGGGTGCTTCATTTAATTAACACTGTTAATCAAAAAGAAATTGCCCGTGGCAATAAAGCAAAAGGTATTAGTAAAAAAGAGTTTTCTATTTTTGCTCCAACATTAGTGCATTATCAAAATATTGAACAATATGCAGATAAAATTATAAGTTTAAGAACAGAATTACAAGGAAAAATAAAAAGAGAGCAAAGAGAAATTTTTGATACTTATAAAAAGCAATTTGCTAGTGAATTTTTAGAAACTACTAATGAAAATGAAATAAATGGGTTACTAAATAATTTACAAGACTACGGAGATAACGCAATTCGCTATTTTCGATTAACTCGATATATTCACATTCGTGGAGGAGGTTTTTATATTGATTTAGAACCGAGAAGATCAATTGAAATTAATTCTTTACTTGATTTTGATAATGCAAAATCAAAATCGTTTGAATCTCAAGAAGAATATCTCGCTTACATTTCTGATATCTCAGAACCGCAATTACCTTGGGAAACAAAAGAGAAATATGTTGATATTATTGAAAAAATTATTGATGAAATCAAAATATACGAAACTGATTTAGAAAAAGAAAATATTAAATTCAAAAAATTTAAGAAGATGGAAAGTGATGAATTAAAAAACTATATTTCAGAATTACGAATATATAGAAAATCATTACAGAATGAATTGAACCATAAGGAATCTCAAAATACAGAACAAATAGAATCATACATAAAAGATCTTGAAAATATTTTTGATTTTGATGACCGTCCAATATTACTTGAAAAATTATCTGCACTCGGTTTGCATGCACTTAATGACGCATTAAAAATACAACCAAATTATCCAGTTGGTGATGACAATGAGCCGACTTTCACTGCTCCTGCAAATACTCCAGATATAGAATGTTTTTATGACAGTTTTAATGCAATTTGTGAAGTTACGATGTTAAAAAGTCGGGACCAATGGTACAACGAGGGACAACCAGTAATGAGACACTTACGAGATTTTGAGAATAAACATTCTGACAAAATGGCATATTGTTTGTTTATCGCCCCAACACTTCACAGAGATACATTAAACACTTTTTGGACTGCAATAAGATATGAATACGAGGGAACAAAACAAAAGATTGTACCATTATCAATAAATAATTTTGTTTCAATTTTGAAGATTTTGGTACAAATTAAAACAGAAAATAAGTTTTTGAAGCACAGCGAAATTTCTCGTTTGTATGATGAAATTTTGAATTCTTCTAGTTCTTTTAATGATGCAAGTGATTGGGTGCAAAGTGTACCAAGTACTATTTCCTCATGGAGAAAAACAATAAACTTTTAAAAATATGAAAAAAAATATCATTCACAACGGAGATTGCATAAAAATACTCAACACAAAAGTTGATGAAAATTCTATTGATCTTATTTTTGCCGACCCTCCTTATAATTTATCTGGCAATGGTTTGAAATGGAAAGGAAACAAAACTGGCGGAGACTGGTTTATGGTTAATGAACAGTGGGACAAAATGACTGCTCCAGAATATATGCAATTTACACGAAAATGGATTGGTGCTTGTCATAAATCCTTGAAAGATACAGGTTCAATTTATATTGCTTGCAGTTATCACAATATTGGTGAAGTGATGATCGTTTTGAAACAACTTGATTTCAAAATAAACAATATCATCACTTGGTATAAAACAAATGCAATGCCAAATATGACAAGACGAGTTTTCACTCATTCAACAGAATTTGTTATTTGGGCGGTAAAAGGAAAAGGTTGGACTTTTAACTATGAAAAAACCAAAGAAATAAACCCAAACAAACAAAAAGATGGAAGCCAAAAACAAATGCGTGATTTTTGGGAATTGCCATTGGTTCAAGGAAAAGAAAGGTTGCGAGGCGATGACGGAAAAGCATTACATCCAACACAGAAACCAGAAGAAATGTTGAAAAGAATAATTTTAGCAAGCTCAAATAAAGGAGATGTTGTACTTGATCCTTTCTTAGGGAGCGGAACAACAACTTTTGTTGCGAAAAAATATGGGCGAGATTGGATTGGAATTGAACAAAGTAAAGAATATATAAAAATTGCTAAACAAAGGATGAAAAAATAATCATTACCAATAAAAAATTGATTGAAATTATGGAAAAGAAAATTAAGAAAGTTGTTGTGGAGATTTGATTTAAATAATTATGAAATTGCAAGACATAAATTACTTGATAGAGGAGAGATTATCAGAAATTAAAACTCTCTTTATTGGGGTAGGTTTCTTTTTTGGTATTTTTTTGACTATTGATGATTTCTTAAGTCAATTTATTTCTATAAAAATCAAAGCTATCGTTTATTTATTATTGATTGCTTCTTGGGTCTTATTTTGGGTATTTAATAAATTTTATCTACCGAAAAACAAAAAGGGTAAAATTGGTATTGTAATTTCTATTTTTTCAGAAAATGAAAAAGAACGGCAAAGATTAAAAGCTGATTTTATTGCTAAATTAAAAAGTGATTTTCAACAAGAAGGGATTTTGAAATTTTCTGAAATAATTTTTCTAAAAAATCATTTTTCAAAAGAAATTAAGGATTCAAATAACCCAAAAGAAAAATTGGAGAAGTTTAACAAAAAAATAAAAGCTCATTTTTATGTTTGGGGTGATATAAAAAAAAGAAATGACGGAGAAAATGGAGAGAAATATTTTTTAAACTTTCAAGGTTATGTTATTCATAAACCTATTCCTCAGAATTTAAGCCAAGAAATTTCGAAAGACTTTTCAAAAGTGCTTCCTCGTGAAGTAAATTTTTTAGAAAAAAGAAGTTTCAAAGGATTCGAGGCTTCAGCAAAAATAGTACACTTAGCAACTAAGTATATCATTGGAATCGCAGCTTTTGTTTCTAGTGACCCAAAATTAGCTTTACGATTACATAATGGGTTAAAAGAACAGTTCAATGCCTTTAAGCCATTACCTCCATACATACAAGATATTAGAAATCGTATACCTCTTTTGATTTCAGATGAATTACTTTGGATTGCAAAATGGTATTTTAAAAATAATAACATTGAGAAAACAAAAGAATTTATAAAAACATCTTTAAACGAGGATAGTAATAACTATGGAACTTGGATATTTAAATCGATTGTAGATTTTTCAGAAGATAAGAATGTCAGTGAAGCTCTTAGAAGTCTTAAAAAAGCAAAAAGGTATGCAAAAAATAATTATGAATGGAGATATAATGAAGCTTTTTTATATTTTTGGAAAAGTGATTATCCTACTGCCTTACGTTTGTGTAAGAAAATTAGAAATTCAAATTATTTGGCAGAAAAAAATACTTTAACAGAAGTACGAAAATTTAATTTAGATATTCTTCAAAGGGATGAAACAAAATCACAGTTATATTTTTGGATTGGATATTTAAGTTATTTTAAAGAAAATAATTTAAAAAATGCTCTACAGGATTTTGAAAAATTTGAAAAATTATCTAATAATATACAAGTATTAAAACAAAAATCATCAGCTTATTTAATTGAAATAAAACAGAAGATAAAAAATAAAGATTAAAAACTTAAAAACTACCCTTTACATAATAGAAACTGTTTTTCTTTTTAAATTTATTTTTCCTTTTAAACAATTTAATAACTCACGCTTCTCTTTATCCTCACCCTCTTTAAGAATAAATTTTATATAGTTTTTTATATCCACATCGTTTACCTCAATTTTGTTGCACTTCCCTGTAATCATACTTTGGAATTTTTTAAATCTTTTTATTTCTGCTTTTATTTTATTTTCTATGGGAGTTTTCTTAAAATCTAACTTATCAATTAGTTTTTGTAATTGTTTAATTAAATCAGTTTCGTTTATATACCCACATTTACAATTTTTATCTTTTGCTTTAGTACAGCCGTAATAGACATGACGATTAAAATCTCCATTTTTTAGTTTCTTAAATTTTTCACTTGCTGAAATCCCAGAACCACAAAGTCCGCATTTCATAATCTTAGTAAAGGCGAACTCAATATTTTCTTTTCTGACTAATTGAGAATTTTTGATTTGACCTTGAACTAAATCAAATAATTCTTTTGTAATAATAGGTTTGTGTTTCCCTTTGTACCAATTACCTGATCCTCGAGGATATTCAAAAGTTCCATAATAAAATGTATTTTCTAATAATCTATAAATATTTCCTAAACTTAAATGTTTCTTTCCTGCTTCGGTTCTAAAATTTAAATCAAATTTAAGCCAATGATAAATTTTTCTTCCAGACCATTTCTCATAAGCCACTTTCTCAAATATTTGTTTTATAACAGGTGCTCTATCAAAATCAATAATACATTCACATTTTCTATCCATTCTTTTTTCTTTAAAATATCCTGTTGGTGGACATGTTGGCCATAATCCCATTTCACATCTTGTCCTTAATCCTCTTTTTACATTTATACCTCTATTATCATTTTCTAATTTTGCTTGAGAACAAAGAATCATTAAAAGAAACTTTTCATTTGGTGAATTAGAAAATGTTTGTCCAAAAGTACGAATACTCAATAATTTTTTAGAATCCATTAAATCAACAACAGAACCTAGATCTCCTGCATTTCTTGAAAGTCTATCAGGAGCCCATGTAAGAATTGAATTAAATCTTTCGTTTGAAACATCTTTTAGTAACTCTTTAAATACAGGTCTGTTATTTGAATCTTTAGCTGATTTTGATTCTCTCCTTATATCAACGATCTCAAGATTTTCTCGTTCAGCTATCTGTAACATTTCTTTTACCTGTGAATCAATTGATAGTGCCTGTCTTTCGTCTGATTCAGTACTTTTACGAGCATATAGACAATATTTTAATTTAACATCTATTTGTATCGCCGATTTGGTCTGGTGTGATAATGTATTCATTTCCATACCTATATTAATGACAGAAAAAGAGTCTTTTGCTAAGCAATACGATGTAGACAACTTGTTGGCAACTTTTCTTAGTAAAACAGGCACTAACAAAACACTACAGATCGTTAAATCTGGGCTATTCTATTGAATAATAAAAGAAGATTTTGAAACGACAATATTACAGACTTAATAGATAATCAGTAATTCGATCTGTGGTTTTACGAAGATTTTCATCTTTAAAATCTTCATCAGTTAATCCTAATATTTTTATAATAGCTTTACTATCAAGATTTTCTTCTATTTTTACCTCCTTTTCTTTCTTCATATATCTAAGATGATTATGCGTAAGCCAAAAACGAATTGCAGAGAATTTCTTTTCTTTGATTAAAGTTAATAATTGGTTTTCACTCATATCATTTACAAAATCAATTCCTTTATCCATTGATTCATCCATTTTCTCAGCAAAACCAAAATCTTCTTTTCTCCACCGATATATACTATTTCTAGAAACCCCGACTTTCTTGCAGGCGACTTGAATAATAGGAAGTTTTTCCAATTCTGCTAAAAAAGGTTTTTCAGCTATTTCTCTCCTAGTCATGGCTTATTTTCACGGCCTTAATTCCAGTTTGAGCATGAAAACGATTAATAATGACTTGGCAAAACACCGGCTCCAATTCACATAAATATGCTACACGATTTAATTGTTCGCATGCCGAAAGAATACTTCCCGAACCCGCTGTTAGATCCAATACAACATCACCTGATCTTGTACACCTACGAAGTGCTTTGCTATGTAATTCAGGATTTTTTTGAGTCGGATGAGAGTATTGGTTACTTGGCAATCTCTTAACCATCCAAATATTAAATTGATCCAGAATTTCCTCAGACAAATTATTACCTGTTGTAAATTCTTTATTAGTAATTTCATGTAAATTATTAATATTCTTCGAAAGATATGCTCGCCCTCGTGTCCCATATACAGCAAATTCTGTCATTTTATTGAAGGCTACAGTAGGCGTAGGTGAAAAATTATTCTTCAACCAAATAAGCAATCTCTTTGAATCAATTCCTAATTCTTTGTATAGGGTCTGAAATAACCAAACATATCGTTCATCGCACCAGAAGATATAATGACAATTAGGTTTGGAGACTGATAATGCATTTTGCATAATTGTTTTTACAAAGATTCGATATTCTTCATCTGTTTTGTTATCGTTTGTTGAACCACCATAACTTGATTTGTTACCCACCCCTTTATCATAGGATAAACCAATATTGAAGGGTAAATCATCGTCAACAAAATCTGCTTTAACATCTCCCATAAGACGATTTACGACATTTAGGTCAAGTGCATTTCCGCAAATTAGAGTGTGTCTTCCTAATTTAAACATATCACCTGATTTGATATCTGTTTTCTTTGCTTTTTCTAATTCAGCAACTTCATCAAAATCATCATCGGTTACTTCTAAATGTTCATCCCATATATCTTCTAACCCTGTCTTATCGAAACCTATATCTATAAGAGTATCTAAATCAAATGACTTTAACTCCTCGAAATCCCATTCTCCATCGTTGGTATTGCTTTCAAGTGCAACTTTATTTCTTTCTTCTTTAGTAAGAGGGCGATTAGGTATTAAAGCAATTACTTCTTTAATTCCTAGATCAATAAGCACTTTTTTTCTTTGATTACCTGACAAGATTGTCTTATCTGTATCTATCTTTACTACATCGTGCATTCCTCGTTGTATAATTCTATTCTTTAATTTTTTAAGCCTTTCTTTTGTAATTGTTCTTGGATTTTCTTTCCAAGTTTCTAAATCTTTAACTAGTAACTTTTCTGTATGCCATTCAAGTGGCACTAATTTTTTCTTGTTCATAATATAAATTTTAGACTAACTAATAAATAATCAGTCTTGAGGAGGTATCGACCCTTACGACAACAGAAAAAACCCCAAAACAATACAACTTAGTTACATTGATTTGGGGTGTTTCCTCAACATCCACTTAAATACATCTTAAATATTCTATTGTGTATCTATTATATAACGCATGATTCTAAGAAGCAATAGAAAATCAGTTTTATAAAGTATTTCTTTGTAAGATTTTAAAAAGACATGAAAATTAATATGATTAATTTAAATTTATATATTTTAAAAAATAAATTATCAAACTTTTTTCTATTTTTAATCTTTTGAAAAGATTTACCATTATCCAGACTATCTAAAAAAATGATTTTATTTTTGCTATAATTAAATTATGCAATCAAAAACCAAAATAATACATAAAAATAACTTTTCTAAATCTTTTAGAGATAAAATACAAAAAGCTATCGAAGAAGTTTTACTTAAAATAGAAAATAAACTAAAAATTCCTAATTTAGATATTGTTATTGATGATAATTCAAAATTAACCATTCCAGAAACAGGTCTTGGAGGATCTTGTGATTCTAATTTAATACAAATTCACATCAATCCTAACTTTAAGAATATTAGTAAAGATATAGTTGAAAAAGTTAAAAGAACTCTAAGTCATGAAATACATCACAGTGTTAGAGATATAGATTTTCCTTGGAATCAAGCTACTCTTCTAGAAGCTTTTATTACCGAAGGATTAGCTGATCACTTTGATATTGAAATAAACGGAGGAAAACCTTATCCTTGGTCTACTGCTTTAAGTGGGGAAGAATATGCTTTTTATTTAAACCCAAATTCAGAAGAATTATTTTCTAAAGATTTTGATTATGGAACTTGGTTCTTTGGTGATAATAGTCCTAAAATTCCAAAATGGGCAGGTTATTCTATCGGTTTTAGATTAGTTGAGGATTATATGAAAAAGAGTGGAAAAAGTGCTTCTGAGTTAGTTGATGTTTCCGCTGAGGAATTTTTAAGTTAATTTAAATATAAAAGTTATTTTTGCTATTTATATTCACAATGTTAAACTGCAATTAGTCTTTTAATGTTATCAAACATCTTGTTGTAACTTAGTTATATATTTTTGAATGTTATTATCATTATATATTTTTACAGGATTAAATATTTTGAAAAATACTTTTCCTAATATTATTTTATTAATAAGAATATCCAAAAAAACACCATTAAAATCAATCTGCCTATTAATCACGTCTAATTTTTGGTTATAAACATCATTCAAATCTTTGTTATCTTTTATATAAAACATTAACCTCTCTATCTCAAATTTTCTTATAAACATAATTGATAATTTATCTATAAATACGGCAGGACTTTCCGAAACAAACTTTTCTATATCTTCGTTCTCTTTATTATTTAACAAATTGATTAAATTAAAATCAATTTTTCTAATAATATCATTTCTTAATTGATTAGTTTTATCGATACTTCTTTTTGTTTCTCTCACTAATTTATCAGTTGATTCTAAACTTCTTGCTAAATCCTCAAAGTGCCATAATTTATGGTTTAGAAAAATTAACTCATTAAATAAGTCTAAAATATTATGTTTTGTATCAACATTTTTTTTACTAAAATGTTCTAAGAATATTGAATGTATTTGCTTATATGAAACTAAATCATAATCATTTTCATATATAAATATGACTTCGGAGTATTTTTTAAGAGAATATTCATAAACTGCCATATTTTTGTAATATGAATTAGAATAAAATAATACTCTTTTACCAAGCATTGCACTGGCTATAGCAACATGCAGTCTATCAGTTCTAATCTCTTTATATTTCTCTATTTTTTTAAGAAATCCTAATAAAGGCTTCATACACCACCCATTATATGAAATATCTTCGTTGTCAGTAGGTAATTCTTTTTTGTTTGATTCAACATCTACTCTAAAAGAGTTTAAAATTCCTTCTCCAGCTCCTGAATAATCTTTTAAATCATTGTAAAAAGCACAATCAAACCAAAGATAACATTCTGCTTTCGTTACATTCTTTTTAACAAATTCATAGGTAATTTTTTCCCTACAAAAAATAGTCACATTTGAACCTAAAGACTGGATAAGCTTCGATTGTCTTTCTCCTCTAATCGTGTGAGGTAATAATACGATTTTTTTATACATCCGATGTTTTTTGACAAGAAAACTATAAACATCATCATACTCATCTACCAAATTTCCCCCTCCATCAATAAATAAAATATCATTAACAATATCAGAATCTGTTTCTACAAAATTAATATCTATATTTAATTCATCTAATAAAGTTTTTGTTCCATGATAAATTAACGAATCTCCATAATTCCCAGGGAATCGATAAAAATCAACTTTATTATTTGAAAATTGTAATAGGTATTTTTTCAAGTCTAACTCAATTATATTTTCTTGCATACAAATATTTTTGGATACAAATATGAGTTAATATTCGTGTCCAACTTTAATTCAACTTCTTTAATAATCTTCCATTTTGACAAATTTAATATTTGTTTAAATAATTCATGTTCATTAGTATAAACTCCTAAAACACCTTTCTTTTCTAAAAATCTTTCGGCAAAATCTACAAAAGCAGTATACATCTTTTCCAAATCCTCATTTTTTGATATCGCCATACCAAAAGGCAAATCAGCTACGATAATATCAAAGTTACCCATTTTGGGTTGGTCATAAAT
>Ga0307992_1001701_pt1 | contig 12890 bp, 15 predicted proteins | sample EllFjometagen133_FD_203162 | JGI IMG/M metagenome (GOLD analysis project Ga0307992, IMG submission 203162) | Marine microbial communities from Ellis Fjord, Antarctic Ocean - #133 | ecosystem: Environmental > Aquatic > Marine > Unclassified | place: Southern Ocean | collected 2014-10-08
TATCTTTCTGGGTTACTCTTCCATTATTCTCTTTAATAATCTTGATTATTGTGTCCAGGCTCTCAGGATTCTCAATATCTTCTTTTTCCTCTTTTCCTTCATCAAAACTTTCTTCTTTTTTCTCCTGAATATATTCTTTTTTCTTTCCTTTTTTTAAGAAGTAAACAACAAGCAGGATAGATATTACAAAAACAGATCCAATAATCACAAATAAAAGAATAGGTTGTTCTCCATTAGAAGGTTCTTCTATTGTTTCATTTATAACTCTTTCTTCTTCCTCTGGGCTTGGATACATTACAATATCATGCCTAAATTCACCCTCATCCTTTACAGTTATTATTTCTTCAGCAATGTATTTTACTCTTCCATATTCTTCATACTTTGCTTTGATTGTGTATTTTCCCACTAACAGGAAAAAAGAATATGTTCCGTCTGTAGAAACTTGATATTGCCTTGGTGATGAGTCAACCTCTACCTCTACCCTGCCCTCCATTTTGTTAAGGTTTAAATCATAAATATTTCCGTAGATAGTAGCAGCATAACAGTTTTCTATTGAAATTAGCAACATTAACACTATAATTAGTTTTTTAAGCATAAACTATAGGCTTTAGTTTGACTATATAAACATTTCTAAATTTTACATGGATAAAAAAGGCTTTAAAAAGTTAAAAAAGATTTTATCTTAGCTTATTTAGTAATATAACTTATTATAATGGCTCATAAAGTTTTAAAGGGCTTCATAAAGCTTTAAACTAAGTTTTAAGAAAGAATATTTATAAATAAGAATATATTCCTATTATTCCAATCGGCTATATTTTTTGTGTGAGAACCAAAGTTCCACACATTTCTTTTTTTTATCAGAAATTGTCAGAATACTGCAAACTTTAGTTTGCAGATGAATGACAATCACCTAACAATTTCCTCAAATACTGTGAACTTCAGTCCGCAGTATTTATTTATAAGTTTAGAGAAGCAAGTTTGATATCTGTTTCCAAAGCTATAATATCATACTTTAGGGATTTTTTATCTTGTTTATTTAATTTGTCATAAGACCTCTTTACTCTTGATAATGCATGTTTTGCTCCTGAGATGTCTCCCTTTGTAACATAATCACCAATCCCTTTTATCATAAAACTTATTTCTTCTTTTTCAATCTTTTTGATTTCCTTAAGTTTTTCCTTCTTAGCTTTTTTGGTTAGTTTAACTTTTTCTTTTTTACTTCTTTTTATAGGTTGTTTAATTTTTTCTGGTGATGAAATCTGAAACTCTTTTTCTTCTTTATCATCTAATAATCTTTCTTTTTTTGATAATTCCTGCTCTTTTTTCCTTAATCCATTCTCCTGGTCAACAAGTAATTTTTCCTTTGACAATAATTTATCTTTTATTTTTTCATTTTCTGAAATTAAATTCTGAAGCAACTCTTCTTTTTCTCCAATTCTTTTCCTCTTTTCTAGAAATAATTCTGCCTCTTTTTTTAATATCTCTTTCTTTTTTTCAATGTTTTTTTGTTTTTCTTTAAGTTCCTCTAACTCTTTTTTCATTGACTCAAACATGGATTTTTTCTTATCAACTGCTTCCTTCTCCCTCTGCAATGAATTTAATTCCTTATTTTTATTTGTTAGTTCTTTTTCCTTTTCTTTAAGAATTTTTTCTCTTGTTTTAATTTCATCTTCTCTCTTAATCAAAACTTTTTCTTTTTTCTCAATTCCTGCTTCTAGAGCAGGAGCCTGCTTTTTAGATAGTTTATCTAATTCAGCCTGTTTTTTTCTTAATTCACTATAACTCTTAGCTACAAGCTTATCTCTCTCTTTAAGCTCATTTTCAAGTATTTTAACCTTATTTGTCATTTCATTTTCTTTTTCCCTAAACTCCAGATGATTTAGCACATGCTCTTTATTGCTTGCTTTTTTTATTTTTTCAGCAAGATCCTTGTCTTTTATAACCTTCTTAATCCACTCTGCAAAATCATTTTTGTCTTTTTTTACGTGATGATCAAATGTGGATTTATCCATAAACTTAATTGACTCTTTAAGCTCTTTCATGCTTTTAATCCTATGGCCCCCCTTTAAAATAAAATGATGCTCTGGTTTTACCTTCTTCTCCTTTGGTTTCTTTTTCAATTTTTTTTCTGGCACTTCTTTTCTTTTAAAGGCTTTTTTCACTAATTTTGGCTTTTCAGTAACACCAATCAATTTCTTTTTTTTAGCTGGTTTAGTAATAGAAAGTTTTTTAGGTTTAAAGTCAGGAAGATCTGGCAATTCTAATTCTTTAAGATTTTGTTTAAATATAGACATATAATTAACATTTTTTTATTTATTTAAAAACTTTTGTTATACTTTTTAAATAGTAATTACATTATAATAAGTTTATATGAAATCATAAGGTTTTTAAGTTAGCTAGAAGAACCTTTTTATTATATTATATTGATTGAGGTAATTAAAATGGATGAAAAAGAACTTATTTGTTCTTCTTGTAGTAAAAGAATGACCAATAAAGAAGGAGTAGCAGTTTTTATGTGTCCTAACTGTGGTAAAGCTCAAATAGTGAGATGTAAGCACTGCAGAGAGATAGCAGCAACGTATACGTGCCCAGAATGCGGTTTTACAGGTCCAAACTGAAAATGGCAGATGTTGTAATCACTCTTAGGATAATGCCTGAAAGCCCAGAAACTGACTTAAAGGCAATAGAAGAGAAAGCCAAGGTATTTATTGCAGAATATGGTGGTGAGGTTGGAAAAGTTAACATAGAGCCAATTGCATTCGGTCTCAAAGCACTTGAGCTGATATTTGTAAGCAATGAAGACATTGGAAGCACTGACAAGCTAGAGCAGAATGTATCATCAATAGAAGGTGTAAACTCTGTTGAAGTAACTGATGTCAGAAGGGCTATTGGTTAATTTTTTTAATCAGTTTTATTAATTCTTTTAATTCTATATTGCTTCTTATTGAGTTAGGCCTGATATGTGTTTCAGCAGCCTTAAATCCTGCTTTTTTTATCTCATTAATTAATAAATCTTTTTTTGGAACGTTTCTCAGCTTGTTGTGCTTGACAACCTTTGTAAGATCATAAAATCCAACTGAGCTTATCTTTGATTCTTTTTTTATTATCTCAAGGAGTTTAACTAGCTCTTTATCCTCTAAATTCTTAATATTTTTACACATATTATTTACAAGTTTTTTGTCCCACAATTGGCCTAACCAAAGCTTTCCAGCATAGTCAAGTTTTGATTTGCACAAAGGACATTTTTCATCATTGAATATATTATCTACATTTTTTCTGAAAAGACATTTTTTGCAGTAAACAATATAACCAATATTTTTCATTAATTCATCTACTTTCTTTTTTCCTTTTATGCACTTAAAGAAAACCCTGAAATAATGCTCTTTTGAATATGAGAATATTGGTGTTAAGGCTTTGTCATACTGTGCCCCGATTGATTGGACTTTTGAAATAAGGATTCTTAATCCTATTTCATGGCAGAACTCATTTCTCAATGGCTTGCCTGAGTATTTTCTTAAGCAGGCATTTTTGTAACTGCCGCATAAAGCACCTGTATCTGTTGCAGTCACAGCAAGAATTCCATCTCTTCCAAGCCTTTTTACTGCATTGTCTAACAGAAAGTTTGGCGAACCAAATGGATCTATATCAATATAATCAAATCCTTTTGAATTTAAAATAAACAGATTTGCATCAAGATTTGATATATTAACTTTCCTGCCTGACTTAATTTTATTTAGCTTTAAGTTACTTTTTATCAGCTTTACTGCGTCATTATTATTGTCATTAAGGAAAATTTTCTTTATTTTACTTTTTTTTAATTCCAATAAAAACCTTACCCCCCTTATTCCTGTGGCAGCTAATGGAAGTGCAACCTGCATATCTTTTTTATCAATTGAATTTAACAGCAAAATAGTTATGTCTCTGTTAAGCTTCATAACAGGATTATAAAAAACAGGCATATCTTTTGATACTGTTTCAGCTGTATATGCCTTAATTCCTGCCTTGCCCTCTTGCATAGTCTTCATAAAAAAATAAAGAATTAAGATTAATATAAAGCTTTTGGAAAGCTTTAAAAGTGAATATAATTTCCTGATAAATAAGATGAATACTATCAGATCACCTGTATGCACTGTTGTGGGCCATGTTGACCATGGAAAGTCAAGCCTGCTTGATTACATTAGAAGCAGTAATATTGTTAAGTGTGAGGCAGGGGCGATAACACAGGCAATAGGGGCATCTTTAATACCCTTGGATATTATTAAGAAGACATGCGGGCCATTGCTTGATTCACTAAAAATAAAATTCACAATTCCTGGGATTTTGTTTATAGACACTCCTGGGCATGCTGCATTTACAAACCTTAGAAAGAGAGGGGGAAATCTTGCTGATATTGCAATTCTTGTTGTTGACATTAATGAGGGCTTTAAGCCGCAGACAGAGGAGGCAGTTGAGATATTGAAACAGCAGAAAACACCATTCATTGTTGCAGCAAATAAAATAGATTTATTGCCTGGATGGAACTCAACTAAAGATAATATCTTAGAAAGCATCTCCAAACAAGGTCAGGACGCACAAAAAAGGATTGATATTAAGCTTTATGAGATTTTGGGAAAACTGCATGAATTTGGGTTTGCAAGCGAGCGCTTTGACCGTGTATCAGATTACACAAAAGAAGTTGCAATAATCCCTGTTTCATCAAAAACAGGAGAAGGCATGCCTGAATTATTGATGGTCCTGACAGGACTTGCACAGAAATACCTTGAAAACTGCTTGAAATGTGATATTAACAGTCCAGCAAAAGGAACTATATTAGAGATAAAGGAAGAAAAGGGCATGGGCATGGTTCTTGACACCATCATATATGACGGCATGCTGAAAAAAGATGATTTTATTGTTATTGGAGGAATTGAGAAGCCAGTTGTAACAAAACCAAGGGCATTGCTTGAGCCAATGCCTTTGTCAGAGATAAGAGACAAGAAAACTAAGTTTAAACAGGTTGATGAGGTATGTGCTGCAAGATGCATAAGAATATCTGCTCCTGAAATAGAAAACGCTGTTGCAGGAATGCCATTAATGGCCAGCTCAAAAAATTCTCTTGAAAAAACAAAACAAGAAATCCAGAAATTAGTATCTGAGGTTATAATAGAAACAGATGAGCAGGGTATTATCCTAAAAGCAGATTCACTTGGTTCTCTTGAGGCATTAATAAATGTATTCAGAGAGAAGAATATCAATATAAGAAAGGCATCAATTGGCAATATATCAAAAAAAGATGTAATTGATGCAGAGAGCAACTATGAGAAAGACCCATTAAAATCAGTGGTTATTGGTTTTAATGTATCTTTAAATGATGATGCAAAATCAGAAAAAGTAAAGGTTTTTACAAGTGATATTATCTATAAGCTTATAGAAAATTTTGAAAAATGGGTTGAAGGTGAGACAAAAAGGCGCGATGCAGATGAAGTAAATATGCTTGTAAGGCCTTGTAAAATCAAAATAATGCCTGGTTATGTCTTCAGGCAGAATAACCCTGCTGTTGTTGGAGTAGATATTCTTGAGGGTAAAATAAAAAAAAATATGCGGCTAATGAAAAATATTATTCCCCTTACTACAATAAAAGGCATACAATTAGAGAAAAAGAATATTGCTGAGGCTGAAAAGGGAAAACAGGTTGCAATCTCACTTGACAAGGTTACTGTAGGAAGGCAAATTAGTGAAGGTGATATCCTTTACTCTGTAATTCCTGAGAATGATTTTAGAAAGCTAAAAGAGCTGAAAAAATATCTCACAGAAGAGGAGATAATTATCTTAAAAGAAATTGCAGTAATAATGAGAAAAGAAAATACTCTCTGGGGTGTTTGATTTGTCATTAGAACTAAAAATATTAAACAGGAAGAAGATTAAAGAAATACTGGCTTTAATAAAAAAACAATGGGGTGCGGATTTTAAGACAGAACTTGCTTTCTTGATGAATACCCAAAATAAAATATTTCTTGTTAATAAGGAAGTATTTAACCTAAACCTTGAAAAACTGAGGATTAATTCAATTGGATTGTATTTTGGAGAGCTTAAAAACAATGAGTTAAGACTTAGCATAGAAGGCTCACAGTTAATAGGTAAAAATACAAAACAAAATATTGCTGAGCTTAATGAAAAACAGGCCATGCAGTGGCTCAAGGGCCAGGATATAGATATAAAAGGCAATTACACTGGCTTTGTAATATTAAAGCATAAAAATGATTTTCTCGGCACAGGCAAATATAAGGATGGAAGAGTGATTAATTATGTTCCCAAGGCCCGCAGGTTTAAGTACAATCTTGAAACAGAATAAAATATAACTCAATATAACGCTCCAAAATATATTCTAAATGTTACTTATTAGTAGTAAAAAATAGAAAGATTTATAAACTAAAGAATCTATTCAATTAGTATGTCACACCATAAAAAGAACTTCGGTAAAAATAAGGGAAAAGAAAAACCACTAATAGAAAAAAATTTAGTAGAAGCTGTATATGATCCAAATAGAGATAGGAAAATAATAGCATTAAAAGGCGCTTTTTACAGTCAGGCAAAAACATTTGCTGAAAATTATAGAGAAATAATATCCTCATTTAATCCTAGTATTCTTAATTATAATAAACTCACCAAAAAAAATTCTGAAGAAACTCCTGAAGAAATAAAAAAAATGAGAGAATCACTTGGTGTGAAAATAAGAGGATTAATGAAAGAAGGGAAGAAGGAATATAACTTTCTTGATAAACTGAATACCAAAATTTTTCACGAATTTCTTTATTTAACTGATTTAATATTCCTTTATGATAAAGTTAAAATTAATAAAAAAAATGATACCTTATTTTTAAAAAAAGAATTCATTTTTAGCTATAAAACAAATATAATTAAGCCAACAAAAGGAAAAGGAAAACATCCTGGATTTGTTTTTAATAATGATGACATGAGAACAGAAGGAGAAAAATCAATAAATTTAATACCTCCTAATCAAGCAGAAAGATATATAATAAGTGATGAAATAAGTAACAAAAATGATACAGAATTTACTTTGGAAGCTATAATAAAAAATGATCCTGTTCTATCTAAAGGAAGAGTTTCTTCTCTCAAACCAGAACAACTTGATAGTATAGGTTTAAAAAAATATGAACTTAGAAAAGGACTAAAGCTTTCAGATTTAACATTAGAACAACTTTCGAAAATAGGAGTTAGATTTAAAGATGTAAGGTCTTATTTTAAGGCAGTTCCTTGTTCTCCAAAAAACAATCGAAGAAATACAGGTTATTTTTATTATCGTGCAAGAAAAAAAAATGTTGAAAGCATTGTTAATAAAATGATTCTTAAGGCTTTTGGAACATCTCCAAAAGGAAAAATTAAAGGAAAGGTTTCAAATGCAGAAGGAATTTCCGATACGTTAGGAATAACTTTTGTTACTAACACTGATGAAGAAGCACTTGATATAGCAAATAAGTTTGCAGCTTTTTTTGGACAGAAACTCTCACATTATAATGTTAAATATCCTGTTAATGAAGAATATTTTAAAACTGAGGTAAAAGATTCTGACAGCCTTAAGAGATATTTTAATCCTGATAGGTTAAATGATCCTAATCTTGACGGGGTTATGGAATATAAACATTATGAAGGACATGAAAAGGAAACAGGACGTAGTGCACGTCAAATAAAAGTAAGATACAGCGGTGCTATCTTTGACATACATTGTGTAAGCAAAAAGAATCAAAAAGAATCAACTAAAGATCATGGTTTAGAATATAAAAAAGAAAGAAATATGATGTTAACTAAAATACTTAAAGAAAGTGCATTTGCAAGAGATATATATAATTACCTTACTGAGGTTTACACAAAAACTTTAGATTCAAAAAATCTTCCTTTAATAATACATTAAAAAATTAACAAATATAATTAAATAAAAATATAATCAAATTATATCTTCTATTGGGACTTTTGGCTTTTTAACAGGTGTTTTTTGTTTTTTAACATCTTTTGTGAGATCAACTCCTAAATCCTGCAATGATTTTACATGCATCTGCATAAGCTGCTCAACAATGCTCAGTATCTTAGCCATTTCTTCCCTTTCCTTTGCTAAAGTGGTTAATGCACCCTTATGAAAACCAATCATCTCCTCTTTGCTTGCTTTTTTTGCCATAACTATCACCAATACATAGTTTTCATTACTTATATTTATTCTTTTTGAATTTTTAACCAAAAAAGACATGTTTTTAAACTTCTGAATTTTTAATAAAAATATGGAAATACAAGAAATAATTAAAAATAAAAAACTGATTAGCCAGGATGAGTGGAAAAAATATATCAATAGCCTGAAAACAAATAAGACAGAAATTAATAAAGAAAAATGCAAAGGATTAATTAAAGATACCCTTATTAAATCAATAAAAAAAAGAACCCTTAACTTAAAGAAATTTGGAATTCTTTTCTCAGGAGGTGTAGATTCCTCAATAATTGCATTAATATGCAAAAAACTAAATCTCAATTTCACCTGTTATTGCATTGGACTGAAAAACTCTAAAGATCTTGAATGGGCAGAAAGAACAGCCTTAGCCCTTAACCTTAAGCTAAAAACAGTAACCATTGAATTAGATGAAACAGAGAAAGTAATAAAAAAAGTCATTAAGATACTAAAACAAACGGATATTGTTGACGTAGGAGTTGGCTCTGTGATTTATGCAGGAATAAAGCTTGCAGAAGAAGATTCAATAAATACTTTATTTACTGGTACTGGTTCTGATGAAATGTTTGCGGGGTACAACAGGTTTGAAAATATAAAAAATATAAATAAAGAGTGCTGGTCAAGCATGAATAACTTATTCAAAGACTTAAAAAGGGATTTTCTTATAGCAAAAAGTCAAAAAGCAAAATTAATAACCCCTTTTCTTGATGAAAAATTCATAAAATCAGCAATGCAAACTTCTTCGAAATATAAAATAAAAAAATATATTTTAAGGGAAATTGCAGTTGATTTGGGACTGCCAAGAGAGTTTGCATTCAGAAAGAAAACCGCTGCACAGTATGGCTCAAGAATTGACAAGGCAATATCAAAATTAGCAAAAAAGAATGGCTTCAAATACAAAAAAGATTACTTAATGAGCTTATCTTAAGTGGATTTCAACAATATCCCCATCTAAAAGCTTATGTTTTAATCTTAGCATTTGCCCACCAAACTTTGCAGACTCTCCCCAGACACGCGCAAACTTGAACTTTGTGACAAAATCTTTGTGGAGCTTGTTGCAGATATCTTTTATTGTGCAATTCTTGTTTATTATTAATGGAACTTCTAAATCTGCTTTTTTCCTAGCTTCCTTAAGATAAATATTGATTAATTCAAGCCCGCTGTATATTTTTTCCTTTAATTTACTTATATTATGGGGATTGTTTGCGCATATTAAGACAGCATTAGGAAATTTTCTTTTTGCATCCTCTATCTGCTCAGGAGTTGCAAGGTCAATCTTGTTTATAACAATAATTGAATTGACATACTTTTTGTTGTCTTCTATACAATCAATAAACTGGTCTGCATTTATCTTTGTTCTGATAAGAACCTCTGCATTGGATATTGAAAATTCCTTCATTATGCCTTTTATTGTTTCATCATCCAGATTAGGCAGATGAACAGTTTTTCCTATCCTAATTCCACCCCTAGCTTTCTTTTTTATCCTAACATCCGGCTTTTTCTGATTTAGTCTTATTCCGGTTTCATAAACTTCTTTTACCAAAACATTATATTCCCCTAACCTGTTTATATCAAGAAGCATTAAAACCAAATCACAGTTGCGCATGACTGCAAGCACTTCTTTTCCACGCCCGCGGCCAGAAGCTGCTCCGGAAACAACACCCGGAACATCAAGAATCTGGATTTTTGCATGCTTATAGTCCATTGTTCCAGGAATAACACTTAATGTGGTAAAATCATAGCTTCCAATAGGAGAATTAGCATTTGTAACATTATTTAACAAAGTGGATTTTCCAACTGATGGAAATCCCAGCATAATAACTGTTCCATCACCTGTTTTTCTTACAGAGTACCCATCTTTTTTTCCTTTTGATGCTGAGCGTACAAGCTCTTTTTTCTTCAAATTAGCTATCTTCGCCTTTATTAAGCCAATATGATGCTGAGTTTTCTTGTTGTATTTTGTAGTTGAAAGCTCGTGTTCAAACTCACTTATTTTATCATAATTAGTTTTCTTTTCAGGTGTTTTCTCAAGCCTTTTATCCAGCTTAATATGCTTTGATTTCTTTCTTGGAGCCATGTTTAATAAAAAGATAACTTTCTTTATATTCTTTTCTACAGAAAGCATAGCTTTTTAAATAAAATGGTGCTAACTGGCCATATGGACCCTGTAAATAATGTGTCTGTTATTACTGGCTCAATAGGTATTTTGCCTAAATTGTTATCTGGCATTTTCACTAAACTAGTTGTTGCAGTAATAATCGTGCTGATTGGCCTTATTGCTGGAAAACTATTAGGAAAGTTTATTCATAAGCTGCTTCATGAGGTTGAGCTGAATAAAATTCTAAGAAAAGCAGCTGGAGTTAAGGTTTCTGCAGAAGAAATGATATCTACTTTTATTACTTACTTTATTTATTTTATATTCATTGTAATGGCCTTAAACCAGCTTGGCCTTACAACTGTTGTTCTGCATATGATATCAGGAGCTATATTAATCATAATAATAATCTCAATTTTGCTTTCAATAAAAGATTTTATGCCAAATATGTTTGCAGGATTATTTATCCATCAGAAAAGATTTATTAAAGAAGGAGACATTATTAAGGTTGATAATACTGAAGGAAAGGTTGTTCATATAAATCTTGTTGAGACAAAGATAGAGACAAAGCATGGTGATATAATTTATATTCCAAACTCTTTATTGGCAAAGAAAACAGTTGTCAAGGTCAAAAAGAAAAAGCTCAGCTAGTTTGAATTGTTTCTAATAAAGATACAATATTCAATATCTGTATTCTCGTGTAAGCCTGTATGTTTGTGTCGTCTGCTGTCTCATCAAGATCATTCAGGACCTTATTGATCCTTATTGAAAGCTCTGAGTTATCCCCTAGAATATTAATCATCTGATTTATCTTGTTTTTTACATTCTTAGGAACTGCTGAATCATTGCTCAATTCTGAAAGAGCATTAATAATATCTTTTATTTTTTCTTCTGTCATCTTTAGGGTTACTATTCTTTTATTTCTTCAAGAACTTCTTTTTGAATTTTGTCTGCCTTTTCCTTGATTTTTTCCTCTTGTTTTTCAAGCATCTTGATTCTTAACTCAACTGTTTCCTTTTTTGATTTTAAGTCTTTCTCCAAGTCAGCTTTTTTGGAAGAAACCATTATATTGCCAATTATCTTATATGCTTTTTCAGAATTCTTGAGTTCTTTTAATGCTGATTCTGTCTCCACTAACTGTGTCTGAAAGCTTTGTTTTTGCATTAAGAACTGCTGCATGCTTTGTTCAATAAGCTGCAATTGCTGAATTTTTTGCTCTGTTTCTTTTGAGACATTCATTTTTCTTTTAGTTTTTCTATCTTTTCATAAACAGTAAGCAATTTTGTGATTGAATTAAGTGTTGCCCTTAATGCAATAGAATCATTTGCCTTAATGTCAAACTCAACATAATCTTTGCGTTTCTTAATAGTATAATTTGACCTGTTTGTTTTTAAGCTTTTTGATTCTGAAATAAAGCATTTGTAAATGATAGCTGGGTTCTTGTAAGCCTTTATCTTAGCTGAATAAATCATCTGGCTTTGACCTTTGTTATTGTTATCCTTGGCTTGAAAAGTATTTTGGAACCGCAGTAAGGACACCTGATTCTCTTTCTTAGGTAATCCATTGATACCTTTTTATTGCAATTAAAACATCTGTATTCTACCATTTAGAGCACCTTCTTCTCTTCTTTTGCAAGTGTATAGGCTTTTCCTGTAAACTTAGCTTTGCATTTCTTGCAGAACCATATGCCAGCAGATAGTCTCTTGACTTGCATGCTGTTACAGTATGGGCATTTATGCTTTTTTTTCTGCTCCTTTTCAATCTTAGCAAGTTTTAGCTTAACAGTTCTTCCGTATCTTGCTCCGAAACGTTTTATTGAGCCTAAGCCTTTTTTAATTTTTGCCATTTTGTTTCCTCATATTACTATAAACTGGGGCTGCCCGGACTTTCATCAACTGTTGCAAATTCGGAGAGTTTGAATCTTAACTCAATACTTTCCATTTTTTGCGAGCGTTAGCGAGCGAGTCCAGCTTTATGCTGGACATGCGTGCCAGCTGAGCAAGCAGCTGTTTTGAACCGGGGTCGTCTGGTTTCTTGTGTTTTAACAACCCAAACCAGAAAGGATGAACCAAGCTACCCTACAGCCCCAACTAATAAACAAGGGGAATATGGGCCGTATTTAAATCTTTTGTTTTAGAAACTTATTTTACCAAAATTTTATATATTGCCTCTAATTCTTTATAACTATGGCACTAACTGAAAAACAAAGGTATGAACTGAAGAAATTTATAAAGAAGCTCGAGGTATTCAGAAGGCCGCACACAGAGCTTATTACAGTATATATGCCTGCAGGATATGACTTAAATAAGATAATAAACCATTTAAAACAAGAGCAGGGCACTGCATCCAACATAAAGTCAGCCACAACAAGAAGGAATGTTATAGATGGCCTTGAAAGAATGGTGCAGCATTTAAGGTTATTTAAGAAAACACCAGAGCATGGCCTGGCAGTTTTCTCAGGAAATGTTGCTGAAAGAGAAGGCCAGATTGATTTAAAGGTATGGAGCATAGAGCCGCCAGTACCTTTGAATACAAGAACTTATAGATGTGACAAGGAGTTTCTCCTTGATTTATTGAGAGATA
>Ga0307992_1001703_pt1 | contig 12883 bp, 9 predicted proteins | sample EllFjometagen133_FD_203162 | JGI IMG/M metagenome (GOLD analysis project Ga0307992, IMG submission 203162) | Marine microbial communities from Ellis Fjord, Antarctic Ocean - #133 | ecosystem: Environmental > Aquatic > Marine > Unclassified | place: Southern Ocean | collected 2014-10-08
ATGTAGGTCGTGTTGATCAGATATATAAAGTTTATCCTCAAATTCAAGAAATCATCTCAAAACTTTCTCAGGAAAAAGATTTTGAGATTATTTGGGAACGAAATCCGCATTTTAGCGATATTTTGATTAGGCTTCTTGACGGTGAAAATTTATTAGATGTAGCATTATCAGTTGGTTTTGACATAGATGGAGTTAGACACAATCCAGTTTTAATAAATTCTATCGATGGAGCAACCGAGGCGTTTAAGCAAATGTTACTTAATGCTAGATATAACGGTCGATCTAGTTATACGACTTTGAGAAGGTTTGTTTTTGCAAAATTTTTTAATTATGGTCTTGATTGGCAGGGAAAAGATCCAGGGAAAAAATTTCACGAGATATCTTATAGATTATTAAATAATCCAAGTGGCGGAAAATTAGAACGTTTTATAGAATTAATTCCTGCTTTAGAATATATAAATATGTTGATTAATACTTCGCCCATTAATCGATCTTCTTTAGTACTTAAGGAAAGATTTCCAGGATTTATTATAAAAGATGGCAAAGCAGACATGACAACAGTATCAAGAGAAAAAATGTTTGATTACTTTAAAAGATTTAAAGACAATAAGACAATTTCTCCGGGAATAATTTGTTTAGTTAGACATGTTGCGATGGGTGGATCTGTCAAACAAGTCGCTACTAGTTTAAAACAAATAGGCTTTAGAAGTTGCCAGCTTGGTATGGAGATGATAGTTGGAAAAGGATTGCTATTTATTGAGCAGATATTATTATCAAATGAAAGAAATTTTAATGAGATTGAAGACGATGATCTTCGATCATTGTTTAAAAAAAGTACCAAATATGATATTGGATTTTTAATGAAAAAAATTGCTCAAGAAATAAAACAAAGCAAATTAATTAAAGATTCCTGACATAGTACAACAGTGTCATCGAAATTAAATATATATCTATATATCAATCTAAAATTAATTCTGATATAATAGACACTCCGTTTTAAATAATCCTAGAATATTTTAAGAAAAAGAGGTTATCTTGTCTAAATTAATTTATGAATATTATTCCCCCAATGGTTTAAAAAAATCTGGGAATATAACTAACAGCTCTCGTCTAGTTATTAAAGAAGCAGAAAAGTTAGGTATTGGTTGGAAAATAGAGCCTGGAACTCAGATTATAACCCTAACTTATCAGGGGCAAGAAAAGTCATACTATCATCAAGTACCTTCTTCGACCACCGCTCTGGCTCTCTATGCTTGCAATAATAAAAAAGTAACTACTAATTTATTAAAACAAGCGGGAGTCAATGTTCCTAAAGGATATAGAATCAAACGAAATCAAGAGCAAGACTATTTTTTAGAAGTTTTTTCTTTTTTGAAAAAACCTCTGGTAATAAAACCTACAGATGGGACTTGGGGAGAAAATATCACAGTTGGCATTAGAGATGAAAAAGAATATCTAGATGCAATAGAGCTGGCTTTTTCATATTCTTTGAAGAAAAGCACTGGGGCGATAGTTGAGGAAATGTTTTTAGGAGAAGAATATAGAATTCTTTTAACTAGAGAAAAAGTACTTGGAGTTTTAAAAAGGGTCCCAGCTAATGTAACTGGGAATGGTGAGTATTCAATTAAAAAATTAATCAAGTTAAAAAATAAAGAAGATATAAGAGGAAAAAAAGGCGGTGATAAGTCTCACCTTGAAATTATAATAGATAAAAAAATGAGATCTTTTTTAGATGAGCAAGAATTGGACTTAGGTTTTATCCCCCCTAAGGGGAAAAGGATTTTTTTGAGAAAAGTTTCAAATACTTCTCAAGGTGGAGAAGCAATTGATTTTACAGATAAAGTTCACCCTAGCGTTAGAAAAATAGCTCTTCAAGCCATTAGGGCTATACCTGGTCTTTCTTTTGCTGGTGTTGATTTTATGAGTTCGGACATTACTCAAAAACAAAATAATAACTCATATGTCATTATTGAGATTAATAGTTCACCGGGATTTGATATTCATGATTTCCCTTATAAGGGTAAAAATCGACACTCAGCCAGAGAGTTTTTACTACTTATGTTTCCTGATTTAAAAGAAAAATTTAGTTTAAAAGTTTCTTGACATAGCACAAACAGCGCCATCAAAAATTAGACCTATAATTTGACACTTGCTACGACAAGTGTTACACTCACGTTTCGTTGATTGATGATTATCTTTCAACCTGGTTTAAGCTCGCAACATTTTTTAAGAATTTTTTCCTTAACTTCCTTGCTTCTTGTCTTTAGCCAATTTTATTTAATAAAGAAAGAAGCAATATGCAACATTCTAATAATCGTGGCCGTGGTAGTGGCCGAAATAATTACTCCCAAAATAGAAATAATAACAGACGTTTTTCTCCGAGTAATGGAAGACGTAGAGCTGGTGGTGGTCGTAGACAGGCTACCTTTGATCCCAGTCATGTAATTATCCAAGCTGGATTAAAAAAGGCTGAGGTAGTCACAAAAAAATATCAAATCACTCATCAATTTAGTGATTTTGATATCAGCGATCAGCTAAAAAGAAATATCGCCGATCATGGTTACGTCATTCCCACTCCTATTCAAGACCAAGTAATTCCTCATATTATTAATGGTCGTGATGTAGTCGGAATTGCTAACACTGGTACTGGTAAAACAGCGGCTTTCTTAATTCCTTTAATTAATAAAATTATTAAAAATGATCATGAAAAAGTTTTAATTATTACTCCTACAAGAGAACTAGCTATTCAGGCTAGAGATGAGCTGAGATCTTTTTCCAATAATTTGAGAATTCTTTCAACAGTCTGTATCGGCGGATCATCTATTAACCGTCAAATAGATTCTTTAAGCAAGAGACCTCATTTTGTGATTGGTACTCCTGGTAGGATCAAAGATCTTAATCAAAGAAAGAAACTTAAATTTGAGCAGTTTTCTAACATTGTTCTTGATGAAGTAGATCGAATGCTAGATATGGGTTTTGTTCATGAGATTAGGGCAATTATTAATCATTTGCCTAAGAATAGGCAATCTTTGTTTTTTTCAGCTACTATGACTGACAGAGTCAGGGAAATAATGAAAGGCTTTTTAAAAAATCCTATTTCTATCTCGGTGAAAACTCAAGATATGATCGCTAATGTAAGTCAAGAGATTGTGAAGATAAAAGGACGTTCCAAAATTAATGTTCTAGATGATTTATTGCGAACTAAAGATTTTAATAAAGTTTTAGTTTTTGGCCGCACCAAACGTGGTGCTGAAAATTTATCAAAAAAACTTCAACACAGAGGTTTTAGAGTTAATGCTATTCATGGTAATAAATCTCAGGGGCAACGACAGCGAGCTTTAAAGGAATTTAAGACTAATAAACTTCAAGCTTTAATTGCAACTGATGTGATTTCTCGAGGATTGGATATTGATAATGTGACTCACGTGATCAATTACGACCTTCCAGAATCATATGAATGCTACATCCACCGGATTGGTAGAACTGGTCGAGCTGATCGCGTTGGCACTGCCCTGACTTTCATTGAATAAGAGTTCCTGACAGAGCACAACGGCGTCATACTTGAGGAATCTTATTAGTACGGTTAGAATCGTTTTCTCAAGTGATATACTTTCTTTATGAAAAGATTTGTTTTTTGTTTTTTTATAACATTAATTTCTTTTATAGGTTTTACAAAAGATGTTTCAGCTCAGGGGGTTGAAAGTCAAGTAAAAGAGGGTAGGGTGATTGAGATTCTAGAAGCTGGTAAAAAGTCATTTTTAGATGAATTGGTGGACTTTCAGGTATTAAAAATTGAAGTTACTAAGGGAGATGAAGAAAGTAAATCAATTGAAATTGAAAATTCAGCTATTGGGTTGGGAATGGTTGATATCAGATATCAAAAATATCAAGTAGATGATCAATTAAAAATTTTGACCCAACAAGATATTGAAGGTAATATATTTTATTCAATTGAGGGTAAAGTTAAGCGTAGAGGATTATTGACTTTAACTTTTATTTTTATTGCAGTAGTTTTAGCAGTGGGAAAATTATGGGGAGCTTTATCTTTAGCAGGATTATTTATTTCATTTTTAGTTATTTTTAAATTGATTCTGCCTTTAATCATTAAAGGGGTGAATCCAGTTCTAGTGGCAATTTTAGGTTCATTGATTATTATTCCGTCTACTTTTTATATTTCTCATGGATTTAATAAAAAAACTCATGTAGGAGTGATTTCAACTTTTATTAGTTTAATTATTACTGGCTTGCTAGCAGTTTATTTTGTTGACGCTACCCATTTAACAGGTTTTGCTTCTGAGGAAGCAGGTTTTCTACAAGTTGAAAGACAGGGAATGATTGATATCAGAGGATTACTTTTGGCAGGAATTATTATTGGGACTCTTGGTATTTTAGATGATGTAACTATTGGACAAGCTTCTACTGTTAGACAATTAAAGAAAGCAAATCCTAAAATGGGTTGGCTAGATTTATTTAAAAAAGGAATGAAGGTAGGGCGAGATCATGTCTCTTCAATGGTCAATACTTTAGTATTAGTTTATTCTGGCTCATCTTTACCTTTACTATTATTATTTTTTGATAGTCAAAAAACTTTTATCGATGTTCTAGAATTTGAATTAATTGCAGAAGAAATAGTCAGAATGCTAGTAGGAAGCATTGGTTTAGTTTTAGCAGCTCCCATGGCTACTATTTTAGCTGCCTATTTATTCAGTAAAGATAAAGATTCTTGAGATAGTTAAATATCCCAACCAATGCATTTTATCTATATCCTTTTAATTGGTAATTTCTTTTCTTTAAACTCTCGAGTAATATCCCAAATTTGTAAGCAGGGTGCATTATTTGGACGGCAGTATTCTTGAAGCAAATTATTTGGAGGTAAATTAATTTCCAGACGATGATCATTAACGATCAACAGAATTTGATTAAATCCCTGAGCTTTATCAGCAAATTTTTGAGAAATTTCTCTAACTGGAAAGCCAATGCCTTCTACATAAATATTGTCAACATTTTGACGATGAAAATACATCAGGATTCCATCTGGGAGGGTGCCAAACGAGCCTTCAGTGGCGACAGCTACTGTTTGGTTTTTAGCCTGAGTTTTAATAAACTCAACACTTTTTTTAACTCCATGACCAGATGACCACTTGTAAAGATATTGCTCTTGGTCAGCGCTAACAAAAGGAATGTTACTAGGGTTAGTAAGTGAAAAATAGATAAATTTACTCGATTTAAACCCGATATTAGTTAGCATTGCTCCTAAAATTATTCCTAATATTATTTTTTTCCAGGCAATTTTTTCTTTCTTAATAATTTTTAGTAGCTCCTGAATTACTAAAATAGCTGAGATAGTGATAAATATACTAATCGGCAAGAAATACCTGGGGTAAACCACTTTTCCCAAGAGTGCAATTGGGCCAGCAAATAAAATAGTTGAACCGAGTAAAATATGTTGAATACGTCGTTTTTTTATATCCGGTAAAAATTGTCCCAGTAAGTTTAGTAATAAAATGGGCCAGGTTAGGTAAGTCCCAAAATAATTCAAATAGGTAGGAATATTAATTATAGTATCTTTCCATTTGCCTTGAAAAATTACTTCTTTCCAAGGATAGAGAAAATCGCTACCTCTGGAGAATAATTGGGAAAAAACAGGGTGTAATTTAAGACTAAAAAATAGTACCATTCCACCAATGATCGCCATTGTAATATGGGCCATTTGCTTGATTTTAGAGTCTAATTTTGCCGGCTTAAGCCAGGTATAGAGAAATAGGTTGGGAATGATCAAGATAGCCGGTAATTTAGCCCACAATGCTAAGCCAAAGAATAAAGTAGTTAACCCTATCCACAAGCATTTTTGTTTATTTTCAACGATTTGAATTACACCAATAAATGTCCAGGTTATTCCTAAGGCTAATAAAGTATCTGTCAGCGCCATTCGATGATGAAAAAACCAGAAAGGCAAAATGCTTCCCAGGAGCATTGCTAGCCAGCTAGTTTTTGTGTTTTCGCCTAGCAATTTTACTAAATAACTCAGACCCAAAATTTGACCTAAACCAATTAATACTGCCACAAATCTGCCGGCAAATAATTGATCTGAAAATAAAAATTGAAAAGGCACCATCAACCACATTAAAAGAGGGGTCTTACCATCATTCATAGGAAAAAATAGATATTGACGCCAATCATCGATAATGAGCTGAGTCCACCTGATGTAAATGGCTTCATCGGCAAATACTGGTAAAAGTGTTAAATGATAAAGATGAGTAGCTAGATAAAAAATAATAATTAAAATAGGAATTATCCACCAACGAAGTTTTTTCACCATTCTATTGTAGCCTAGCTGTTCTCGCCCGCCAACTTGCGATGAAAAAATTGATAATCCAAAACAAAATAAATGGTGTCCAAGTGATGAGTCGTTGTTGAAAAATTATGTTTTCTTGGTAGTTTCCCGCCCAGAAGTAAGGGATATAGCGTAGCATGGAACTAATAGATAAAATTATCAGGCTGATTTTCCAAGCTTGCCACTTTTTATTAATCAGTGGTAGCCAGACTAAAGACCAAATTAAATACCAAGGTAAAAATTGTTTTGATCTAGGAGTTAAGAGTGGTAAAAATAATAAGACTGAAGTTAAAAAAGGCCAGTTGCCGATGATAAATTTATGGAGTTTTGGCCAAGCTTTTTTCCAAGGTAAAACTAGAGCTAACCAAATAGGAATCAGGGCCAGAGTAGCTAGTTTTATTGAAGCTGAAAATAACAGCAGAGTGAATGAAATTAATATATTTTTACTAGTTTTTTTTCTAGTTGCTAATAAGATTGCAGTTAAAGCAGGTGTCATCATCCACAAATCATTATGAACATTACTCACTACTTCAATTAATAAAAGTGGATTCAAAAGTAGCAACGGCAACCAAATATTTTGTTTTTTTATGTTTTTTACTAGAGAAAGACTCAATAATCCCAAGCTTAAAAAACTAAACAAACGGAAAATTAACCAAGTCGATAGAAATTTTCCTCCTCCTAGAAAATAGGGTAGAAGAGATAATCCAGTCCAGCCATAAAAATATGGAGCTGGTGTATGTGTGTTGTGCATAAATCGAGTCCAGTCATCGGTGGCAAAACTTAGAGCCGTTTGGAGATGGGGATTAGCTTGGTAAGCTACAACCATTTTGGCATTAAAAATATAATTAAAAACATCATAAGAAAGAGCATTATTAGAAAGAACTAATGGGCTAGCAATTAATAACGGTAACCACCAGACCATTTTTACCCCAGGGTACCTTCTCTGGCTTTGCCATTCACCTTGTTGTGTTTTTGGCCAAATTTTGATAATTCTAAAATAAGTCATAAATAATGAGACTAGGAGAATCAAATAAGTGCCGGTAAGTAGCTGTCTATTATTAAAGAAATTAGCCCACATCCACGTTTGGAATCGCCAGTAAGGCGACCAATTGCTTAAAACTAAATTGGGTGCGGTCAGTGAATAAGAAAAAATTGTGTAGATAACTAGCAATAAAAAATAAAGCAGCAGGCAGCGACTGAGTTTATTTTTGAATAGCTTAGACATTATTTTTGTATTTACCTTTAAGATCAGCGATCCTGATCCAAACAATATCTCTGAGCATACGGAGTGAATCTTTAATTGGGTCAACTCGATCTGTTTCGTGATGATGCCATTCAATTGGTACTTCGCAGATTTTTAGACCATGTTTTTTAGCTAAGTAAAGCAATTCCACATCAAAAGCACCGGTAAAAGCGTCACCGCGTTGTTCTTGTTGGCCATAAATATGAAGTTGATTAAATAATAAGTTGGTGGCTTGAGCAGAAAAAAGTTTAAATCCACATTGAGTATCTAAAATACCAGGAATAGCTAAAATTTGAACCAGAATATTAAACCCACGTCCCATCAAGTGTCGGTACCAGGGTTCTTCATCTCTAATTGACCCCACCATTTCTCGAGATCCAATAATCACCTCATAGTTTTGTTTTATTCTTGGCCAAAGTTTTTCGATTTCAAACAAAGGAGTTGATTGGTCAAAATCAGTGAATAATCTCCACTCTCCTTTAGCAGTCAGCATTCCAGCTTTTACCGTTGGGCCTTTACCAGCGTGAATATTTTCTAAAACACTTACTCGAGGATATTTTTTGGCGAATTGATGAAGTTTTTTAAGTGTCCCATCTTCTGATCCATCATCCGTTAAGATTAGTTCCCATGTATAATCTTGATTTTTTAGATAATCAACTACTTTCTCTAAAACTTTATTTTTAAGATTTTCCATTTCATTATAGGAAGGGATGACTACAGATAAGTAGGGTTTATTAGACATTGTTGTAGTATAGAAAAAACTTGCGTTTAGCTCCAGAGGAATTATCGATCTTCTCGAGTACTAAGAATAATAATTTCTGGACCATTATCAATATTAAGGATTTTTTTTGGTTTTTTATCTGGAAAAACTACAATTTCATAAACAGGAGAGTCAGCCACATTTTTTATCGAATGGTCTTCGTTGATAATTATTAATGTTTCTGCTTCACCGCGATTAGCTTTTTTAAGTGGAGGATGATCAGTCGTAGTCAGAAAGTATCGGTAATTTTGTGCATCTAAATCCCGTGATTCTGAAAATAGAACTAAATTATATTTTTCATCTGGTTTGAGTTCTTTATAAATACTATCACTGACAACTTTCATATCATCAATAGTCCAGCCTTGGTTGTAAATTGATAGGTTGTTGCTAAAGCTAAACCATAGAAAATATCCTAAAAAAGCTCCGCTAGCTAGTTTGCCAATTAATTTACACTTTGTAATTAAAAATCCAAGAACGATGCCATAAATCCAAAAAGTAACTGGAAACAAATATGCAATATAGTGATCAAAAATAGTGTGTTCGTAAAGCGAAGCACCGATAATACCGGTGATTAAGTAGGCTATTATTACCACCCAGCCTGCCCAATGTTTATTTTTTCTATTTTTAATTAGCAGCCAGCTTAAAATAATGACGGTTATTATTAATAGCACTGTGTTGAGTAATCGTTGTTGACCAATGGCGATCTCAAATAAGGTATGCATGCCGCGACCGTGTGTTTCTTTGATAGTTTTTACCATTTTAGTGATTAGGCCACCATCAGTGGTAGTTTTAAAGTTTCTGTCTTGATAAATTAAATTGTAAAAAGCATTGGCATTTAACCAGTCATGCTGAGAGTCAAACAAGATCAGCGGAGTGAAAGAAAGGAGTAACAAAAGTATGCCTATGACTGAAGCTTTAAGTTGCAAAACAAATTTTTTTGATTTAGCTTTTTTTTTCCAGTTTTCATATAAACTAATTAACCAAATAATTCCTGCACCACCGGCTGAAAGTAAAGTTAGATAGTGTAGCTGCAGTAAAACTGCAAAGCTTAAAATTACTCCTATCCAAAACATAGGATTTTTTTGCCAAGCCTTGTAGGTAAAATAGATCATTAAAGCTGAGACCAATGGGGCTGGGTTTGGATTCCAGCTAAAGCGAGTGTAGACAATGACAGTTCCAGTGAAGGTAAAAAATGTGGTGGCAATTAAAGCTGCTTTTTTTCCAATTAATTCTTTACCGAATCGATACATTAACCAGACAGTGATAATTCCTAAAATGGCGACGGCGTAAGCAGGGCCCATAGGGCTAGGATAACTTAACCATAAAAATGGCAACATAAAATAATAATAAAGCGGTCCAAGATACATGTTACCAACACTAGTGACTGGTCCAATAAAAACTAGATTATTTTCAGTAAAAATTTGGGCTACGATCATGGCATCTCGACCTTGATCACCCTGAAACTGAAGAGAGTTTTTTAAATTATATAAACGTAAAAAAGCTGCTAAGGCAAGTAAAATTACTAATATAATTTTGGGTAAAGGCAAGCGTTTTAAAACTTTTATCATCGGAGTGAGTAGTTATTTCTTCTTCTTTTTTTTCCAGATAAAAGCATTGTAGGCAAAAAAGTTCCAAAAAAGTCCTAGTAAGATACCAATTATTACGTATAAAGTGCCAGTATCGAAGTTATAGCTGATAATTGGTATGGTTAATAATTTGAATAAACCAAAAAATTTTTCACCAATAGTAGCTATTATTAATTGAATTAAGATTGAACCAGCAGAAGTGATATTAAATTGTAAGAATTTAAGTGGCGCTTGAGCTAGGGTAATTTTACGATCAGCAAATGTCCAGATGTTATTTAAGATAAAATTAGAGAGAATTGCTACTTCAATGCTTAAAAAAGTAGCTAAAATAAAACCAGTTATAAATAACCAGTCGAACTCTGGGACCATAGCTCTAAAAAGTTGGAGAGTGATCAGTTGTATTAGTGTACCGACACCTCCGACCATTAAAAATTTGAATATGCGGTGGTTGAGAATTATTTTTATTTTCATCTTTATAATATATGATAGTGCATTTTTAATATATTCGGGTCCGATTTTAGATTTACCATATGTTCTATCTTTAAACTTATAAGGAATTTCAGTAATTTTAAAGCCTTTTTGTTTAGCCTTGTGCAAAAAACCAATCTGGAAAGTATAGCCAGCAAATTTTTCTAAGTTCATTTCTGGATAGACAGCATTGTAGACCTTTTTTGTAATAGCTCTATAGCCACCAGTCCAGTCGTGAATGGAGAAATCAGTCAGGATTGTTCTGATGACTAAATTACCTATTATGCTGAGAATTTTGCGATGAAAACCCCAGTCTTCGGGAATACCACCTCCAGGAATATAACGTGAGCCAAGCACCATCTCATCACCTAGATCAATTCTATCTAAAAAGAGTGGAATTTTAGTGGGATCGTGAGATAAATCAGCGTCAAATTCAAATACCACATCAGCCTTAAGATCATCGAACGCCTTAGCCATGCCTTTTAAATACGCACCTCCCAAGCCAGCTTTTTGTTTATTTATCAATAAATGAAGTTTTGAAGCATACTTTTTGTTTTTTTGAAGTTTTTTGACTATCTCATAGGTTTTATCCGGAGAAGTATCATCTACTATCAAAATATGCATCTCCCAGTTTTTAATTTGAGCAAAAACATCAAACACTTGAGAAACAGTCAGATCGATATTATCCTTTTCATTATATGTGGGAATAATTACAACCGCTTTTTTCATTCGCTGATTTTATTTTCTCTCTCTATTTCAGCTTTAACCATGAGGGTAACCAATTCTTCAAAGGTGACAGAAGGTTTCCAACCTAATTTTTCTTGAGTTTTTTTAGGATCAGCAATAAGCTGATCAACTTCAGCCGGTCTATCGAAAGCTGGATTGTGTTTATAGACTGCTTCCCAATTATCTATGTCAGCTGCTTTGCAAGAAAGCTGTAAAAATTCTTTCACAGAATGGGCTTTTCCAGTTCCAACGACAAAATCTTCAGGTTTATCTTGTTGTAACATTAACCACATCGCTTCCACATAATCTTTGGCATAGCCCCAATCACGTTGAGAGTCAAGATTTCCTAGCTCTACAAACTCTTGTTTGCCCAGTTTAATTCTGGCAACAGCATTGGCAATCTTACGCGTTACAAACTCTAAACCACGACGCGGAGATTCATGATTGAAAAGGATGCCAGAAACAGCGAACATATCATATGATTCGCGATAATTAATTGTAATCCAGTGCCCGTATACTTTAGCTACACCATAAGGTGAGCGTGGATAAAAAGGAGTATTTTCATTTTGTGGAGTTTCTTTAACTTTACCGAACATTTCTGATGAACTCGCTTGATAAAATTTAGCAGAAGGACAAGCTAAGCGAATAGCTTCTAAAACCCTAGTTACACCAATGGCTGTAAAAACACCAGTTAGGACTGGTTGTTCCCAGCTGGCTTGAACAAACGATTGTGCAGCCAAATTATAAACTTCATCGGGTTGGATATCTTTAATTGGATAGGTTAAAGAGTGTTGATCTATTAAATCACCAGAGATGAGTTTTAGATTTGGATGATGGATAATCTGTTGGATGCGAGCAAAATTCTGTGTACTGGTGCGCCTGGTTAAACCATAAACCTGATAATTTTTTTCTAGGAGTAATTCTGCTAAATAAGATCCATCTTGACCAGTAATGCCAGTAATAAAAGCTTTTTTCATAATTGAGATCTCCAATATGCTAATATTCTTTCTAAGGTTTTTTTAAGTTCAATTGTAGGCTGCCAGCCTAAATCATTGATTTTTTTAGGATTAGCCACAGCCACAGGTACATCTGATGGTCTCATTCTTGTTTGATCAATTTCAACCTCAATTTTTACCTTGGCTAGACTGATAAGAATATTTAAAACTTCCTGGATGATATAGCCATGGCCAGTACCAACATTATAAACCTGACCGATTTTTCCTTTTTCCATTAGCAATAAATATGCTTGAACCATGTCTTTGACATCAGTAAAATCACGGACAGCAGTCAAGTTACCGACTTTAAGAGTTTTTTGCTGACCGTTTTCAATAGCTACAATTTGTTGAGCAAAGGTAGGAATAGCAAAATCTGGAGTTTGACGTTCTCCAATATGATTAAATGGTCTGACTCTAATAATGTTTAACTTAAAACTTTGAAAATAAGCATAGGCAAGTAGATCTTGAATAATTTTAGAGACGCCATAAGGATTGGCTGGTCCTAAGGGATAGGTTTCAGTTATAGCTTGAGAGTCATGGTTAGAATATTTGGTAGCTAAGTCATATTCCATAGCACTACCAATAATTAAAAGGCGTGATTGAGGAGAGAATTGTTTAATAGCTTCGAGAATATTTAGTTGCAATTGGGTATTATTATCTAAGACTTGTTTAGTGTTATTAAAACTTTTGCCAACGGAAGCCAATGAAGCCAAATGATAAATTTGATCTGGTCGAATTTTTTTAATCAATGCAAATGTTTTTTCTTGGTTA
>Ga0307992_1001704_pt1 | contig 12871 bp, 12 predicted proteins | sample EllFjometagen133_FD_203162 | JGI IMG/M metagenome (GOLD analysis project Ga0307992, IMG submission 203162) | Marine microbial communities from Ellis Fjord, Antarctic Ocean - #133 | ecosystem: Environmental > Aquatic > Marine > Unclassified | place: Southern Ocean | collected 2014-10-08
CGTTTTTGAGTACTTTTTTGTTGAGAAAAAATAATGAGGCTGTCAAAAAAAAATCCAGTAATATTAAAATTAATAATCTTTATCTTTGTGTGCCTTTGTAATTCAGTTTTTTTCGTTTTATCATAATATATCACCAAGACTTTTGGGACAAGCTCTTTTGTTTTTAATTATATCGAAGTGTAAATTTAACAGGCAAATTAAATTGTACTCTAACAGCTTTGTTTCTTTGTTTACCCGGAATCCATCTTGGCATATTTTTCACAACTCTTATTGCTTCCTCATCACAGCCACCACCAATACCTCTCAATAATTCAATATTTGAAATACTGCCATCTGTTTCAACAACAAAAGTTATAAAAACTTTTCCCTGAATATTACTTTCATTTGCCATTTTGGGGTAATTAATATTATTAGCTAAATATTTCATTAAAGCTATTTCTCCACCCGGAAATTCAGGCATTGATTCTACACTCATAAAAGGTGTATTATCAACAACAATATCATCTGGCATAATAGCATCAAGTATATATTCGTCATTAATGGTATTTATATCAGCACCAACATCAATTTCAATTTCATCGTCAATTTCAATATCATCATCAATAGTATTTATTATAGTAGTTATTTTAGGAGGCGTCAGTGGCGGAGGCTTTATCTCTTGTTTTGTTTGAATAATTTCTATTTGAACCTCCCCTACTCCGAGTCTTTTTAGTATGACAAAATCATTTATTTCATAAGACTTCCATTCGAATGACAGAAAAACTGCGGTTAATGCTAAGATAAAACCAATTTGAAGAAAAATAAATTTTTTGTTTTCGAGATTTGCTTTTGGTGATTTTTTTGTTTTCATTTTTTATTAATTTTAGAGAATCATTAATAAATAATTGTTTTAGCATTTTTAAAAAAAACATTAAGATTAGGTTATCTTAAATTATCAACAACAATGCAAAAAATGAAAATATTTGCGTCTTTTTCCAATAAATGCAAAAACTTTTACTACTCTATTTAAAACCAAGAACTATACCAAAAATTCAGAATATACTAATATCGATTATCGGAATTCTTTTTATTGTAAATCGGCATTTACAATTGTAATACCAACTGAACATCCAAATTACCGATATATTTCGTTTCTTTTTTCCTTTCTCTGCGTTAAATATTATTTCCGTCCATACGGATGCAAAGAATATTTGCCTTGACAAAGAAAAAAATATTTCAAAATATTTATCAGCAATATAGAAATTCAATTGTATAACAACAATTTGACATAAAATCTTAATTTTGCAGCATGGAAACAAAACGACAAAATAAAATATCAAAGCTTTTACAAAAAGATATTGGCGATATATTTCAAAAAGAGGTAAGGTCACTTTTCGGAAACACAATGATTTCTGTTACTAAAGTTTATGTAACTTCAGATCTTTCTATTGCAAAAGTTTATGTAAGTTTATTTGCCACAGAAGACAAGGAAGAACTTTTAAAAAATATTATTAGACATACACGTGATATTCGTCATGCACTTGGCAGACGGATCAAAAATCAATTACGTCAAGTTCCGGAACTTCAGTTTTATTTAGATGACTCACTGGACTATATTGAAAACATTGAGAACTTATTAAATAATAAATCATAAGTACATAGAAGAAATTTTGCAAAAAACAGATTTATAAGTTATTAAAAAAATCTTAAACATTAAAAAAAACAATGCAATACGATCCAATAAAACATAGCCTGGGTAAGGTTTTCAACAAAACACCTTTTTTAAGAAAGTTGTTTTACAGATTACTCGATATACTTTTGCTTAGAACCTGGCACGTAAAAAAAGAAATTCGTTTATGGTCAAAAGCCACTAAAGGAAAAACTAATATTCTTGATGCAGGATCAGGATTTGGTCAGTATTCATATTTTCTTGCTAAAAAAAATAAAAAAAGAAACATCACCGGAACAGATGTAAAAAGAGAACAAATTGAAGATTGTAATAATTTCTTTGGCAGGATAGGTTTGAATAATGCAAAATTTCAAACTGCCGATCTAACAAAATATGTTTCTGAAAATAATTACGATTTAATAATTTCTGTTGATGTAATGGAGCATATTTTAGAAGACGTAAAGGTTTTTGAAAACTTTTTTAAATCACTTAAAAAAGGAGGAATGCTTTTGGTCTCAACTCCTTCTGACAAGGGTGGTTCTGATGTTCATGACCACGAACATGATTCATCCGGTGAACATTCGTTTATTGATGAACATGTAAGAGATGGGTATAATATTGATGAGATTCAGGAAAAACTGAAACAAGCAGGATTTTCGAGAACCAAGGCAAAATATAATTATGGCAGCACGGGAAAAATTGCATGGAAACTCTCCATGAAATATCCCATTAAAATGCTAAACTTTACAAAATTGATGTTTATAATTTTACCCTTTTATTATCTGATTATTTTTCTTTTTGTTTTATTATTAAATTTGCTTGATGTAAAATTAAAACATAAAACAGGAACAGGATTGATTGTAAAAGCGTGGAAGTAATAAAATAAATAAATGATAAAATGCTTAAGGAATAAAGACAATAGAGCATTTTCTTTTGATTTTAGGGTCGGAATTTAATTAATAAAGCATAAAACATGAAACTTAAAAAACCGTGAACTTTTCATACTTTATAGCAAAACGATATTTAATATCAAAGAAAACACATAATATAATAAATATTATTTCCGGTATTTCTGTGGCTGGTATTACTATTGGCACTATGGCTTTGATTGTTGTTCTTTCGGTTTTTAATGGTTTCGAAAATTTAGTAGAATCTCTTTTCAGTACTTTTAATCCTGATATTTTAATTACCCCCAAAGAAGGCAAAACTTTTCAAAAAAATGAATTCCCCTCTGATTTAATAAAAAAAATACCTGGAGTAATTTATTACACCGAAGTAGTTGAAGAGAATGCACTCATCAAACAAAATTCCAAACAACACATCATCCGGATAAAAGGCGTTAGCAAAGATTTTCAAAAAATGAGCAATCTGGATTCCATGATGATAGATGGTGATTTTCAATTAAAATCTAATAATAATAATTATGCAGTTCTTGGCGCAGGTGTGGCATATTTTCTGGGATTTAGCCTTAGCGATTTTTCCGATCCTTTTACAATTTATGTTCCGCGTAGAACAAGCGGGACAGGGATAAACTTTGCAAATGCATTTAATGAGAAATTAATTTACGCTTCGGGAATTTTTTCTGTTCAACAGGATTTTGACGTAAAATATGTTATTGTTCCGATTGACTTTGCGAGAGATCTTCTTGAATACAAAAATGAAGTTACGTCAATTGAACTTGGCTTAGATAAAAATGCAAATATCATAAATATCCAAAAAGAAATTCAAGAATTACTTGGTGAAGTGTATTCGGTTAAAAACCAGTTTCAGCAACAAGAATTGCTTTATAAAATCATGAAATCAGAAAAATGGGCAATCTTTTTAATTTTATCATTCATTTTGATAATTGCTACATTTAATATTATCGGATCACTTTCGATGTTGATTCTTGACAAAAAGAAAGACATTTCTGTATTGCATGCTCTTGGTGCAAACAAAAAGCTTATTAAACGAATCTTCCTCACCGAAGGATTAATGATATCTTTATTTGGTGCTGTTTTTGGACTTGTTTTTGGATTTATTATTTGTTGGCTACAGAAGGAATTCGGTCTTATCAGCTTGGGTAATGGTGAAGGAACTTTTGTTATAAATGCTTATCCTGTAAAAATGAGTGTTTTTGATTTTATTTATGTTTTTATTACGGTTTTTGTAATTGGTTTTGTTGCAGCTTGGCTTCCGGTTAAACAAATCTCAAAAAAATATATTAAGCAAAAACTTGCTTAATATTAATTAATAATAATTCTATCATTGAAAATTATTTATTTTTACAAAATGAATGTTTCCTGTTTTAAAAAAATTCTCTTTCTGTTAAGTTTAATCTTTTGCATTTTTAGCTTTCAATTATTTGCTCAAACTAATTTTAATCAAAACAACCTTGAAGTTAATCTTTCATCAATAATTGTAAGAAATGTAGAAACAGAGATAAACATCAATATCCCAAACGCCGAACTGGCAAAAGAGTTTAATGATAAAGAAATTACTGTTTATCTGAATGATTCGTTATTACAATTAAAAATAATAAACGGAAAAGCTTCTTTCAAACATACCTTCACAAAAAAAGAAGAATTAAATATTAAAATAGGAAACTTTGATTTTACAAAAGAAGTTGATCCAATTCCTCTTTGGTTATCTATTTTACCTCCACTAATTGCAATATTTATGGCATTGGTTTTTCGTGAAGTATTTTCAGCTTTATTTATAGGTCTTCTGGTAGGAACAACAATAATTTATTTTTATCAGGGAGAGGTATTTTTTATTGCACTTTTTCAGGGATTATTTTCCATCGTAGATAATTATATTTTACCTTCAATGAATGATAAAAGCCATCTTTCTATAATTGTTTTTTCGATGCTGATTGGCGGAATGATAAATCTTATCACTAAAAACGGAGGCATGAAGGGTGTGGTTAATATTTTATCAAAATATGCCAAAAGTCCGCTAATGGGTCAGTTTATTACATGGTTACTTGGGCTTTTAATATTTTTTGATGATTATGCAAATACTCTGGTTGTTGGAAACACAATGAGGCCGGTTACTGACAGATTAAAAATTTCAAGGGAGAAACTTGCCTACATTGTTGATTCTACCGCCGCTCCGGTTGCTTCTCTTGCTTTAATAACAACATGGATTGGTGTAGAGTTAAGTTATATTCAAGATGGAATAAATAATATTGGTATTTCGGAAAATGCATATATTGTTTTTATCAACTCCCTTGATTCGCGTTTTTATTTGTTTTTTACATTAGCTTTTGTTTTAATAATAATCTTTACTAAACGTGATTTTGGACCAATGCTCACAGCAGAAAAAAAGGCACGTGAATTTGGTTTAGGCAAAACCTTAAAAAACTCAAATCAAGATGAAGAAATAAAAACTTCCAACAACATAAAACCAAGATGGTATAATGCCATCATTCCTGTTTTGATATTGATTTTTGGTACTATTATTAGTTTGATCATAATTGGTAAAAAAGCAGTTGGGCATGATGCTGGTTTGATGGAAATAATTGCAGCGTCTGATTCTTTTCAGGCTTTGTTATGGGCTTCAATTATCGCAACTATTGTTGCAATTGCAATGACGATAAGCCAAAAAATCCTGAGTTTGAAAACAACAATCGAAAGTTTGATAAATGGCTTTAAGACTATGTTAACAGCTTTGATAATTCTTGTGCTTGCCTGGTCTTTAGCATTAATAACAAAGGATTTGCATACTTCCGAATTTATCGCTTACAGTTTATCATATATACAATTATCACCATTTTTACTTCCAACGCTTACATTTATTTTCTCAGCTTTAATAGCTTTTTCAACTGGATCATCATGGGGAACAATGGCAATTTTATATCCTATGATACTTCCGGCAGGATGGTTAATTTCTACAGAATATGGTCTGGATTATGATGCATCAATGACAATATTTTATCAAGTTGTTTCTTCAATACTTGCAGGTGCGGTTTTTGGCGACCATTGTTCACCAATCTCCGACACAACAATTTTAAGCTCTCTGGCATGTTCGTGCAACCACATAGAACACGTACGAACACAGTTGCCTTATGCACTAACAGTTGGAACTGTGAGTATTGCATTTGGAACTATCCCTGCTGCCTTTGGTGTTTCATCTTTTATTTTGTTCCCTGTAGGAATTATTATTATGTATCTTGTAATCAAAATATTGGGGAAGAAAGTTAGGGAAATTTAAAATTTTAAATTTGAGATGGAAAAAATAAATCTTAAATAGTCAATCAGTATTCTGAAAGAAAAAAAATGAATATCGATTATCGATTAACGAATGTTGATTTAAGATAGAAAAAATAAACCCAGAAGGGGTTTAGCAATAAAATTTAAATACAATTTATGAGTATTATTGAAATAACAATTTTGATCGTGGCTGGAATTTTTGTTGGATTCATAAACACACTTGCCGGAGGAGGTTCGGTAATTTCTTTATCAGTTTTTATGTTTATGGGTTTATCACCAGCAATAGCAAACGGAACAAACCGTATCACAATTGCAATGCAAACTCTTACTGCTGTGGCAAGTTTCAAACAACAGAAAGTGCTTGAACATAAGAAAGCAATAATATTATCAATTCCGGCTTTAATTGGTTCTTTTATAGGTGCATTAATTGCAGTAGATATTAATGATATAATTTTTGAAAGAGTATTTGCTGGTGTAATGTTAGTTATGCTTTTCTTTATTTTGTTTAAACCCCAAAAATATCTTTACGGAAGAGAAGAAATTTTGAAAAAGAAAATCAACATTTGGCAAATATTAATTTTCTTTTTTATTGGGATTTACGGAGGATTTATTCAGGTTGGAATGGGATATTTTTTATTAGCAGGAATTGTCCTTGGAGCAGGATTCGATCTTGTAAAAGCAAATGCCATTAAAGTCTTTATTGCTTTATCAATTGTGCTTGTTGCTCTAACTATTTTTCTGATAAATGATCAAGTGGAATGGATTCCGGGATTAATAATGGGGGCAGGAAGTATTGTTGGTGCATTAATTGCTTCGCGGCTTGCAGTAAAAAAAGGAATTAATTTTGTACGTTACGTTATCATCGTACTGATATGTATATTCTTTATACATTTTTCCGGGATTCTGGATATCAAAGAATTATTACAAAATATTTTGTAAAGATAAAACCATTGCGATTTCAAATGAGCGTCCTTTAAGGTAAAACAAATTATTATTTTTAAAATTATAAACATGAAAACAAAAAACACAATTTTTTCAATTTTGATCATTTTTGCAGTAATTACATTTAACTCCTGCGTTTCTGAAAAAGAAAAAAATAAATCTACAGAATATGTTTTAGTAATTCATGGAGGAGCAGGTCAAATTCTCAAAGAAAAAATTTCTCCCGAAAGGGAAAAACAATACATTCTGAAATTATCAGAAGCACTCACTTCGGGTGCAGAAATTCTGAAAAATGGCGGAACATCACTGAATGCAGTCGAAAAAGCAATTAACATTTTGGAGGATTCTCCTTTATTTAATGCAGGAAAAGGAGCAGTATTTACCGAAAAAGGTGAAAATGAAATGGATGCTTCCATAATGGATGGGAAAACATTAAAAGCAGGGGCGGTTGCAGGTGTGAAGACAATAAAAAATCCAATTTCGGCAGCACGAAAAGTTATGACCGAATCGAAACATGTTTTGTTGGGAGGTGAAGGAGCAGAAAATTTTGCAGCAGAAGCCGGACTGGAAATTGTTGAACCAGCATATTTCTACACTCAAAGTAGATGGGATAGTTTTCAGAAAGCAAAACATAAACTTCAAAACAAAGAAGAAATTGACAAGCATGGAACAGTTGGTGCTGTTGCACTTGACAAACAAGGGAATCTGGCGGCTGGCACTTCTACCGGTGGAATGACAATGAAAATGTTTGGACGAATAGGTGACACTCCAATTATTGGGGCGGGAACATATGCAAATAATAAAACCTGTGCAATTTCAGGAACAGGTCATGGTGAATACTTTATCAGAAATGTTGTGGCTTATGATATTTCAGCCTTGATGGAATACAAAAAAATGAGCCTTGATGAAGCCGCCAATTTAGTTATTAATAAAAAACTAAAATCTCAAAAAGGCAGTGGTGGGGTGATTGCACTTGATAAAGACGGAAATATTTCGATGCCTTTCAACACAGAAGGAATGTTTAGGGGTTATATAAATTCTAATGGAGAGATGAAAGTGCTATTATATAAATAGTGGCTTTCTGCTATGTTTTTAATTTTATATCAGAGTTAGATTATATTAAGCAAAAACCGGAATGTTAACAAAAATTTTTAAAATAATATCATTTTATGATAAAGCACGTTGGAGTTCAATTTCCAATTACAATTTAATAAACTTTTACAAGAAAGACCTTTATAATGATACAAAATTACTGACACATTGGTTATGTTACATTTCTGACAGACAAATGGCATTTGGAAGAATTTGGGAAGTTGGTGGATTTGTATTTTCGGAACTTGTATGTAATTTCAAGGAAAATAAAAACATAGAATTGCTAAAACCAAATCAAGTAAATAGTTTTATAAATGACAACGGTATCGGTGGATATGCCTTTACAAGTAAGTCAAAAGTAAATAACAATTCGATTTTATTAAAATCGTACGGATATAAAGAAGATGACATTGTAAAATTCACACCCAGATATTACCCTTCTGATTATTATTCTATTCTTTGTACTTTTGATATTTTAAGAGAATACAATTATTCACTGACAAAGTATATCTCCGACCAAATAAATAAATACAAGGAAAAGGACGATTTAATTCAACGAATATTATTTACGCTTTACCTTTTAACATATTATAAAATTGGGCAACCAAGAAAAACCGATATTGCTGATTTTAAGAAGAATATTCAGAAAGCAAAAGTTAGAACTAAAAAAGTCAAAACAATATTAAATGATAGTTTTGAAAAAGAATTTGACAATTTTAAAAAAGACGCAATTTTTAAACAAAAAAGGGCTTGGTGTAGTTTAAGAGATTTCTTTAAATCACCAGAATTTAATGACTGTTTTAAGAAATCGTTAGAGAAAGAAAATATTGATACATCACAATTATTTACATTAAAATCATTTCGTCAATTTGAATTACCGGGTGACGTATGGAATAACAACTCTACGTTTAGAAATTGTATTCTTAAAAATACTGAATATGAAAATTCAAAAAAGAGTTTAAACAAAATTTTAAGGGAATATTTTGAAAACAACAAAAATGATTTAGGAAATAGTTACCCTGAACAATTTGATATAACATTTGATTTTGTACCAAGAATGTGTGAAAACAATAATTGTGATATTTGCCCAATTGGTATATTAAAAGGAAAGCAAAATTCAAACTTTGATAAAACTTGTATTATGGATACAAACTATTATTGTCCAGTAGCATTAACAAATTGTAATTACAAAATTGATTGTTTTGGGAAAGAATGTGAATTGATAAAAAATATAATGCCTGACAAAAACGAAGTGCATTTGGCAGATAGTACTAAAAATGAAGACGGTAGCAATTAATAAACATAGTATTAAATTGAAAGTTGGGAGTGTTGAAATGTCAAACACACCATATTCAAACCGTTCTAAATCTTAAATTGTAAGATCCTAAATTTTTGGATAAACATTTCTTAATCACTGATTTTCGTACTCCAACAAATCATTACTAAAATAAACAAGTTCAATACCGGCAGTTTTGAACATTTCTTCTGATTCTGTTCCTGCATGATATTTTTTTTCACACACAACACGTTCTATTCCGCAATTGATGATTAACATTGCACAAGTTCGGCATGGGGTCATGCGAACATAAATTGTTCCTCTATCAAGTGCAATTCCACGTCGGGCAGCCTGACAAATTGCGTTTTGTTCGGCATGAACAGTTCTAACACAATGAGTACTTTGACTACCATCTTCATTAATAATTTTTTTGAAAAGATGTCCAACATCATCACAATGAGGCAATCCTTTTGGAGAACCAACATATCCTGTAACCAAAACTTGTCTGTCACGAACAATAACGCAACCGGCTCTTCCCCTATCGCAGGTTGCTCTTTTTGCAGCAGCATCTGCCAATCCCATAAAATATTCATCCCACGTTGGTCGTATGTGTTTTTTCTTTTGTTCTTCGCTCATTGTTTTTCAATTTTATTTAAAACCTTTTCCGTTTTCTGATGCAAATCTTCAATTGATCCATCATTAACAAAAACAAAGTCAGCCATTTCCCTGCATTTTTGTAGATTTTGTTTGTTAGGGTCTGATGAAGTCATCTCTCGTTTTTCGTTTGCAATAAATGTATCAAATGAAATATTATCAGTTTCCGATTTTCGTAATTTTATTCTTTCAAATCTTTTTTTCGTATCAGCATCCACAGCAAACAAATAAAATTTTCCTTTCTTTCTTAAAGAATCAATTTCACCGGGTGTTCTTATGCTTTCGATAATACAATTTTTTTTATCTTTAATTGCCTGATCATATATTTTGTCGGTAACATAAGATGGAGAATTTTTAGCACGCAGTTCATTTGCCACAGAAGTCATTGTGTCACGATTAACCAGCATTCCACGACTTTTGATTTCCTTAATTAAAAAAGTCCTGACAGAATAATGCCCAAAACCTTTTTTGTTGACAAGATAATCAACAATAGTTCCTTTTCCTGCTCCGAGAGTTCCTGTAATTCCAATTATTATCATAGAATTGCAAATTTACATTTTTATCAGCCACAGATAAAAATTTCTTTATAAAATCACTTAAAACTTCAACTATCCTTAACCAAAACCCGATGCCCGCATTTTTTACATTTGCCAAACTCCAAACCTTCTACTTGTGTAAAATATCTGCTTCGATGAATCAATAATTCACCACATTTCGGGCAATAGGTGTTTTGTCCTTTTTCAGTCGAAGCATTTCCAATGTAAACATAATTGAGATGTTCTTTTGCAATTTCGTAAAATTTTAAAAGAGTAGTTACAGATGTAGGCTGGTTAGTTAATTTATATGTTGGGAAATATCTTGAAATATGAAAAACCGTGTCAGCACCCAACTCTCCAGCAATCCATTTTACCATTTCCTCAAAAACTTTTTCATCATCATTTTCATCAGTAATAACAAGATTTGTTATCTCAAAATATTTATTGTTCTTATGTAAAATTTTTAAAGTTTCTTTAATTGGATGGAGTTCTGCAAAACTTATCTTTTTGTAAAAACCTTCAGTGAAAGCTTTCAGATCAACACTAAAAGCATCTATGTATTCCATTAATTCTTCCAATGGTTTCTGGTTAATATAACCATTGGTTACCATCACATTTTTCAGGTTTTCTTTTTTCGCAAGTTTGGCAATATCAAGCATATATTCGTACCAGACTATTGGTTCGTTGTAAGTGTATGCAATACCAATATTGTCTTTTTTGTTAACTGCTGACCTTACAATTTCTTGTGGAGAAGCATTTTTTAAATAAGGATATTCATCCGGTGATGATTGAGAAATTTCCCAATTCTGACAAAATTTACAATGCAGATTACAACCAATACTTCCAACAGAAAATATTACACTTCCCGGGAAAAAATGATACAAAGGTTTTTTTTCAATAGGGTCAAAACCTGACGAACATATCTGTCCATAAGTCTCTGCAAATAATTCACCATTTATATTTTTCCTTACTTTGCAAACACCTCTTTTTCCAACGGAAATAACACAATTATGAGGACAAAGATTGCAAATAGTTTTGTTGTTTTCCAATTTATTCCAAAAGCTTGCTTTCTGCATAATCTTTTTTTTAATTAGCAATCAAAAAAAATTATCATTATTTATTGATTTTATTAATTCATCAATATAACCAATATGATAAATTATCACCAACTACTCTATCAAACCTTCCCATGACTTTCTTCCTTTATTTCATGAATCCATTTATCCGTCAAAACAGGTTTATAATTATTTAGTTTCTCAAAAAGAGCATCAATATTATCATCAACAATAATATTTTTTCTGTGCTCTTCTCTCACATATTTTTCTTCAACAGCATGATCCAGAAATTTCAGCAGGTGATCAAAATAACCTTCAATATTCAATAAGCCAATTGGTTTGTCATGAATCCTAAGTTGATTATATGTCAACATTTCAGCTAACTCATCAAGTGTACCCAAACCTCCCGGCATTGCAATAAAAGCCTCCGACATTTTTGCCATCAAAACTTTTCTTTCCTGCATTGATTCGGTTATATACATTTTTGTAAGCCCAAGATGAGCAACTTCTTTTTCAACAAGATGGTTTGGCATAATTCCAATTGCCTCTCCCCCACCTTCAAGAACTGTGTCGGCTATTATTCTCATCAAACCCACGTTTGCACCTCCATAAATTAATGATGTTTTATTCTTTAAAAATGCTTCTCCAAGTTCCCTGGATTTTGATTTATAAATTTCTTTGTTTCCCATGCTCGATCCGCAAAACACACATATACTTTTCATAAATTTTATCTATTTTAAATGTAAAGTACTTAGTCCCGAAAGCTTTCGGGATGAGTGCCTAAAGTAAACTAAAGTTAAAAATCTATCTACTAATAATAATAAATTAGTTTTTTTAAACTTTAGGCACTCTAAACTTTAGTTCACTCTAAGTACTAATTAATATTTTATTTCATAAATTTGCTCTTTCAAAATTACTAAAAATATGAACATTTTATATCCATTAAAATTCAAAGCCATTTTTAAAGATAAAATATGGGGTGGTGACAAAATTAAAACTGTTTTGAAAAAAGACTTCTCACCTCTGTCAAATTGTGGCGAAGTCTGGGTTCTTTCGGGAGTTAAGGGAAATCAAACACTGGTAGAAAATGGTTTTCTTGCCGGAAACGAATTAAACGAACTCGTAGAAATTTATATGGGCGACCTTGTCGGAGAAAAAGTATTTGAAAAATTTGGTGATGAATTTCCAATACTTTTAAAATTTATTGATGCTAATGCATGGCTTTCAATCCAGGTTCATCCTGATGATGATTTAGCTAAAAAACGCGGTTTAGATTCAGGGAAAACAGAAATGTGGTACATTTTAAACGCCGGAGAAAATTCAGAGCTTATAAGCGGTTTTAGCAAAAAAGTAAATCAGGAAACATACCTTCAAAATCTAAAAAACAAAACTTTAAAAGATATTTTAAATTTTGAAAAAGTAAAACAAGGAGATGTTTTTTATATGCCTTCTGGTCGTGTTCATGCAATTGGTCC
>Ga0307992_1001706_pt1 | contig 12862 bp, 10 predicted proteins | sample EllFjometagen133_FD_203162 | JGI IMG/M metagenome (GOLD analysis project Ga0307992, IMG submission 203162) | Marine microbial communities from Ellis Fjord, Antarctic Ocean - #133 | ecosystem: Environmental > Aquatic > Marine > Unclassified | place: Southern Ocean | collected 2014-10-08
TAAATGAATGTGGAGAAATCTTAAGTGTCGATGCTTGATGTTCTAACTCTTTTTCTAAAATAAGATTAACACCTCTATTACTTATCTTACCGCCTCTAAAATTCAAGAAAAGACTATCAACTGATTCATTATTTCTTACCGCAAGTTCTGACCTCGCATTAAGTAAATAATCTTGTATTGTATGAATTGCTGTGTCATGAATAGGTACAACTCTTTCTTTATTTCCTTTACCGTGAATAAGTAATGTTTTATTTAGATAATCAACATTCTGTATTTTTATATCTACTAGTTCTTGAACTCTTAGCCCCGACCCATATAATACCTCAAAAATAGCTTTGTTTCTTTTCCCTAAAGCTTTTGAAGTATCAATATTATCTAAGAATTCTATCATTTCTCTAGGGTAAACAAACTTTGGTAGCTTACGATTAACCTTAGGTAAAACGACAAACTCGAAAGGATTCAATGAAATAATGTCTTCTTCAATTAAAAAGTCATATAAACTTCGTACTGCACTAATCTTCCTTAATATTGATTTAGGAGAATATTGATTATATAAGTGAGTAACATAAAATTTAGCTATTCTATTAGATATATGCAAAAGATCTCCTAATTCTTCTTGATTTAGGAAATTAATTAAATTATTAATATCCGTTGTATAAGAGACAATTGTATTTTTGGAATATTGTCTTTGATACTCTAGATAATCTTGATACATTAAAATTATCTCAGTGTTATTCAAGAACACCACTTCCTATCATATCTTTAACTGCATCTAAGCTTCTCTTTGCATATAATTGTTTACGATCTTTTTTCTTATGTTTTTCTTCTAATGAAGGAAATATACCAAAATTTGTATTCATTGGTTGAAAATCAGCTTCATTTGTATTTGAAATATAATAGCTTTGTGAACCTAAAGCTGTATTATGAGAGAACTCAATTAAACCTAATCCCCTAATAAGTCTAGACATATTAATTCCTGCAATAAAACCAGATCCAATTGATTCAACATATCCTTCAACACCACTAAGTTGCCCGGCAAAGAAAATTTTTGGATTCTTCTTAGACTGATAAAAACTGTTAATGCTCTTTGGTGCGTTAATAAAAGAATTTCTATGCATGATACCGTATCTTAATATATTAGCTTTTTCTAAACCAGGAATCATTCTTATTATACGAGTTTGTTCCGAAAAAGTTAAATGTGTTTGAAATCCTACAATATTAAACATGCTTTTTCTTAGGTCATCCTGTCTAAGTTGAACAACAGCATACGGTCTTTTTTCGCCTTCTAACCCTAATCCAACAGGTTTCATTGGACCATAAGTTAATGTTTGATATCCACGTCTTGCTATTTCTTCGAATGGCATACACCCTTCGAATACCTTTAACTCAAAATCTTTGAGTTCAACTGTTTTCGCATTAATTACTTCATTATACCAAATATCATATTCTTCTTTGGTCATAGGACAATTAATGTAATCCGCAGTTCCTTTATCGTATCTACTTTTAAAATATGCAATATTCATGTCTATTGAATCGAATTCAATAATTGGCGCTATTGCATCAAAAAAGTAAAGTAAGTCTTCACCAACAAATTCTTTTACGCTTTCCATTAAGTCATGGCTTGTTAAAGGCCCTGTTGCAATAATAGTATATTTATTGAAATCTATTTCCTTAACTTCTTCATCAAAAATATGAATTAAAGGATTATTCTCTAATTCTTTTGTTATATACCCTGAAAAAGAATCTCTATCAACGGCTAGTGCGGAACCAGCTGGTACTTTGTTATTATCTGCAGCTTTAATAACTAAAGAATCAAACATTCTTAATTCTTCTTTCATCAAACCAGCTGCATTTTTTAAATCATTAGAACGTAATGAGTTGGAACAAACTAGCTCAGCAAAATCATCGCTTTTATGAGCGTCGGTTTTTTTTATTCTTTTCATTTCGTATAAATTAACTTCTATTCCTCTTTTGGCTAGCTGATAAGCAGCTTCAGATCCAGCTAATCCAGCGCCAATTACATTTACTATTTCTTTCAATATTACACACATCCTTATAAATATAATTATAACATAACTAATCACAATTAAATAAAGAAAAAGGCAGTTAAACTGCCTTTAAGGTATTAATATTCTAACTGTATCACAAAAACATTCTAATATATGATTACATCATTTAAATCTTTATAAACTGAGATTAAGCAATTCATATAATAGTTAGCACCTTGAATAGCAGTGTTTTATATTTATAAAATCTATTTTTTAAGTCTAAGTATAACTGGATCTACCCCTAGTTGAATAGAACCGTTGTTAACAGAAACAATTTTACCATTTAAGAAATTACGATATCTTCCGTTTGGTAAATCAACTTGTAATTCAGCTTTTACAAGCCCAACGTTGAAAATACCAATGTATTTTTCTATCTCATTTTCAACTGTATTATAGGCAACTCCGTCGACTTCTGGAATATTAACGTTAAAAATACCTTTAGCAAATATTGATTTCTTTTGAAGTTTATTCAATTTCTTAATGAAATTTGAAATATTTCCGTTTTTATTATATACATCCTTTTCAAATAGCGATGGTTTAATGTCAGCTAAAAACTCTTCTCCAGCATAAAGCATAACAGCACCCTTTTGGAAATAATTTAAAGCTGTCCAGTTTTTGATTTTCTCTAAATCATTATTTACATATTTAGCTATTCTATCAAAATCATGATTTTCTAGATTTTTCATTTTAACATAGTTTTCTGGATAAATTTCTTCTTGTCTTTTTACAGCCTCTAAATAATCCTTTAATGGTCTTTTTCCAAATAGATAGTCTTCGTAGTATGGTTGAACATCATAATCATATGCCATGTCAAATACTTCATATATTTCAGACTCACTCATACAAGTATGACCTAAATCTCTTAAATACTTACAAAATCCTCCATGTACTGATTCGCTTAACCAAAATGTATTCCTATTAATTCTAGAAACTTTCTTTCTAGCTAACTTCCAAAATTCTTTTGGAACTAAAGAAGCAACGTCACATCTATAAGCATCAATACCCATTTCAGAATACATAACTAGAATATTTGATAGTTCCTCCCACAAAGCTTTATCTTTTGAATAATCAAAATCGCTAACATCAGACCAATCTTCCACTTTACATGAAATTTTTCCTGATGTATTCTTATAAAAATATTCTGGGTGACTTTCTAAAAGAACAGAATCGTTAGATGTATGGTTATATACAACATCCATCATAATTTTCATCTTGCGAATATGTACTTCATCAATTAGTTCTTTAAAATCATCCATTGTTCCTAATTCTGTGGCTACACTTCTGTAATCTTTAATTGAATAAGGACATCCAAGGCTTCCTTTTTTACCCATTTCACCGACTGGATGAATCGGTAAAAGATAAACAACATTTACACCTAAATCCTTAATTCTATCAAGTTCACTAATTACTTCTTTAAAAGTTCCTGCTTCAGAAAAATTGCGAACATAAATTTGATATATAACTAAGTTTCTTAATTTAACCTTTGTATTTTTCATTTTTTCCTCCAAATACTATATTTCAATGTTATTTTACAATATTTACTATATAAAATCTATCTATAGTTCCCATTAGTTTTATGAAATTGTTTACAGGTTTATCGTTGTTTTTATTTATTTTATAACGTTTTTGATGCTTTTATGTAAATTGTTACATATTTTTTGACGAAAAGTCTTCCATAATTCGTATTTTTATGTATAATTTTACATATAAGAGGTGATGTATATGTCAACGATTAAAGATGTAGCTAAGAAAGCTCATGTGAGTGTAGCTACCGTTTCAAGAGTAATCAATCAAAAGGGATACGTAAACATTGAAACAAGACAAATGGTTTTGGATGTTGTTCAAGAATTAAATTATGTTCCTAATGAATTAGCAAGATCATTGTTTCAAAAAAAATCTCATATTATTGCGGTGTTAGTACCACAACTTACTTCTTATTACTTTGCAGAGCTATTGGATATAATCGAAGATTTAATTGTAAATCTTGATTATCGTGTAATGGTATGTAATTCACACGATGATCCAGAAAAGGAATCTAAATATTTGAAAATATTTGATCAATATAATATTGACGGTTTGATTTTAATTTCGAACACACATAGGATTGAAGATTATAAAAAATTAGAAATTCCTATTGTCGAAATAGACCATAAATTGACAGAAGATATTCCTTCTGTTACATCTAACAACTGTTTAGGTGGAAGCCTAGCAGCTGAAAAGCTTGTAAATGGAGGTTGTAAGAAAATAATTCACTTTAGAGGCCCCTCTGATTTAGTAACTGTTAGAGAAAGAACTGAAGGATTCAAGACCGCTTTACAAAAATATAAGATTAATAGCTTTTCTTATGACTTAGATTTTATAAAACCTAGCGGTGAAGAAATTGAAAATGTTATTTTCTCTAATCCTGATTGTGATGGAATATTTTGCGATTCAGATATAATTGCAATTCATGCGATTCAAGCTTTACATAAGGCGGGCAAGAGAGTTCCTGAAGACGTACAAGTAATTGGTTTTGATAATATAGAATTAGCTGAAATATTCAAACCTAATCTAACGACAATAAGTCAATCAAGAGAAAAAATAGGAAAGTACGCCGTTAAAACTCTAATGAAACTTATAAATAAAGAAGAATTAGAACAAGTACACAGAAAAATTGATGTTAAACTAATCGAAAGAGAAACGACTAAATAAAAATATTAGGTTTTAAAAAAATACACCAATTGTAAAATACAAGTGGTGTTTTTATATTCTATTAATCTAAGAATTAATGAATTCTAAGAATTTCTTACTCTTTTTCTAACCTTTCAATCAATCTTTCAAGTTTTTCCGCAGTGTCATCTGAAACTGAATGTTCTATTCCACAAGCTTCATAACTTGCATCTTCTTCAGACACGCCTAAAATATCAATTAAAAATCTCTTCAAAAGTCTATGTTTCCAAAGAATTTTCTTAGAAACATTCTTTCCTTCTTCAGTAAGAGAGATATCCCCATAATACTTTTTCTCGACTAATTTTTTATCAATTAACGTATTAATAGCTTTATTAACGCTAGCTCTTGAAACTTTTAAATGTCTAGCAAGCTCAACAGATTTTACATGCTCTCCACCTTTTAAACAAATTGCTTCTAAATAGTCTTCTAATGATTCTGAGTACTTTCTACTTGTCATCAATCTCTCCTCCTTCTATATCTTCTTTATATTTAATAAACTTTGGTAAACCACAACCGCCTGTTTCTGAACATTTTTCACAATCGCCACATGCGCTTCCTTTATTTTTAATAAACTTCCTAACCATAAATCCTACAAACACTACTGCTAGAACACTAAAGAACACCGTTAACAGATTTCCTAATTCAACTTGCGCTAATTGGTATATTCCTAACGAGATAACATAAGCAATTATCATTTCATAGGCAATAATGAAAGTAAACCATTTCCAAGACTTTAATTCTCGCTTCATAGCCGATACAGCAGCTATACAAGGTGTACTTAGTAATGCAAATGTCATAAATGCATAAGCTTGAGCTGTAGTAAAGTGAGCTTGTATAGATGCATATAATAAAGTACCATTTTGAATTACATCTCCATTAACTCCATATAAGATACCTAAAGTTCCTACCACCGACTCTTTAGCCACAATACCAGCAAGCATTGAAACTGTAGATTGCCAATCACTGAAACCGATAGGTCTGAATATTGGCAATAAGAATCTACCTATGCTTCCTAATAAACTAAAGCTAATTTCATCTTCAGCAAGCAGCCTAAAAGTCCCGTCTACAAAACCAAAATAACTAAAGAACCAAATAATTATGAAAGCAGCTAATAAAATTGTACCTGCTTTTACCAAGAAATCCTTACATCTTTCCCATGTATGCAATAAAATATTTTTAAGTGTTGGTCTGCGGTATTCTGGCAATTCCATAATATAATTTGCTTTTCCACCTTTAAATAATACTTTTTTAAAAAATACAGCTGAAAAAATAGCTACTAATAATCCTAAGATATACATAGAAAATACTACTAAGAACGAACCGTTTCCAAATAAAGCTCCTGCAAATACTCCATATATTGGAGCTTTAGCCCCACACGAAACAAATGGAATAATCATGGTAGTTATTTTTCTATCTTCTTCATTATCGAGTGTTCTAGTATTAGCAATAGCTGGTACAGAACATCCAAATCCAATTAGCATTGGAATAAATGATTTTCCTGAAAGTCCAAATCTTCTTAGCGCTCTATCCATAATGAAAGCCGCTCTTGCCATATAACCTGAATCTTCTAAAATAGCTAAAGCAAAAAATAAAATAGCTAACAGAGGTAAAAATCCTACAACCGCAGCTAAGCCGCCAAAGATACCATTGGTAATAAGTGATCCAATATAATCTGCCATTCCCAAACTATTAACACCATTTATTATCCAAGTAAAAAATACATTAATTAACCAAATAAATTGATTAGTAATAAAAGTTCCCAATGGACCAAATGCTAAAAAGAATACAGTAAACATTATCAAACCAAAAATAGGTAACCCAAATGTTTTACTGGTTAAAATTTTGTCAATTTTATCAGTTTGTGATTCCTTTAATAATTTGTTCTTTAAGTATGTCTGAGTAACAACTTCCAATATCTTTTCATATCTTGCATTAGGTAGTACCATATCAAAATCTAAATCGTGTCTTTTCTTTTCTTCGAAATATAAAGTAAGTAAATCTCTTGTTTCAATTTTATTTAATTTAATATTATCAAGTGCTTTTAATCCATCTTCAAAAAATCTTATTGAAACAAATCTATCTTTAATAATATCATTAAACTTTTCAATTGTTTCTTCGATGACATTATTATATTTTGTAGGATTATGTTTTTTGTTAATATCTAAATTTTCAATAGCATTAATAAGTTTATCAATTCCAATTTTCTTACTTGCTGAAATTGGAATAATTGGTACACCTACTAATTTAGATAATTTATCATAATATATCTTCTCTTCTTTTTTTTCAACAACATCTATAGCGTTAAGTGCTATAATCATTGGAATATCAGAATCTAATAATTGATAAGTTAAAAAAAGATTCCTCTCAAGGTTGGAGGCATCTACTATATTAATTATTAAATTCATTTCCTTATTAGCAACATAATTTGAAGCTACTTCTTCTTCTAAAGAAATTGTTGACAAAGAATAAATTCCTGGCAAATCAACTATCTTAGCTTCTATATTTTTTGATTTTAATTTTCCTGATTTTTTTTCTACTGTAACCCCTGGCCAATTACCTACTGACTGATTACTCCCAGTAAGATTATTGTATAATGTAGTCTTACCAGAATTAGGGTTTCCTATTAAAGCAATATTAAGCATATTATTCCTCGATTCTATCTACAATAATTGTTCTCGCTTCTGCCTTTCTCAAAGTCAAAGAATATCCTTTAACCATGATTTCCATAGGGTCTCCTAGAGGTGCAGTTCTTTTAACAAATATCCTAGTCCCAGTAATCAATCCCATATCTATAATTCTTTTTCTTAAATTGTTAGCGTAAACCTGTTTGACAACACAAGTTTGTCCAGGTAAAATTTCCTTTAAAGTCATAATGTAAACCTCCAATGTTAGCTTGAGCTAACTAGTATAGAAAAAATATAAAGCCATATTGTTAGCTCGTGTTAACATTATAGCTTTTTTTTTTTAATTTGTCAATCAATATTATAAACTATTTTCTAATTCTAACAGTTGTTTTTTTATATTTGAACCACTACTATATCGCCCTAAAGATCCGTCACTTTTAATTACTCTGTGACACGGAATAATAATTTGTAATGTATTATTCTTACACACTGTTCCGCAAGCTCTTGAAGCACCTTCAAAACCAGCCTTTTTTGCTAGTGTTTTGTATGACCATTTTTCACCATATGGAATCTTTGTCATTTCTGTTAAAATCTTCCTTTGAAAGTCAGTTCCTTCGATAATATATGGTATATCAAATGATTTCCGCTTTCCAACCAAATATTCTTCAATTTGTTGCTTAGTTTTTAGAACTAATGGTGTGATATGGTCGCTAAAATCGTTATTTTGATTTAGTATAATCTTAGCGATAAAATTTTCCTTTTCCAGAACAGCGATTCCCCCTAAGCGACTATCAAATACATATATTCCCATTTTTTGATTTTACCCCATTTTCAATGTATATTTGTTATATAAAAACTGATATTTTTAGTTTTTTACGAATTCTTATTTAACATAATTATCAAGAAATTCACTTATACTTTTTTCATAATTTTTTTGGTCAGCAAAATACGACCCTGCATGATAAGCGTTATTTTCAGCTAAGAAAAGTGACTTGTTTCCTTTATACGATTCATACATCTTCACTGAATGAGTATATGGTATGTAATCATCGGCTTTCCCATGAATGAACATGATAGGTATAGAAATAGTGTTTAGGTCTTTAATTGGCGATATTCCTCTCATACTTGCACTAGCAAATAATCTAAATACAATTAACGCAAACCAATAGAATGGATATACAGGAATTTTAAATTTTTGCCACAATAATTGTCTTAGTAATACTGTAAAATCAGAAAATGCACAGTCACTTACGACAAATTTCACCCGATTATCGATTTTAGCTTCTAATAAGACTGTAGTAGCTCCCATTGACTCTCCATATGTGCCAATAGAAATGTCACTCCCATACCTTAAAATAGTGTCTGTAATTACAACATATAAATCATCTTTTTCATAATGTCCTAGACTTGTGAATTTACCGCCTGAATTACCATGAAATCTTTGATCATATAGCACTACATTGTAACCATGATTCATCATCATTCTTGCGTACTTCAAACAGCCATGATGTGTATAGGTGTGCCCATGAGACATCACCATATATTTTTTTGAATTATTTTGATTTTTTAAATAATACGCTTGGATATTATAACCGTACTTTGATTGAATTATATATTCAAAAGTAAGATTCTTTTTATAATAATCCATTAGCCCCGGATAGTTTTCTTCTTCAATAATAGCAGTATCTTCTAACGATCTTCTGTTAGGTTTTGTTACACCTAGAACTACCATCACGCCTACTATAAATCCGATTAATATTAGTACCCCAATAGTAATTATATAAGGCATAATTTCATCTCCTTTTCTTATTCACTTAACAGCTTAAAATACACACCTTTTTTAGCTACTAATTCTTCATGATTACCCATCTCAATAATGCCATCTTTTCCTAAGACAATAATACGATCTGAATTTTGAATTGTAGATAATCTATGCGCAATTACTATAGCTGTTTTTTCTTTAACTAAATCATCAAAAGCTGATTGAATTAATCGTTCTGTAACATTATCAAGCGCACTTGTAGCTTCATCCAAAACAACAATTTTTGGTTTCTTTAAAAACAGTCTTGCAATAGCAATTCTTTGCTTTTGTCCACCAGATAACTTAACGCCTTTTTCACCTGTATATGTCATATATCCATCAGGCAAATCCTTGATATATTTATGAATGTTAGCTCTTTTAGCTGCTTCGATAACTTCTTCATCAGAAGCTTCTGGATTACCATACAATATATTATCTCTAAGTGTTCCATAGAAGATAAATACATCTTGCTGAACATGCCCTATAGCTCTTCTAAGAGAGTATACATCATAATCCTTAATGTTAACTCCATCAATAGAAATCGACCCTGAGTCAACATCATAGAACCTAGGAATTAGTTTTGAGATAGTTGATTTGCCAACTCCGGTTTCACCTATCAATCCAATTTTTTCTCCAGGTTTAATATCTAAATTGAAGTTTTTTAATACTCTTAGTTCACCATTATTATATGAAAAATTGACATTATCAAACTTAATATTTCCAACTGGGTTAACTAATTGTATTGCTCCATCATTTGATTTTATCTTTGGTTCAATACCCATGATTTGATAGAACCTTTCAAATCCAGCTGTCCCTTGTTGGATTTGTTGCATCATTGAAATCAATCTATTAATTGGTTTTACTAAGAAGTTAATATATAAGAAATATGTAAATAAATCTACATAATCAATCCTTCCATAATAAACAAATATTCCACCTAATACTAAAACTAGTAAGTTAAGTATTAGAATTAAGAACTCGTTACCGACATGGAAAATTGCCATTTCTTTATAAGCTTCTTTTGATGAGTTAGCGTACATTTCATTTACATCTTGGAATCTGTCAACTTCAAAATCTTCATTATTATATGCTTTTGTTAATCTAATTCCCGATAGAGAATTCTCAATTTTCGAGTTTAATTCTCCATGTAATTTTCTTACTTTACGTTGAGTTTCTAAAAGTTTTTTTCTTCTCCACCAAGTAAATATAACGATCAGTAGTACAAAAAGAAATAACATAATTGTTAAAATAAAGTTAATTGTTGACAAGAAAATGAATGAACCAATAAATAGTATTCCTGAAATAAACAGATCTTCAGGAACATGATGTGCCATTTCCGATATGTCTCTTAAGTGATTAGTAATATAACTCATCAATACTCCCGTTTGGAAATCATCATAAAATTCATCATCTAATTGTTCATATTTTCTAAATAAGTCTTTTCGCATATCTCTTTGGATAAAAGTACCCATAATATGACCGTTATAAGTAACGTAAAAAGAAAATCTAGCTCTAACTAAATAAATAAGAAATAATCCTAGACCAATATACAAAATCATTCTTAACCCATCGTTAGGAACGATAGAGTTTCCAAATTGAATGACAAAGTTTAAATTGTCGTTTGGAATATAATTATTTAATACAGCTCTTGTAGCTATTGGATATAATAGGTCAATCACAGACATACCAAATGCAGATGCAAGATCTAAAACAAATACTGTCATGTGATTCCTATAATAACTAATAAATTTTTTAAGCATACGTAACCTCTTTTTCAGTTTCCATATTTAAATTTTTTAATTTTACTTTTTCTAATCTTGTAATAATGTATATAGTAGCTAAAAGCATAATTGTTCCTTTAAATATTGAACTTATATTTATACCCCACCAAATACCTGATTCTAATAATGTTACAGATAAAATGATAGCTAAAGGTATTCTCATAACATTACCTATAATTCCATTAAATGAAGGAACGATACTTTTACCTAAGCCATAAAACAATCCAGTTCCAATAGCCTCTAACATCATAAATATCTGAGACAAACTAATAATTCTTATATATTTTGCTCCATGGGCAATGGCTTCTGGATTATCCATGAAGATTCTCATCAACCACTCGGATTTAAAATATAATAGAGCGGTTACTAGTATTGAATAAGGAATTAATATAGCGGAGATATACCCTATACCTTTTTTTACTCTTAAGAGCTTATTAGCGCCAATATTTTGCCCGACAAATACCGTGATAGCTGCTTGGAATCCCCCACCTATCATCCATGTTAGCTGCTCTATTTGAGAACCAATTCTTTGAGCGCCTAAAATAGCATCTCCAAACTTAACAATCATTACACCAATATATATGGATATACTTGTGAATAAAATTGAATGAATAAATGTTGGCAATCCAATTTTAGCAATCTCCTTCATCGCCTTCAAATTGGCATTTTTTAATTTAAATACCTTAATATTAGGATTATGAGTTTTATAAACTACAATAAAAACGATTAGGGTAACAAATTGAGAAAGAACAGTAGCTATTGCAGCTCCTCTAATACCCATTTTGAAAACTAAGATAAAAACCGGATCTAACAATATATTCAGTATAAACCCGATAGCTAATATAGCTAAATTAATCTTTGTTTGACCTAACCCTTCATTAACAGAGCTAAACCCATTAATTAAAAATTGAATAAATATAAATCCGCCAACAATTGGCGCATACATTAATGCATAATCAATAATATTTTGATTGTCTAAATTGAATATCCCCAAAAACTCTTCCTTGAAGATTAGTATCATCGCAGATATAAACAAGCCTAAAACCAACTGTATTAAAATTCCATTAGTTGCATATGTATCTATATCTTCTGTTTTATTTTTTCCTACTGAATGACTGATTTTAACGCTTGTACCTATTTTAGCTATTAATATAAATCCAAAAGATAGCCATAACATATATGATACAGTACCCACTGCTGTAATAGCATCGGATTCTACCAAACCTATTTGGTCAACTCTACCAATCCAAAACATATCTGTTAAATTATATGCCATTTGAGATATTGAAGTTAATAACACAGGCAAAGCAACTAAAAGTAATTTTTTCAGTATAGATCCTTCAGTCAAATTAAATACTTTTTTCATGATTTCCTCTAAAAAGAAACTTCAGATTGAAGTTTCTGTATATGTTATATTTATTTTTCTAAGAAATAAGTAGACTCCATATCAGCTGTCGATAATGCAAATGCTAAAGGAAATCTAGAAAACGCTTCTCCAACATTACGAATATTTTCTGTATCAGAAAATCCCATATGATATCTAATTGCAAACGCTTCTTCTCTTGATAATTTTATAAATCCAGAAATAATATAGACTGATTTTTCTCCATGGCCATATGGTAATTCATCACGAAAATCGTAACTAGGTACTTTAACCCACTTGCCTGACTCATCTTTTGTATTTCTGAATGATTTCTTGTAAACATTAACTTTACATAAATCATGTAATAAAGCTACTATAGCTATTGATTCATCGCTAATGTTTAAGTTATACACTTCTTTAACTCTAGGCCTATTTAAATAATCCTTTAAACACTTATAAACATTTAAAGAATGTTCTAATAATCCCCCAGGATTAGACAAATGGTATCTTGTTGAAGCCGGCGCTTCAAAGAAATC
>Ga0307992_1001707_pt1 | contig 12859 bp, 9 predicted proteins | sample EllFjometagen133_FD_203162 | JGI IMG/M metagenome (GOLD analysis project Ga0307992, IMG submission 203162) | Marine microbial communities from Ellis Fjord, Antarctic Ocean - #133 | ecosystem: Environmental > Aquatic > Marine > Unclassified | place: Southern Ocean | collected 2014-10-08
ATTGGAAAACGACTTGGCTATCCTACAGCCAACATTGATTATATACCATATTATTTGCCTAAGTCTGGTGTATATATGACAAAGGTGATTTATAAAGATAAGGAGTATTATGGAATTACAAATATTGGGAACAAACCCACATATTTTCATTTACCATTAACAGTAGAAACTTATGTTTTTGACATTAATAAATCTCTTTATAATTATAGAATTGAAATAATATTTTTGGAATACATAAGACCAGAAATAAAATTTGATTCAGAAAAGGAATTATCAGATCAAATCTTTAAAGACATTAGCTATGTAGCTTCTAGAATCAAGGAGGAAAACAATGAGTAGATTTAAAAAAACGTTTTGGATTACTTTAGGCTTGGCGTCAGTATTCTTTATAATCTTAATAATACTAAGTTCTGTTTTGCAATTAGGCGAAAGATTAAACGCTATTAGTGTGTATTTGGAATATGCTTTTTACGCGATTTCTGGACTTTTATTTATAATTCTATTTATTAGACCTGTTGTTTTAGTAGTATTTTCACCAACTTTTTCTATGGATAGTTTGTTTTCAGAAGAAGAAAATACTAGAAAGAATTTTCATATGTACAAAAAAGTTAGTAAAAATCTACTTACCGAAGACTTTGTATCAGATAAAGAAAAAGAAGCTTTACAATTATCATTAGATAATCCATTAGTTCTTAAAGAAAACCTATCAGGAGTATTTGATAAAACTATTAAGAAAGAATTAAATAAAATAATAATTAGTCATGCTGAATCAGTATTTATGTCCACTGCCATTTCTCAAAACGGTCGTTTAGATGCTATAGCTGTTTTAACAATTAATCTAAGACTAATTAAAGAGCTAGTTACTAAATGTGGATTTAGACCTAGTTACCCTGCTTTGGGTAGACTATCATTTAATGTTTTAACTTCAGCGATTATAGCTGAAAACTTAGAAGACATGAAGTTTTCTGAATTATTTCCACAATCAAGTATGAATGCATTAGCAGAAATTCCATTTCTCAAGACTATAACAGGTTCTTTAGCACAAGGTTCAGGAAATGCTCTTCTAAGCTTAAGGGTTGGAATCATTTGCAGGAACTACTTATTTATGAACTTAAAAGGTATACCAAAAAAACAAATAAAACGTCTTGCTTTTGCAGAAGCAGTCACTTTGTTTCCTAGAGTGATTGGAGAATCTATTAAAAAAGTTCCTAAAAGAATCAAGGATGTTTTTAAGAATATATTTTAGACAACAAAATGATTGATTTTATTAAGCTTTTTTGTTATAATCTACAAAGTGAGAAAAACGGAGGAATATTATGATAATAGATAAACTTAGTGGCTCAAGAATAAACTTTGAAGTCGCAGTAACAAAAGAACAATTCGAACACGCTTTAGATCATGCTTTCGAAGTTGTTGTTAAAGAAGTAGAAATTAAGGGATTTAGAAAAGGAAAAGCTCCAAGAAATGTATATGAAACTAAATATGGAGTTGAATCACTTTATGAAGAAGCAATCCAACACATATTACAAGACACTTACTATAATGCAATTGTTGAAAATAAATTAGATGTAGTTGCACAACCTAAAATTGATTTAGACATCAATAACATTAAAAGAGGCGAAGATTTTACTTACAAAGTTACAGTAGCTGTTAAACCTGAAGTTAAATTAGGTGAATATTTAGGTACTGAAGTTTCAATCTTAAAACCAGAAGCAAGTGAAACTGAAATTGAAGCTGAAATTAACAAAAAATTAGAACAACACGCTGAAATGATAGTTAAAGAAGAAGGCACTCTTGATAATGGAGACACTGCTGTATTTGATTTCTCAGGAACAGTAGATGGAGAAAAATTTGAAGGCGGAACAGCTGAAAATCATGAATTAGTTATTGGTTCAGGAAGCTTTATTCCAGGATTCGAAGAACAAATGGTTGGAATGAAATCTGAAGAAGAAAAAGACATAGTAGTTACTTTCCCAGAAGAGTACCAAGAAAAATCATTAGCTGGTAAAGAAGCAACATTTGCTTGTAAACTTCATGAAATTAAAACAAGAGAAATACCTGCTTTAAACGAAGATTTTATTTCTGAATTAGATGATGAAACTATAAAAACAGTTGAAGAATTGAAAATTAAAGTTAAAGAAGACTTAATTTCACAAAAAGAAAATCAAAACACAAATCATATTAAAACAACAGTAATTCAAAAAGCTATTGAAAACTCTGAATTCGAAATTCCAGAAGAAATGGTTTTAGAAGAATCAAACAGAAGCTTAGAACAATCAAAAGCTCAAATTAAACAATATGGTTTAGATTTTGCTACATATTTACAATATATGGGTAAAGACGAAAAAACTTTTTTAGAAGATTTAAAAGTACAAGCGAAAAAAACATTAGAAGAACAACTTGTTGTTGAAGCTGTAGGAAATCAAGAAAAATTAGAAGCAACTAAGGAAGAAATGGATGTTAAATACGCAGAAATAATAGAACAATATAAAGAGCAAAACGTTACTTTAGAACAAGCTAAACAAGCTATACCTGAATCAGCTATAACAGCTGAAATAGTTTATGCAAAGGCAATTGAATTGCTAATTGAAAAAGCTAAAGTTAATCAATAATTAAAAAATATAAAAAAACCTATGATATTCTTGTGAAGTATTCGGCAAAATATTAGGTTTTTTTTTCGTTATATGGTAAAATATTATAGTATTAATTTGTATAAAATAAGAGGTGAATAAATGTATAACGTGAATAAAATATTTTCAGATAAATTACCAGCAATACCTGTTCGTGGTGTTATTTTTTTGCCAGGATCAGATGTTAGAATAGAAGTAGGGAGATCATTTTCGAAAGAAGCCATATCAGAAGCCGAAAATAATCGTGATGGATACGTAATGTTAGTATTTCAAAAAACTCCAGATATTCAAGAACCTGAATTTCCTGATTTAGTAGATGTAGGATTGCTAGCGAGAATTTCAGTAAAGATTAAACTACCTAATGGAAATTTTAAAATAAAATTTGAACCGCTAGCTAGAGTGAAAATTAATGATTTGATTGCTAAAGAACCATTTTACTTAGTGGATTTTACATCAATGGTTTTACAAACAGAAAATCTTGATGAAGAACAAGTTCTTTTAAAGATGGTTACTAAAGAAGTTTTAGAAAATGCAAATTTTCTATTCCGTGATTCAAAAAGAGTAATAAACACTATGAAAGGTGGAATCACATCAGATAAACTATGTGATTTAGTAGCTGCCGAATTACGTATACCAGAAAATGATAGAATAAAATATTTGACTTGCATTTCAATTAATCTAAGATTGCAATATTTATTGGAAGACATTGAAAAAGAAAAGACTTTACAATCTATTGAGAGTAAAATCAATGAAACCGTAAGAAAATCAGCAGACCAAAATCAAAAAGAATATTATTTACGCGAAAAAATGCGCGCAATCCAAGAAGAGCTTGGGGATTCAAAACAAGATGATGCTAAAAAGCTAAGAGAAAAAATTGAAAAATCAAATATGCCAGTAAAAGTAATGGAAAAAGCATTGAAAGAATTACGAAGATATGAGTATCTAGCTCCAACATCAGCAGAATCTTCTGTTGTAAGAACTTACTTAGAAACTATGATTTCAATTCCTTGGTCAGAAGAAACTGATGATGAAGATGATATCAATGTAGCTATCAATAAATTAGAAGATGCACACTATGGATTAGATAAAGTAAAAGAAAGAATCATTGAATATTTAGCAGTTAAAATGTTAACTGGTAAAAATCCACAAACGATTCTTTGTTTGTCAGGGCCTCCTGGAGTTGGTAAAACTTCATTAGCTAAATCAATAGCTAACGCTTTAAACCGTAAGTTTGTAAAAACTTCTTTAGGTGGAGTACATGATGAAGCAGAGATTAGAGGGCATAGAAGAACTTATGTAGGAGCGTTACCTGGGCGTATCATCAATGGTATGATTAAATCTAAAGTAACCAATCCAGTGTTCTTAATCGATGAAATTGATAAACTAGTAATGAATGCAAGTAACGATCCATCAAGTGCTTTACTTGAAGTTTTAGATCCTGAACAAAATCAATTCTTCTCGGATCACTATGTTGAGGAAGACTATGATTTATCAAAAGTAATTTTTATTACAACAGCTAACTATTTACAAAATATTCCAGCACCACTTAGAGATAGAATGGAAGTTATCGAGTTATCATCATATACTGAAATCGAGAAATTCCATATTGCTAGAAATTTCCTAGTAAATAAACAAGTAACAAATCATGGCCTAGAATCTAAAAGATTTGAAATCACAGATTCAGCTATCAAGGCAATAATTAATGATTATACTAGAGAAGCTGGTGTTAGACAGATAGAAAGATTACTTGGTTCAATAGTTAGAAAAGGAATTAAGCAAATTCTAATTAAGAAGGAAAAGAAAGTAAAAGTTACAAAAGATAACTTACATGTATTTTTAGGAAAACCATTATTCAAAAATAACAAAGTGTCATCTAAAAATATGATAGGGGTAGTTACTGGGCTTGCTTATACTCAAGTTGGTGGAGACACCTTAGAAGTAGAAGCTACTTATTACGAAGGTAAAAACAATCTAGTATTAACTGGTAATTTAGGTGATGTAATGAAGGAATCAGCTATGGCAGCTGTATCATATGTTAAATCAAACGCAAAAAAATTAAAGATATCTCAAGATAAACTTGAAAATAATGATTTTCATATTCATGTTCCTGAAGGGGCTATTCCAAAAGATGGGCCTTCTGCAGGTGTAACCATAGCGACCGCACTTATTTCTGTTCTATCAGAACGTAAAGTAAATCGCTTTGTTGGAATGACTGGTGAAATTACTTTAAATGGTAGAGTGTTGCCAATTGGCGGGCTTAAAGAAAAATCTATCGCAGCTGCGAGAAGAGGACTTAAAGTAATCATTATTCCAAAAGATAATGAAAAGGATGTGGATGATATTCCACAAGAAGTAAGAGATAAACTTACTATACATTATGCAACTAAGTTGGATGATGTGCTTGAAATTGCATTATTGTCTTAGTTCTTAGCTATCCTTAGGGGTAGCTTTTTACTACAAGGAGTCAACATGACTAATTTTTTAAATAAAACAAAGGTATATTTAACTGTACCTTACATTAAAAGATATTTCTTATATATCTTCGGTATTTATCTTTTAGGTGCTGGAGTTGCTTTAATATATCAAACATTTTTTGGAGCGGCAGCTTGGGATGCTTTACACTATAATTTTTATGTTGGTATTCCTTTAGCATTTAAATACATTTATCCAATATCTTCGGCGATTTTAGTAATTATAGCTTATTTAATTGAGTGGAAAAAGCCCGGAATACAGATGATTGTACCCATTTTGCTCTCATTGATTTTTGGTTCTGTAGTGGATTTTTTAGTAATATATATACCCTCTGTTAAGGAAGCATTCTTCTTATGGAATGTATTATTTCTTGCGGTTGCTGTAACATTAATAGGCATAGGTTTAAACATAATCAGGTATTGTAATTTTTCTTTACCCGCTATAGATCAATTTTGTTTGGCTATAGCTAGAAAATTTAAACTTACTTTTGGTCAAGGAAAATTCATTGGAGAAGTAATAGCTATGGTGGGAGCGGTAGTTGTTGGTTTATTCTTTGGAACGCAAGGTGAATTTTTCTATCTTGGATTTACTACAATATTCTTCATATTGTTTTTAGGAGCTATTATAGACTTTTTCAGAAATCCAGTGTTTCGAATATTTAAAGGTATTCCAAATATAGATATATTTGCTGATGACTTAAAAGAAGCAGATATAATAAATAGTAAATCACAAGTCGCTACTAGTGCTGTTATTGAAAATGATGGCAAAATTATGGTTCTTTACATAGAAGACCGAGATTTCTATGTTTTACCTGGTGGTAACAAATTTGGGGAAAAATCTTTAGAAAAATCTTTGAAAAAAGTAGTTTTAGAAGATACTGGATACAAAATAAATATACACGAAGAACAATTGATAATAAATGAATATTTTATGGATTCATCTTACGAAACTCACTATTTTAAGGCTAAACTAAGAAGTAAACCAGTAAATATTGAATCAATTAAATCCAAAGGTTTTAATATAATTTGGATTGAAAAAAATGAATTATTAGATTTGCTAAATAATCATGATACAAAAGATAAATTTGGTCCACAGATTATGTGGAGAGAATTTTTAGGAATTATTAATACAATATAGGAGTTCAATATGAAAGTTACAGCCAATGTACTTTTAAACTACATAAGATGTCGAAGATATGCTGCTTTGAATGATTCTGAAGCTGATTATATCAGTCAAGAATATGAAATTCATTCACATAACTACTACAATGATTACATTAATATGTTTGAAAACATATATTTTACCCATACTGAAAAAGTAGAAAAGAATATCACTCTATCATACGATTTTCACTCTGATATTCAGTTATCTGATAGTTTTCATTATCAAGCAGGAAATAAATTGTATTATCTTTTGCCTACAACTTCAAAGGACTTTCTTAAACTTGTATATAGACAAGGGAAACATCGATACAAATTATTTAATAGAAAACTTAGTGGAGTATATGAAATTAAATCGCTAAATATAAATGACGATACAGGAAATTATGAAGACAAAATAAAAAAACTTATGACTAGAACGGATGATCTAGGGAGAATAGTATTTAACTATGCATATAAACAGTTTTTATATAATAAAGTTGATCCTGGATTATCAAAAAAAGTATATATTGTATTACTAAATTCCGAATATATACATGACGGATATAATTATAAGAAGGCTTTATATCATGTGTTTGATTTTTCTTTCCTTTATGAGGAGTATAAAGACATTATTGATGCTGATATTTATCGAATGATAAATCATATAGAGTTAAATGATTTCACAACATGTGCTCTAGTTAAAAATGAATGCAATAGAAATGACACATTTGAATGCAAATTTGTAGATTTTTGTTTTTCACATTTACCGAAAAAGAATTCAATATTTGATTATTTTAATGCTAATAGGGGTTTTGATGAATTAACTGATGAAGGGATGGTTCATCATGATACTTATGATTTAATCAACGAGGGTCATGTAGATGTTATGGATGTTCCAATATCTTGGTTAAAGGATGAGAAACATCTTATGCAAAGATACTGTGTAGAATCGAATTTCATGTATGTAAATGATAAAAAAATTGAAGCAATTCTTAAAACGCTAAAATATCCACTAATTTATCTAGATTTTGAGGCTTTACCATGTCTTATGCCTAGATACAAAGGAGAAAAACCTTACACACAGTCAGTTTTTCAATATTCAATTCATGTTGAATTAGAAGAAAATAAATTGGATAAAGATGGTAGTAAGCACTATGAGTTTATAGCTAAGCCTGAATTAGACCAAAGAAAAGAACTCGTAGAAAACTTAATAAGAATTGTAAACACATATGACTCAAGCGTTATTGTTTATCATAAAACGTTTGAACAAATGCGTCTTAAAGAAATGCAAGAATGTTTTCCCGAATACCGAAAGGAACTTCAGAAAATTATTGACAGATTATTTGATTTAAAAGACGTACTAAAAAGTAATAGAAAGTTCTATCTTGAAAACGGCTTTAGCGATTATGAAAGTCGTAGGTATAACTTTTATCATAAGAAACTTCAGGGGTCTTATTCGCTTAAGAAAGTTGTAAAAGTGTTTAACAAAACTGCGTACCAAGACTTAGAAATAACTAATGGTGTTTCCGCTTATAAAGCGTTTATGTCTCTTAAAAAAATAGCGCCAGCTGAAGGAGATAAAACAGTCCAAGACTTACTGGAATATTGTAAACAAGATACCTATTCAATGTTCGAAATTATTCAAGGATTAAAGAAGTATTTATCAAAGGACTTCAGGATTACATAAGTCTTGCATATATAGATATATTATGCTATAATACTAATCGCGCCTAGACCTGGAACTCGAGACACTCCGACTCCACTTTCGGATCTATGGTAAGTAAATAAAAAGGAGGAAATATCATGGCTTTATCAAAAGAAAAAATCAAAGAAATCGTAACTGAGTATCAACTTAAAGAAGGGGATACTGGTTCACCAGAAGTTCAAGTTGCTTTACTAACAGTAGAAATCAACACTTTAAATGAACATTTAAAAATACACAAACACGATTTCCATTCACGTAGAGGTCTTTTATTGAAAGTTGGAAATAGGAAAAGTTTATTAAACTATCTTAAAACAGTTTCATATGACAGATATGCTACATTAATCAAGAAATTAGGATTAAGACGATAAAGACAAGCACCCACATATTGGGTGCTTATTCTTTGTTTGTTTTTTCTAAGAAAAAATAATATTATTATGATATAATATTAAGGTGAGAATTTGTATTTACATGAAATGAGGAAAATAAATGAAAAGAGTATTTAAAAAAGAGTTTTACGGAAAGGAATTTATTGTAGAAGTTGGACAACTTGCCAAACAAGCTACTGGATCTTGCTTAGTAAGATACGGTGATACTGCTGTATTATCTGCGGCTGTTGTTGGTAAAGAACCTTCTAAATTAAATTTTTTCCCATTACTTGTTATCTATCAAGAAAAATTATATTCAGCTGGTAAAATCCCTGGGGGATTCCTAAGAAGAGAAGGAAGACCATCTGAACACGAAACATTAATTTCAAGAGCAATTGACAGACCACTTAGACCTTTGTTTGCTGAAGGCTTCAGAACTGAAGTTCAAGTAATCAATACAGTTATGAGTGCGGACTTAGAAAGTTCACCTGAAATGAGTGCATTATTAGGTGCTTCACTATCTTTAGGGATAGCTGGAATTCCATTTAACGGACCTGTTGCTGGAGTTATGGTTGGTTTAGTTGATGGAGAATTAATAATTAATCCAACACCTGAACAAATAGCAGTTTCTAATTTAGACTTAACAGTTGCCGGAACAAAAGATGCAATTAACATGGTTGAAGCTGGTGCTAATGAAATCGGTGAAGATGTTATAATAAAAGCATTACTATTCGCACATGAGGCTATCAAAGAGTTAGTAGCTTTCCAAGAAGAAATCATCCAAGAAGTTGGAAAAGAAAAAATGGAAATCGAACTAATCACAGCTCCTGAGTATATTAGAACAGATGTACATGAATTAGAAAAAGGTAGAATTACTAAAGCCGTTCAAATCATAGAAAAACTTGCAAGAGCTGATGCAATCAGCGCTGTTGAAAAGGAAATCGATGAAATACTAAAAGAACGTTATTCAAAAGATTTCGATAAAGATGAAGTAAAAACTATGTTACACTTTGCAAAAGCCGTTTGTGAAGAAATCTTAGTGAAAGAAGTAAGAAGATTAATTACAGAAGATAAAATCAGACCTGATGGAAGAAAAACAGACGAAATAAGAGATTTAGATTCTGAAGTTGATTTACTTCCAAGAGCTCATGGCTCTGCATTATTCACAAGAGGACAAACTCAAGCTTTAGCTGTAGTTACATTAGGTGCTTTAAGAGAAGCACAAATTCAAGATGGTGTAAGTGTATCTGAAGGTAAGAGATTTATGTTACATTACAACTTCCCACAATACTGTGTTGGGTCTGTTGGTAGATATATGAGTCCAGGTAGAAGAGAAATTGGACATGGTGCTTTAGGAGAAAAAGCTTTATCAAAAGTTATGCCTAATGAAGATGAATTTCCATACACAATCCGTCTTGTATCTGAAATTTTAGAATCTAACGGTTCTTCATCACAAGCAACTATCTGTGCAGGTTCACTTGCATTAGAAGCAGCTGGTGTTCCAATTAAAGCTCCAGTAGCTGGTATCGCTATGGGTCTTGTAATGGATGGAAAAGATTATACAATCTTAACTGATATTCAAGGTTTAGAAGATCACTTCGGAGACATGGACTTTAAAGTTGCTGGTACTGAAAAAGGTATCTGTGCTTTACAAATGGATATTAAAATTTCTGGTATTACTGAAGAAATCTTTAAAGAATCATTAGCACAAGCAAAAGTTGCTAGATTACAAATCTTAGAAAACATGAACGCTACGCTTGCTGAACCAAGAGAAGAATTGTCTAAATTTGCTCCAAAAGTAAAATTAATGAGAGTTAGTCCAGATAAAATTAGAGCTATCATCGGTGGTGGTGGTAAAACTATCACTAGCATTATTGAAAAATGTAACGATGTTAAAATTGATATTGAACAAGATGGTAGAATTGTTATCATGCATCAAGATTCATTCTTTATCAAAAAAGCAATGGGACTTATTGAAGATATCATTAGAGAAGTTGAAGTAAATAAAGTTTATTCTGGTACTGTAAAACGTGTTGAAAAATTTGGATGTTTTGTTGAATTATGGCCTGGACAAGAAGGATTAGTTCATATTTCTAAACTAGATTTAAAACGTGTAGAAAAAGTAGAAGATATTGTTAAATTAGGTGACGTTATTCAAGTTAAGTGTATCGGTATCGATGATAGAGGTAGAGTTGACTTATCAAGAAAAGCAGTTTTAAAAGATATAGAAAAAAAATAATATAGTGAATTTTCAGGTTATCGGGTAATCGAGCGCTTAGGCGTTAGGAAAGTCCATGCTAGCACAAGCTGAGATGCTTGTAGTGATTGTGCTAAACGAAAAAATAAGTTTAGGCACCCAAAAGGTGACGGCGAAGAAATGGATGTTAAAGGCCAAAGTATTCATAATGTGCCGCAGTGACGATGCATATAGAACATATATGAGTGAAACGGGTAAACCCCTCAAGCTAGAAACCCAAACTATGGTAGGGGCATGGTCGAATGAGAAATGAATCATAAGACTGGCGACTTCGGTCGAAGATAAATGATTACCGGCTTTTATAGCTACAGAACATGGCTTACAGATAACCTGGCTTTTTAAAAAGCATATTATTTAATATGCTTTTTTTTAAAATAGAGGTGTTGATATGAAAAAAAATCAGAATCATATAAGGAACTTTTCGATCATTGCTCATATTGATCACGGAAAATCAACATTAGCAGATCGTATTTTAGAAATGACTCATTCAGTTAGTAGTCGTGACATGAAGGCTCAAATCTTGGATTCTATGGATTTAGAGAGAGAACGTGGGATTACAATTAAACTGAATTCAGTAGAGTTAAAATATAAAGCTAAAGATGGTGTAGAATATATCTTTCATTTGATTGATACGCCAGGACATGTCGATTTTACATACGAAGTTTCTCGCTCCTTAGCAGCTTGCGAAGGTGCTATTTTGGTTGTAGATGCTACCCAAGGCATTGAAGCTCAAACTCTAGCAAATGTGTATTTAGCATTTGATAATAATTTAGAGATAATTCCGGTTATAAACAAAATCGACTTGGATAACGCTGATGTTGAAATGGTCAAACGAGATTTAGAAAAAACAATTGGTATAGCTCCTGAAGATTGTATTTTAGCATCTGCTAAAACAGGTTTTGGTGTTGATGAAATTTTAGAAGCTATTGTTGAAAGAATTCCATATCCTACTGGAAATCCTGAATTTCCATTGGAAGCGTTAATTTTTGATTCATTCTATGATAATTATCGAGGAGTTATTCCTTTAATAAGGGTAGTGAATGGTGAAATAAAAAAAGGCGATAAAATTAAAATGATGGCAACCGAAGCAACATATGATGTTATAGATTTAGGTGTTTATTCACCTAAGGAAATTTCAAGAGATGTTTTAACAACGGGTGATGTTGGTTGGATTTCTGCAACTATTAGAAACGTTTCAACTGTTCACGTTGGAGACACAATAACAAATTCAAATAACCCAGCAGTTAACCCTTTGCCGGGGTATCGAAAACTTACACCAATGGTATATTCTGGGGTTTATCCTGTAGATGCCGATGATTACCAAGCGCTAAAGGATTCAATTGAAAAAATGAAGTTGAGTGATGCTTCACTAATATTTGAACCTGAAACTTCATCAGCTTTAGGATTTGGATTTAGAGTTGGTTTTCTAGGAATGTTACATATGGAAATATTTCAAGAGAGATTAGAAAGAGAATTCAATCAAAACTTAATTACAACTGCACCATCAGTAAATTATTTGGTACATTTACAATCTGGTAAAATACTTGAAATAGATAATCCAGCCAAAATGCCCAAAAATGTACAACTTGCATTTATTGAAGAGCCTTACGTATTAGCTACTATTATTACACCTAATAGTTATGTAGGTAATATAATGGAATTGTGCCAATATAAACGTGGTATTTTTAAAGACATGCAGTATATATCTGATGTAAGAGTTGAGATTATGTATGAACTCCCATTATCAGAAATAATCTATGATTTTTTTAACCGTTTAAAATCAAATACTAAAGGATATGCTTCTTTTGATTATCAAGTTATTGAACATCGTGAATCCGATCTTGTTAAAATTGATATTCTATTAAACAGTGAACCAGTAGATGCTCTAGCATTTCTAGTTCACAAAGATTTCTCACGTCAAAGAGGGGTTAAAATCTGTCAAAGACTTAAAAAGATTATTCCTCGCCAACAGTTTGAAATTCCTATACAGGCAGCTATTGGTTCAAAAATAATTTCGAGAACGAATATCAAAGCATTAAGGAAAGATGTATTAGCTAAATGTTATGGTGGAGATATAACAAGAAAGAAAAAGCTTCTTGAAAAACAGAAGAAAGGTAAGAAAAGAATGAAATCAGTTGGATCAGTTGAAATTCCTCAAGCCGCTTTCATGTCAATTTTATCACTTGAAAATGATGATTAATTAAATAAAAAAAGGCACAATTTTAAATTGTGCCTTTACTATTTAAATCGTATTTAATGACGTTTTTAATAAAAATATCAACTAACTC
>Ga0307992_1001708_pt1 | contig 12856 bp, 16 predicted proteins | sample EllFjometagen133_FD_203162 | JGI IMG/M metagenome (GOLD analysis project Ga0307992, IMG submission 203162) | Marine microbial communities from Ellis Fjord, Antarctic Ocean - #133 | ecosystem: Environmental > Aquatic > Marine > Unclassified | place: Southern Ocean | collected 2014-10-08
AATCTCAAGAAGTTGATATTTATAGTCTTAGTATTGGAACAGGGAGTTTTGATTCATATTGTTTCCAAGATTTTACAGCTCAGAAAGTAAATTCAATTGTTAATAAGGGAAAACCTGTTTTTGCAGCAACAGGAAATCAAGGAAATAAAAATAATATTTATTCTCCTGCGTGTTCTGGTCTTGTAATTCCTATAGCTGCTAGTACTAAAAATGATTTAATGGCTAGTTTTTCAAATTATAATTCTTTTACAATTTTAACTGTACCTGGGCAAGGAATATCTGTTATTAATGAAAAAGGAGAGACTGTTTCTAAACAAGGAACAAGTTTAAGTACACCCATGGTTGCTGGAATTGCTGCATTAATTTTAGAGAATAAAAATTTAAGTCCACAAGAATTGGAAACGCTTTTTGTGCAAACAGGAAAAGTGATTAAAGAAGAGGAAAGGGAATTTTCTAGGGTTAATGCTTTGAATGCTTTAAATGGCGAGGTTATAAATGAACTTTTACCTCGTGAATATCCAAGTTATGAAGAATTATTAAAATTAGGGGAGAAGAAACTTGAAGAAGAGCCAATGTTTGAAACTTTAGCTTCTTGTGAAAACGGACTGGATTGTGGGGAGAGTGAAATTTGTATTGAAAAAGTTTGTGAAAGTGCTTGTAATTTAACTTTTGATAATGATCGTTGTAGTGATGATTCATATGCTTATTATGATTCACACAGTGGAATTTGTGCTAGGAATAATACTGGAAGTTATTTTTGTGATAAAGATGAAGTTGCTATTCCTTGGGAGAATTCGCTTCATTATACAGATTGTTTTGAAGCTGAATTGGGTGTTCCAACTAGAGTTTATGAATGTGATTTAGATGTTAATCCAAATTATACAGCAGAGGGAATTTGTTCATTTGCAGGAGAAGGTGGGCCATTTTTTAACAAACTTTTGGTGAATTGTGATTTGGATGAGGTATGTTTATCTAACTCTGGTTATTTATCTGATTGTAGTTATTGTGGTTCTACTGATGTATATTCTTGTGATGCAAATGTTGGAACAAGTTATAGTCAAGACGGGATTTGTGTTTTTGAAGGAAATTGTGATATATTGGATGTTTGTTATAATGGGACTAATTATATGGGTACAATGACTAATTGTTCTGATGGGGATGATTGTGATAGTAATGTACATGAGAAAGGATATTATGCAGAGGGTTTAGTTTGTAATACATATACTTTAGGTTGTGTTATTAATGGTTCTAGAACACTTGGGCAAAGTTGTTGTGAAGATGCAAATTGTGCAAATGATAGTTGTGTTCTTGGAATTTGTGCTTCAGTTTTTTCTGATTGTGTTCCTTTAATAGGGAAGACTTTTTCTGTGAAAAATTCAACAGGAGATCTTTGTTTTGAAGTAAATACTTCTGGAGATGCAGTTTTTTATGAAAATCTTGATTATGGACCTAAAAACTGTCCTGAAGTAAAAACTGCTTTTCAATTTATAAATTCAACGGGAGATGTTTTAGGATGGATTAATTCAAATTGTTCTGCTTGTTTTGAAGTCGAGGTTTTTGATTCACAAAAGTTTCTTTCTAATGATGCTCAATATGCTGTTGAAAATAAAGAAGGACAGAAAATAATGACTGTGTCAACAACGAATGTTTCTTTTGCTGGAAAAGCTTGTTATGATTATAATTCAGGGAGTCCTCTTAGTATATGAGGTGTATGATGGTTTTTGAATTTTCAAATAATATTTTGTTAAAATCAGAAGATTTTCCTTTAGGAATTAAACAAATTATTGGTAATTTAAAGATAGAAGAAATAAAAAGTGTAAGGAGGGATTTTTTAAAATTAATAAAATGAAAACTAAAATATTTGCAGTTTTGTTTTTTTGCTTAGTTATTTTTTCTACTTTGGTATCTGCAGATATAATTTCTATTAATTCAGGAGGAGATACTGGATTAGTTATTACACCAGATAAATATCTTGAAGGTTTTTTTATGACAGGAAATAGATTTCCTGTTGTAACAGATGTTTTATTAGTTTCAAGTTTACTAACAAATACAACTTATGAAAATTTAAGTGTTGGTTTTACTATTTCTGATTTAGATAATAATCCTGTAACAAATATTACAGATTGGAGAGTTGATGGCAACTCTATAAATGTTTTGAATATGCCTTTTGATAAAAGAGTTTCTTCAACAAATACAGGAGATATTAAAGATTATTCTACTAATTTAAATACAGGAACTTTAGGAGGGGGAACATCTTCCAATTCACCTACGTGGACTTCAAGTGGTAAAGTTGGAGGTGCTTATGATTTTGATGGTGTAGATGATTATTTGCAGGTTTCAGCAATGAGTGGAGGGGTAAATGGAAATGTAACAATTTCAATGTGGGTCAATTGGAAAGGAGATAGTGGAGACACTGATGTAAATGGAAGATTAGTACTTTTAGATGCTCAAAATCCAGGAGATGATGTGTGGTTAAATCTTAATACAGCAGGAAATAGTAAATTTAATGTTTATTTTGATGATTTAGCAAGCTCAGGCTATCATGATTCAAATACAATTGTATCACAGAATATTTGGACACATTTGGTTGCAAATTGGAATGGAACTCATATTAATTTATATATTAATGGAACTTTAGATAATTCAATATCTACTTCAGGAACAATAACTTTTGATACTAGTTCATTTAATATTGGATCTAGAGAAGAGTTTAGTGCAGGTAATGATTTTTATTTTAATGGAACAATAGATGAAGTGCAAATTTATAATAGAAGTTTATCAGCAGAACAAATTAGTGCTTTATATGTTGCAGGAAATATTGGAAATCATTCTAAGATTTTAGTTTTACAAGAAACTTCAAAAGGTGAAACATGGCAAGTTGCAGTAACTCCAAATGATGTTTTTGATGATGGTTTAACAGTTCTTAGTAATAATTTAACTATTGTAGATAGTAGTCCTGATGATCCTACAAGCGTGAGTTTATTATCATTAAATGCAAGAAATGAATCAGATACAAATTTAAATTGCTCAGCCTTTGTCAGCGACCCTGATAATAGTGATTTAACTGTTTATGTTAATTGGATAAAAGATAGTGTATCACAATATAATTATAGTTTTGCAAGTCAATCTAATGGAACAACTTTTTCAACAACTTTAGATAATAATAATTTAACTTTAGGAGATGTTTGGAAATGTTCTGTTTTAAGTAGTGATGAAAGTTCTAATAGTAGTTGGGTTGATTCAAATGAATTAACAATAACAGATATTACTGCACCAAATATAACTATTTTAAGTCCTAATTCAAGTTTGAATTATACTTCTTTAGAAGTTGATTTTAATATTTCTATACAAGAAAATGAAAATATTTCAATGTGTTTTTATAGTTTAAATCAAACTACAAATGTAACAATGACTGAAATTAATGATAGTTTCTTTTGGTATGAACCAACTAATTTAATTCCAGGAACACACAATGTAACTTTTTATTGTAATGATACTACTGGAAATTGGGGTGTCAATTCTACTAATTTTACAATTTTAGATGAAGCTGCAATTGCAATTCAACTTTCTCCTGCTCTTGCATGGAATGTTAATTGGTCTTTAGCATATTTACCTGCAGATGATTTAAATGCTTCTGGAAATAATGAAGATGGGCCAACAGAGTATTATGTGAATGTTTCCACAGAAAATGTTAATGTTGATTTATATGTTAAAGCAGATGGAGATTTAACAACAGTAGGTTTAGATGTTTTAGGTTTAGGAAATGAAACTTATGTGGTGAATATTACAAATAATTCTGTTCCTGATTTAAATAGATTGACAATGACAACAGATTATGTTTTAATTGGACAAAGTTTAGTAAATGCAAGTGTTGTTTATATGAAATTTTATTTAGATGCTCCGGCTTCACAATCTGCTGGTGTTTATTTAAATAATTTAGATTTTAAAGCAGTTAGAACGGGGGTTTTTCCTTAATAATAAAGGATAAAAATGTTTATAAATGCAAAAAACATTTAAATTTAAGATGAAAAAAAAAGTGGATTGGTTTAATATTTTATTAGTTTTAGTGATTCTTGTGGCTTTGATTTTTTTGGTTTTACAAAATACTTTATTTAATAATGTTTTTAGTATTACAGGACATGCAACAGAAACATCAACACTTTCAAATGTGACAATTGCAAAATATCTCTCAATTGCTCTATGTACTAATTTATCAGACGGTATTCTTTTTGGCGATGTAATTGAATTGCCTGCAACAGATATAAATGCAACTCATAATTTTGATGGAGCAAGTACAGGTTCCACAATGTGTGTTAATGTTTCTGAAGATGCAAATACTCCTATTGATTTTTGTACAAAAGCTAATGCTCATTTAACAAGTGTTGATGATGATACAATTGGATTAGCTAATGAAACTTATCATAATTCAACAGAAACAAATGCTGGAACTCCTGGAAGAGACACAAATTCAACTTCATTAACAACTTCATATGTAAAATCAGGATATGCTGTTGCTGCTGGAGGTCTTAATTATTATAGATTTTGGTTAGATGTTCCTGCTTCACAACCAAGTGGAAATTATAATAATACAGTATATTTTAAAGGTGTGACAACCACATTAGATTGCAATTAATTATAAAAAAGATGATGAAAAAAAAGGTGATAAAGAGTTTGAAAATATTTTCTTTAGCTTTTGCTTTAATGTTAATTATTTTACCTTTTGTTTCTGCAGGTGTAGGAATAAGTTGGGATAAAGAAACTTCTTTAATTCCTGAAAACACTAAAACTTGTTTAACATATAAAGTTTATAATCCTTGGCCAGAAGATTCTTATGTTCAAATAGAACTTTCTGAAGAATTAATGCAAATTGTTAGTTATATTGAATCAGAGGCTAAATTTGTGCCAAAACAAACTTCAAGTGAAAATGCAATTCCTGTAGAGTTTTGTTTTAAAACACCTAAAATATATAAAGAAGATTGTTTATTGTTTAATAAAATTATTTGTAGGCAAGATTGTACTGAAGAAATGAAAATTTATGAAGGAGAAGTAGAAGTTCTTGAAGTTGGAGAACAAGATGTTAAAGGAGGAGCTGGAGGTTCTGCCACAGCTATTTCTGTTTCTGCACCTTTGAGAATTAAAGTTCAGTGTGTTGCTCATGCAAGAAATTATAGTGTAGTTTATATTTTAATTGCATTGATTGCATTGGTTTTATTAATGATAAATCTTCTTAAAAAAAGAAAAGAGAAAAAATAGTTTAGGGAATTAAAAAATGAAAAAAATTAATTTTCATAATTTTGTATTAGTTTTTGTAATTATGTTTTGTTTGATTTTATTAGTTTTGCAAAATGCAGGAGTTATTTCTGGAAATATAATAGAGTTTCCTGTTTCTTCAAATGTTTCTATTAATAAATATTTAGCTGTTTCTTTTAGTGCAAATCTTTCAGATGGAATTTTGTTTGGGGATGTTGTTGTTTTACCTGCAATTAAAATAAATGCTTCTCACAATTATGATGGAGGAGATAATTTTACGAGTATTTATATTACAGTTTCTGAAGACGGAAATACTGCTGTTGATTTTTGTACTAGGGCAGATGATGCATTAAGAAGTATTGCTAATGATACAATTGAATTAGGTAATGAAACATATGCAAATTCAAGTTTATCAAACTTAACAATTCCAGATTTAGCAAATAATCTTTCTTTAACAACAAGCTATGTTAAAACAGGAAATGCTGTTGGAGTTGGAGGAATTAATTATTATAGATTTTGGTTAGATGTTCCTGCTGCACAACCAAGTGGTAATTATAATAATAGTATTTCTTTTAAAGGTGTTCAGACAGGGGTTAGTTGTTAAAGATTTATTTATTGTAAACCTTTTTCCTATGACCTACTTTTAATACATTTAATATTTTTATTTCTTCTTTAACATCAATTATTATTCTATAATCTCCCACCCTTAATTTAAATCCTTTGATTTGAATAAGGTGTTTTAGAAATTTAAAAGGATTTTCTTTGCATTCTTGTAACTTTTTCCAAATCCTCTTTTTTGTTTTTTTATTAAGTTTATTTAAATTTTGAAGTGCTTTTTTTTCAAAAATAAGTTCATACATTTTATAGTCCAAGAATCTTTTTTGCTTCTTCTTCTGTATAAAATTCTCCTTTTTTTATTCTTTCTCTTGCTTGTTTTATTTCTAGAAGAGTTTGTCGACTTATTTTTGGTTGTTTTTCACACATCTTTACTATAAATAAAAGTTTTTTTATTACTTCATTATAACTTTCATTTTTATATTGTTTTAATTGATTTAATTCAATTTTTGTATTTTGATTAAGTCTTATAGTCGTTTCCATATACTATTGTATACATATGTATATTATTTAAATGTTTTGATTGAGGAAGATAATATAAAAAATGTTTATGGATAATAATTAAGTTTAAAAAATGCTTTTACCAATATCTTTTATAGTTTATATTTGAAAGGAGGTAAAAAATTTATGGTTAAAAAACAAAAAAATATGGTGTGGTTAACATGGCTTCTTGCTGTGATTGCTGTGATTGCTCTTATTCTTGCTATTGTTGCTATTAATAAAGTTAATATGACTGGTGAATCGATTTTTAATTGGAAAAATAAAGCTAAGGTAAGTGCTCAACAAGCTGCTAGTGGTTCTGTAGGTCCTGGAACAGCAGTTCCTCCGAGTGTAGTACTGTTATGTAATATTGTAACTTCTAGTGATTGTTATAGTCAAGGCTTGAATTTTTCTGAGTGTGATACTTGTGAGGAAATTTGTAGTAATGTTATTAATGAAACTCTTTCTTGTGATTATGCAGGTAGAGCTAGGTATGAGGGGAATGTTACATATATTCCAAACTATTATGAGCCTATAAATTGTGATTCTCAAGAATCAATAGTTCAATTTAAATTATATTGTAATTGTTGCGATTAGTTTAATTTAATTTTTTTTAATTTCTTTTTTTCTTTTCTTTTTCCTTTATTTTTCAACCTCGAAAATATTAAAAACAAAGTTTGATTAATGTTTTAATGGAGGTGAAGAATTTTTTACCAGTAATTTACTTTGTCTTAGGACTTTCTCTTGTTATTGGTATGACTGGATATGCTGTTGAAGGAGAAGTTCCCTCGTCTGTAAATGTGGATGGAATAAGAATCTTAGCAGAAACTTTTAATGGAACCACAACCTCTTTTGAAAATTTAAATGCCACACAAATTCAAAATATGTCTAATCTTATTTTGGAAAGAGCAAACTATGGTAAAATTATATTTAGTGAGTCAGTAAATCTTACTTTAATTGCAGATGTAGATAGAATTGTGGATTTTGATAGTGATTTAAATATTACAGATAATCTTATTAATATTGATTCTACACAATTGCCTTCTATGGATAAATCTGCAACAATTTCATCATATAATTTAACTTTTACAGACCCTCAAATTATGAAAGGAGGTGTTCTTTGTACTGATTGTACTGAATTGAGTTATTCTTCAGGAACAATAGTTTTTACAACAACAACTTTTACAAGTGTTTATTATATTCGAGAAACTCCAGTAGATTCTTGTGGAAATGGTATCTGTGATAATGGTGAGACATATACTACTTGTCCTGCTGATTGTGATGCTCCAGATGATGGTGATGGAGGAGGTGGAGGTGGTGGCGGAGGAACTCCTTCTACAAATGTAACTGTTCCTGTAGGTCATGATTTTTATATTGCCCCAGAATTTTTTACACTTAAAATGAATAAAGGAGAATACTTTCAAAAAAATATAGTTGTTGTTAATAATGGTACACAAAATTTAGGAATTAATGTTGTTGTTACAGGAGTATCTGATTTTGTTTTTCCTCAAATAAATTATATTGAAGTGGATGCTGGTCAAAATTATACTTTGAGATTAGATATTTATATTTCTGAATCAAGACCTTCTGATGTTTATCTTGGTCAAGTTCGTTTCCTTACAAAATATATTTCAAGAGAGTCTGATGTAATCCTGGATGTTAAAGAAGTAGATGCTTTATTTGATATTAGAACAGAAGTATTGAAAAAATATATTAATCCTGGAGGAAGAATTAGAGCAAATATTAGTATTATAAATATGGGTAGTTTGAGAAATTTTGATGTTTCTTTAGAGTATATGATTGTTGATTTTGAAAATAATAATTATACTCTTAAAAAAGAAGATTTTGCAATTGATCAAGTATATTTTAATATCTTTTATCTTGATGTTCCAAAAGATATTCCTATGGGAGATTATGTCTTTTATGCTCGAGTAAGTTATAAAGATGTAGGTGCAAGTAGCTTTGATACTTTTACTGTTGAAGGAATTTCATTGTTAGCATGGATAGTTGTTATTTTAGTTATTTTAATAATTATATTCTTGATTATTAGAAGATTGACAAGAGATAAGAGATTAGCAAAGAAAGCTCTTAAAGAACAACAAAGAAAAACAAGAATTAAGAAACCTCCTTTAATAAGAAGAATTTTAAGAGTTCCTAGATTAGGCTGAATAGAACCATAACTATTTTAAATTGTGTTTTTTGATTAATACTATGTTAATTGGACTTGTTGGAAAGCCTTCATGTGGAAAATCTACTTTTTTTAAAGCAGCGACTTTAGCAGAAGTTGAAATAGCATCTTATCCTTTTACTACAATAAAAGCAAATCATGGTGTGGGTTATGTTAAAGTAAAATGTATTGAAGATGATTTTAAAGTAAAATGTAATCCGAGTCATGGCTTTTGCATTAATGGAAATCGTTTTGTAGCTATTGATTTAATGGATGTTGCAGGTTTGGTTCCAGGAGCATCTGAAGGTAAAGGTCTTGGAAATCAATTTTTAGATGATTTAAGACAAGCAGATGTTTTTATTCATATAGTAGATATTTCAGGTACAACAGATATTGAAGGAAAACCCGCAGAAAATCATGACCCTGCTAAAGATATTAAATTTTTAGAAGATGAATTAAATAATTGGTATTATAATATTTTTATGAAAGTTTGGAGAGGTTTTGCTAGGAAAGTTGATATGGAGAAATCTAAATTTTCTGAAGCAATTACAAAACAATTTTCAGGTTTAAAAGTTACAGAAGAACAAATTAAACAAACTTTAAGAGAGTTAGATTTAGGAGATCGTCCAACTCTTTGGAAAGAAAAAGATTTAATGAGATTCTCGTCGAGATTAAGAGAGATTTCAAAGCCAATGATTATTGCTGCAAATAAAATTGATTTAACTAAAGGTAAAGAAAATTATGAAAGATTAAGAGCAGACTTTCCAAATCTAAATATTGTTCCTTGTTCTGCTGATTCTGAATTAGCTTTAAGAAAAGCTGCTAAAGCGGGTTTAATAGAGTATATTCCAGGTGAAAAGGATTTTGTACTCAACCAAGTACCAAGTAGGTCTGTGGGAGGTCTTGAAGAGAGTGTACCTGCTAAAGAAAGAAAAGAGGGTAAAGTTTTAAAACAATTGAGTGAAAAACAAAAACAAGCTTTAGAAAAGATTAAGGAAAATGTATTAGATGTCTTTGAATTTGGAACAGGTGTTCAAGCTATTTTGAATAATGCTATTTTTGGTTTATTAGGTTATTTAGCTATTTTTCCTGCTTCTGCAAATAAATTAGAAGATAGTAAAGGAAATATTTTGCCAGATTGTTTTTTATTACCTCCAGGAAGCACAGCTTTAGACTTTGCATTTTATTTACATACTGATTTTGGAAAGAATTTTATTAAAGCAATTAATGCGAAAACAAAAATGGCTCTTGGAAAAGATTATAAGTTACAACATAGAGATGCTTTAGAAATTCTTACTCGATAATTTTAAAATATTAAAGAAAAATGAAGATAAAAATTAAATTACACCCTAATTCTAAACAAGAAAAGATTGTTAAATTAACTGAAGATAGTTATGAGGTCTGGATTAAAGAAAAACCAATTGATAATAAAGCTAATGTTTATCTTGAAAAATATTTAAAAAAATACTTTAAAAAAGATGTTAAAGTGGTTAAGGGATTAAAAAGTAAAAAGAAGGTTATTGAAATTTTTAATTAATTTATCCGTGTCCTGGACATAAAATATTGTATTTTAATTTTTTGATAAATTCTAAAGATTTTTTCATTTTTTCTGGTGAACTTTCTTGAAAATCTGTTCTTCCAATATATCCATTATGAAAGATTACATCTCCAGAGAATAAAATGTTTTTATATAAGATAATTATATCGCTTTGAGTATGTCCTGGAGTTTTGTATATTTTAAATTTAGGAATATTTAATTTTTCAATTGATATTATATTCTTAATTGGTGTTTGAGAAGAATCTCTATTTATTTTTTTCTTAAAATTAGAATAAACTTTTGCATTAGAGAATATTCCAGTGTTTTCAAGATGGTCCCAATGATTGTGTGTTAAGATTACTACGTGGATATCTTTTGGGGTGAGATTTAATTCTTTTAAAGAATCTATTAGTTCTTGTTTGTTTTCTATGGAGTCTGTGTCGATTATAATGTTTTTTTTATTTAATTTTATAAGATATACAATTGATCCAAAATTAGAGGATTTTATTGAATAAACATTCTCTTTTATTTTATTTATCATACTTTGAAGTAACCATAAAATATTTTAAAGACTTTGTTTTTCTTTATTTAATGAAATACGATTTTGCATATGATTTACAAGTAAGAGCAGATGAGATTTCTAAACTTTTATTTCCACATGTTAAAATAGATAGATTAAGGTGTCTTAGAAGTCAAGGTACGAGCTCAAAATATATTATTGCGAGATGTCATACGATTTGTAAAGTAACTCAAAAAGCTTTGGGTATTCCTGCACATTATATTTTGGAATTTTTATGTGAAAGGTTTGATAAATTAGATTTTGAAGAACAAACAAAAGTGATAATTCATGAATTAATGCATATTCCAAAAACCTTTGGTGGAGGATTTAAACACCATGACTATGTTACAGAAAGAAATGTAAATAAACATTATAAGATGTTTAAGGATAAGAAGAATGAAAAGAAAAATAATTTTGAATTATAAAGGTAAGAAATTTAATTTAGAACTAAAAGAAATGAAAGGAGTATTTAGAAAAGGAACTGGATTAATGTTTTGTCGTCGAGAAAATGCAAAAGCTCTTCTTTTTTGTTTTAAGAAACCAATAGCTTTAGCTTTTCATTCATTTTTTGTTTTTTTTGATTTTATTGCAATTTGGTTAGATAAAGAGGATAAGATTCTTGAGGTAAAAAAGATTAAACCTTGGAAAGCAGATATTAAACTTGGAAAGAAATTTGTGAAATTAATTGAGATTCCTATTAATGAGAGATATAAAGAAATAATCAAACTTCTCGACGAGGATTAGAAAGGTTTAAATATACTTTTAGATTATGATTAGTATAATCTTTTAAAAAGGAGGTATAAACAAAAATGGGAAAAGTAATTGCAAAAGCTGTTGTTAAAAGAAAACCAGGATATCTTTACTATATTGATGGAAAAGGAAATGTTTGTGAAGCTAAGATGGCTAGAGGTGGAAAGAAGAAAAAGAAAAAAGTAGTAAAGAAAAAAACAGTCAAAAAGAAAGTAGTAAAAAAGAAAGTAGTGAAAAGGAAGGCTGTTAAAAAGAAACCTGCGAAGAAGAAAGTTGCTAAAAAGAAGAAGAGGTAATCTTTCTTAATTTATTTTTATTTTTTATTTAATATTTTTTTAATGCTTGTCTTACTCCTTCAACATCTTTAGGACGAGTTATTCCAAACCATGTTGCATTTGTAGGATATAATTGCATTATTGTTTTATTGTCTTTTATGAGATTTCCTATTTCTTGAGGAAGAAGACATTCTATTTTAGGATTGTTTTCATAGTTTTTCTTAAAATTATCTACCACAGAACATAAATTTTCTAAAGTTCCTTTTTGAAGTGCAAAGATATTCATGCTACATTTATTATACTCATTAAGGTTTTGTGATTGAAGATTTTCTTTTGAAATATTAAAATTTTCTTTTAAAGAAATTATTTGGTTCTTTTCATTTACTTGAAAAATTCCTCTATTAACTCCTCCTTGATTAGATAGCACTGTTCCTAAAGGATATCCTACTGTTGCATCTGTTTGATTGTTTTCTAAATGATCATATAATGTCTTGAAGGCTTTTGCACCATAAATATCATCTCCATTACAAACAACAAAAGGACCATTTAGAAATTCTTTTGCAGAACAAACAGCGTCGGTTGTTCCCCAAGGTCGTTCTCTTTTTTGTGTATCAAATGTTTGTAAAGCATATTCTATAGGAATTCCATGGTAATTCTGTCCAAATTTTTGTTTGAAAGGCTCTTTTGTATTTTCCCCCACTATTAAAACTATTTTATTAAATCCTGCAGGAAGTGCTTGACTTAAAGAATATTCAATTAAAGATTCATTATTTGGCCCTATTTCTGCAAATGCTTTTATTTTCCCTCCAAATCTAGAAGAAATTCCTGCTACCATATATACTAGTGCTATGTCTTTCATGTTTTGTGAAATTAAAAAGATTTTATAAATATATCTTGCATTTGAAATATATGTCAATAATCATAGGAATTGAATCTACAGCACATACTTTTGGAATTGGAGTAGTTAAAGAGGGGAATATTTTATCTAATATTAGAGAAATGTATACTACTAAAACTGGAGGAATAATACCAATGGATTCTGCAAAACATCATAAAAAAATTTCTAAACAAATTTATGCTCGTGCTTTGAAAGAAGCAAAGATTAAAGAAAAAGAAATTGATGCTGTTTCTTTTTCTCAAGGGCCAGGCTTAGCACCGTGTCTGATTGAAGGAATGAAATTTGCAAAAGCTTTAGCAAAGAAGTTAGACAAGCCTCTTATTCC
>Ga0307992_1001709_pt1 | contig 12850 bp, 13 predicted proteins | sample EllFjometagen133_FD_203162 | JGI IMG/M metagenome (GOLD analysis project Ga0307992, IMG submission 203162) | Marine microbial communities from Ellis Fjord, Antarctic Ocean - #133 | ecosystem: Environmental > Aquatic > Marine > Unclassified | place: Southern Ocean | collected 2014-10-08
AGATGCAATCAAAGACGCTGACCCTCAAATAGTATCCCTTTCAGCTCACGATAGCTCCGACTGGGCTATTGATCAGTTTAAAAAAGCCTTTGGTGAAAGATATCAAGATCTTCGTGTTGGCGAAGAAATTATACTATAGGGTTTTTTATGAAAATACTGATTGCGTACTTCTCAAAGAGTGGATACACAAAAGATCTTGCAAAAGCGATAGAAAGTAAGTTGATCTCAAGAGGACACACCGTTGAATTTGAGATTATCAAAAGAGCAAAAAATCATTCATGGTTTGTCGAGATTTTTAGGGAAATGCCATTCTACTCATCTATTGGTTTTGCACTGGTAAACAGCTGGTGGAGAAAATACCATCTAGAAACATGCAACCAGATTGAGGAGGCAATTGAACCACTAGCTTATCCGGATATCACAAATTTTGATATAGTCTGTATTGGTGGCCCTAAATGGGGGCATATCTCATATCCTGTGGCTCGCTATATCAATACAGTTAAGGGATTAACCGGGAAAAAGGTTGGAGCATTTTCAACATTCGGAGGTCCTCCATTCAAGCTTTTGGAACTTGAATTAATTAGCAATTCCATGAGAAGGGCTATAACACAGCAAGGGGCTGAGCTGATATCTGAAGCCTATATTTCTAGCAATTTTCATGAAGCTGGATTAATCCCCATCTTTGAAATGCTAAGTCGCATTGTACTAAAAAATCCTATTAGTAATTTTACCTTAGGAAGTGATTACGCAAACAATGTAATAAAAAGATTTTGTGATAATATATCGCAATTTTATATATACAAACACCAAGATGATTCATATGATAAACAGACAAATTTTAACAACTCACCGTTAGAAGGGACTTTTCAGTGAAAAGGGACTGAAATCTTCTGCTGATAGTTTTATAGCTAGGTTTATAGGGACATAACACTTAATTCTGTGCCGCGGCCAAGTTAAATTATGTGTTATGTCCCCTTAATTTCCTATGCCGTATCTATCGGAGTTAAGCGTCCAACAACCGGATGCAGCGAATCACCATAAATCCAGCCATAATTGATTCAGTTGTAGCCGCCCCTATACGAATCATAATCATGGACGTGGGAAGCTATTGCTCCCCACGTCCATGATTATGTCTATGCTACAGCTCCGTTCACCTTTTTTACCCGCGCCATCAACGCGATACCCGCGACAGCCGCGATCACACACAGGACGATATACAGCGCGAATGCCATGTGGTAGCTCTTCGTATAGTCGTAGATGAACCCGGAGAGCGGCACACCCACGGCGGTACCCAGTGTCGTAAAGATGTTCAGGAACCCGTAGATGACTGAAGTGGACCCCAAGTCAAGGACAATTTTCTCTTAGATTAAGGTGTACTTCTTTTTGTTTTTTAACCAAGTTATTCATGCTGCCATTTGTTGGGCAACTGCCTTTCCCCAATACACCTCAGCAGGTGTTTTTCTTGAGAACGACTGATGTGATCGTTCAAAGTTGTAAAACTCAAAATATTCTTTCAGCTCGGCAATCAATTCCGCTACTGTTTCATACTCTTCGAGAAATATCTTTTCGTACTTCACGGATCGCCATAAACGTTCTATGAAGATATTATCCATACAACGTCCTTTGCCATCCATGCTGATCTTGATACCGCTTTCTTTTAGTGCGCCTGTAAAGGCATTACCGGTATATTGTGAACCTTGATCGGTATTGAATATCTCGGGGCTTTTATGCTTGCGAAGAGCGCTCTTTAGGGCATTCACGCAGAAATCGTCATCCATGGTCACAGACACCTCCCAGGACAGCACATAGCGGCTTGCCCAGTCCATAACTGCCGTCAGATAGACAAATCCATGGGCCATCCGGATATAGGTAATATCGGAGCACCAGACCTGATCAGACTCTGTAATCGACAATTTTCTCAGAAGATATGGATACACCTTATGCTCTTTACTGGGCCTGCTTGTATTCGGTTTGGGGGCCACTGATTCAATTCCCATTAAACGCATCAGTCGTTGAACACGTTTGCGGTTTACAGGAAAACCCTGGCGGTTCAAATAGTCCCTCATCTTTCGACTTCCATAAAAAGGATGCCTGAGAAATTCTTCGTCGATAAGCCTCATTAATTCTAAATTCTCACTACTTTCAAAAGGGAAACCCGTTGGACGGTAATAAGACGACCGTGGTAGCACCAGCAAGTCGCATTGTCTGCTGATACTAAGATCTGAATCTTTGGGATCTATGCATTTTATCTTCTCAGCTACGCTCATCCCAGATAACCTGTCTTTTTTTTTAGCCAGTCCACTTCGACCTGCAATTGTCCAACCTTTTTATATAAACGATCTCGTTCAATCTCTTTATTCTCAGCCTCTTTGTCTTTGCCACGTGTAAAAATATCAGGGGCTGCATCAAGTAACTGTTTTTTCCATCTACTTATTTGATTAGCATGAACCCCATATTCTGAAGCCAATTCAGACATTGTTTTTTGACCCTTTATTGCATCAAGGGCAATCCTCGACTTCAATTCCTTGCTATGTTTTTTCCTGCCCATTCTGTGCCTCCTTTTTTTTGGGAAACACACCTTAACATACTGTCTTATTTTTGGGGTCCACTATAGACAGCGAAGTGCTTTTGCCCCAGAACGCGGGCCGTCATGAGCGGCGGCAGGACGGTCCTAACGGCGATGGAGAAGCCGAAGAGAACATTAAAGGCGATCGCCACCCACATGAGCTGCGAGCCGTACAGGAGGGCGATTGAAACCATGAGACCGACCACGCACAGAAGATAACTCTTCAGAAGTCCCAACCGGTCGGCGAGACTACCCACCAGAACCTTGCCGAAAATAAGCATCGTCATGTGCAGGGACATGAGCGCTGCCGCCGTTGTGGAGGAAAATCCGAGATCGGTGAGGTAGGGCACGATGTGGTGGAGGATGCCCATGTTGGCGATCGCGATCAGAAGGATGATGGCGGCAAGCAGCCAGAAGGCAGTGCCTCGAAACGCTTGTGTTGCTGTCACCCCTCCCTGTTCGTCCTGAGACTGCCGGGCAACCGCCTCTTCGCCGCCGTACGGGAGGAGCCCTTTATCGGCTGGCTTGGCGCTCACGATGAAAATCGCGGTCGGGATGGAGAGGACGCCGATGACGATACCGCACACCAGATAAGTGGTCTGCCAGCTGTAGTTGATGATAATCCAGTTTGTCAGGGGGTTGAAGATCAGCCCGCCGACACCCGTGGCGGCGAAGACAACCCCCATGGCCAGCCCCCGTTTCTCGATGAACCAGTTGGTGATCATCATGGAAACGGGGATGATATGCGAGCCCGCGCTGCCGATCCCCAGGAAGATGGCGAGGACATAGAACTATGTGAGCGTCCGGCACTGTGAAAAGAGGGCGAAACTCACGGCCATCATCGTGGTACAGACGGTCATGATGAGGCGGATGTTGTAGCGCTCCAGGAGCTTGCCCATGACCGGCGCCATAACCATCATGGCAAGGGCGGCAACGGTAAAATAGAGCGTGAACCCGCCCCGGGTGAAGCCGAGGGATTCCGAGACTGGCTTGATGAATACACCCATGGAATTCATGATAATGCCGATACCGGCAAAATTGAGAAAGAAAGAGCCGATAACAATCCACCATCCGTAGAACATCTTCTGATTAGAATTCATCTATCCCCCCCCCCCCCTTTTTTATGATTGTAATATTAAGTATTAAGCTTTTTTCATCTTGGTATGTGGCTTTCTTATGTCTGCGGCCATATTCGATCGGCCTCTTCCGTCAGACCGAGCGATTCAAGTTTGGTACGTAGCGGTATCCCTTTGAACTGATCGAATTCCATCAGCTCGTAGAACCTCGTTTTCATCTCGTCGAACCGTATCTCGATCCCCTCGGCGTCGCCATCGCGCGCCGGCTCCTTGAGCCGGGGAGTCAGATCATCATTGGACGCGCTGAATCCGAACCGGTAGTTAATGCAGCGCTTCAGGTGAAATCCCCGCCACCCCGCTTCCATCATCGTGTCGATATCATACCCGTACCCGGCCGCCGCATTGATCAGATCGACAATCTCCGGCAGGGTGAGCGATCGGTCGGCGAACTGACACAGGCACGCGCTGTTTTCTATGCCGCCGATAGCGGCAGCCAGTACCATGGTCTCCGCTTTCTTTTCGTGGGTAAGGGGTTCAAGGTCGAACTCGAAACCGATTTCTGGATAGTCGCACGCCCCTGTTTCCATGAAGTGCATCGCCGTTTGCACATGGCAGGCGCCGCGGGGGCTCACCGCGTAGGACAGGGCGTGGCCGTGGCCGCCGCGCGGGTCATGCATGGGTGCTTCCAATCCCTTGCTCTGCGCCGTATACTCCAGAGAATTTTTGCCGATGGCACGCGCAGCAGCAGCACTGCCCGTGGACAGCAAATCCCCCAGTTTGCCCTCCCGTGATGCCATCAGGGGGAGCACCCTGTTCACCACCGTCTCCATGTCGCCCCACAGCAGCGGTATCCCGCCGGTCTGTTCGTCGGTGAGGTGGCCCTTTTCGTAAGCTTCCATTGCCCAGGCAATTGTCGCGCCGGCGCTGATCGTGTCCATGCCGAGGTCATTGCATACCCTGCCTGCCTTGCACACGGCGGCCAGGTCCGATGAACCCTGGAGGCTCCCGAAGGCCGCCACGGTTTCGTACTCCGGTCCCGGCCCCTCTGAAACGGCAAAGGGTCCTTCGTCTATCTGTATAATCCTCTTACAGGCCACCACGCAGTAGGCGCAGGTGGCGGTCTTCTTCAGAAATCGATCCGATAAGGTGCTTCCCGTGAGGGCGTCGGCCATTTCCTCGTTAAAGTTGGAGGTCCAGTTTCGTACCGGCACGTCCCCTTCGTACATGTGGCCTTCCAGGTTCCCGGCAGTACCGAAGTCATGGAGCACTTGTGAGATAATATAATCCTTTATACGCGGGGTGAGTTCCTTGATGAGCGATTTTATCCGTTCCGGATCGGCAAGGGAAAGATCCCCCGTTCCCGGTTTCACCACGAGGGCCTTCAGATTTTTCGAGCCCATGATGGCACCCATACCGCATCGCCCGAAGGCATGGTGGGCCTCGTTGAGGATACAGGCAAAGGGGACCATCTTCTCACCGGCCGGCCCGATCACGAGAGATGTCGACTTCTTCCCGTATTTTTCATGCAGAGCCTTGGTGCACTCAATGATGCCCTTGCCCCACAGGGAGCCGGCGTCCTCGATGGTCAGAGTCCCCTTATCGATGAGCAAATATGACGGGTTTTTGGCCTTTCCCGAAATAACCAGGCCGTCGTATCCTGCCAGCCTGAGGACGGGCGGAAAATAGCCGCCACAGGAGGATTCGGCGAGTCCTCCTGTAAGAGGCGACCGCGCGGTAGCGCTCATGCGGCTCGCGCCGGAAAGCTTGATACCCGTCAGGGGTCCGTTCATGAGGATAAAGAGTGCCTCGGGGGAGAGGGGGTCGGCGGAAAAATCCGCCCGGTCCCAGAAGACCTTGGCCGCGAGTCCGCTGCCGCCGATGAAACGCCGGTATGTCTCCCCGGGCAGTTCAAGCGTATCCACCGTCCCCGTGGTGAGGCTGATGTCGGCAATCCTTCCGGTGTTGCCATTCATATCCATATCCCTCCCTGTTTAGTCAGTAGCAGAATAGCCAGAGAACGTTCAATGTACTGGTTTTTTCACTATGGTCGTTCCTCCGGGCCATAGTGCTTAACTTTTCGAAATCATGCTATTTCTTTGATACAATCAGATCATCCAGACCCATTTCCTTGAGGGCCACCGGAAAGAGGCGGAAGGCCGGTTTGATGACCGGCAGTAGCTTCAGCATCGCCGTCACCTTCCCGCCCTGCTTGATGATCCCCTTGGTAATGCCGGCGATCGGGTTCTCGAGGCCGTGCCAGAACCGGTGGGAGTGATCGGCCGGCTGCCTGGACCAGACATCCGGCTTGAGATCGCACGGTCCCAGATAAAAGGTGCCGTAATATCCTTCCTTGGTTGGTGGATTCTTCAGATCGATGGTGATCTCCGTGTCGGGATCGGTATACATGAACTTGATGATGATTCCCGCCTTCGCCATCTTCTTTCCGATCTTCTCGTCCCGTAATACCCTGTCCAGGAAGTATCCGTATATCTTGTAGAGATCATCCGCGTCCTTGTAGTACTGGCTCATATCATTCTCCTTTTATTGGTTTTTTTATCCTGCGGAAACACCGAAAGATTCCGGTACGTTCATCGATCATATGATTGCTCACCGTTCGGCGGCGTCCAGGCTTTTCCCTGGCAGGAGCGTGCAGTCCAGAAAGCGCTCGTCGTACACGGCCCCGACCAGCAGCCTGTTCTTCCACGCGGCGGCTGCGCTCGACCCGGATATCTCGGTTCCGTCATTCAGATATACCCGCGTGACATTGTATTCTCCCTCTGCCAGCGGTCGAATGCGCACAACCTCCGACGGCGAGAGCGCCGTGGGGTCCTTTGAATGGGCGATGAAAGAGAGGAGCTTCGAGTGACAACCGGCCCAGATCGAACCGTTCGCATCCACGTCCAGGTTGTCGACGCCGGTGCCGAGCGGGACGCTCTCCTTCTCCGTCAGCTCGCCGGTCTCAGGATTGCGCGCGTAGACGTGGACCTTGCGCCCCACGGTTGCGCCCACATAGAGGGTCGAGCCGTCCGGACTCAGGGCGATGCCGTTGGCATAGGCGATCCTACCGGCGGCCTTTTTGAATCGTGTTCCGTCGTAGTACAGGAGGTACGAAAGTGGAAGCTGCAGGTAGTTCTCGAATTTTTTGCCGATGGCCGAAGTCGCCCCGTGATCGATGCTCACATAGAATTGGCGCGGTCCCACGGCGAGGACATCGTTCGGGCTTGAAAGCTCCGCTCCTTTGATGGTTTCGCGATGAAACAGCTTGCCGCCCTGGTAGGAAAAGATCTCGATCGTGCTCGAACCGGTGGACTCGAAGAAGTGGCTGTCCTGTCCCATGTTGACGGTGAAGAGGAGCTTGGTGCCGTCGGGGGCGTGATAGAGGTGTATGCCATGGGGGGTGAAAGGCCCCGCAAAATCGGTCTCCACCGGTACGGGCTTCGCGTCGGGATCGGTAAGCGAATACGCGATGATCCCGGCGTTGTGGGCTTCTCCCGCTATGGCGGCCCTGCGGTCGGTGAAGGAGATGAGCGCCATTCCGCTGTCGCGGTCGATGACGATATCCTCGGGTCCCGGGAAGCCGGTCACCTGTTTACAGTCGTACAGCGAGAACAGTCTGATATCCTTGAATTGTCCCGCATTCCAAAGCGTCTTCAGGACAAGAAGACCGAGCAGCAGGATCAGAATCACGATGATAATAAGGATGATTTTCCCTTTTTTCATTACGCCCCCCCCGGCCCCATTGTATGCGGGCCTGTACCGTTTTCATTCGCGCGTGTTTCCGTGCGCGGTTTTCCCGTCCCCCTAAAAGATCGCTGCCGGACCTTCTTCACGGGTGCAACTTGAACTCGGTCCTGCTTATGATCTCATCTTGGGCTATCTCGCTCAAACCGGTGAATGCCGCCGAATAGCCGCTGACCCGAACGAACAGGTCACGGTGTTTCTCCGGATGCCGCTGTGCCTCCCTGAGGACTGCCGAATCCACCATATTGAACTGCACCTGCGTGCCGCCACGCCTGAAATAGGTATTGATAAGGGTTGTAAGATTCTCCGTGCTGATCTGTTTCCCCTGGAAGCGCATATTAAGATTGGCGCCGTTAAACACTCGCTCCACAGGAAGTTTCACCACGGAATTCATTATCGCGGTCGGACCCGATACGGTGTTTCCCGTCGTCGGCGTGATGCCGTTTCCGAGTACGTCTCCCGCGAAACGACCGTCGGGCGTCGCGCCGGTAAAAGCGCCCATCGTTATATGAAACCCGACGGAGAATATCCCCGGCCAGAATGCGCCTCCCCGGAAGTTACGGTGTTCCGATAGAACATCGCAGTAGTGGTCTATCACCCGTGAGGCCAGCGCATCGACATCGTCATTGTCGTTCCCATATTTCGGAACGCGGTTCAGGAACCAGGCGCGCTTGTCCTCGGCATCCTGCCAGTCCTCGGACAACCATTCGGTCAGCTCGGCCATGGTAAACCGTTTATCGTCGAAGACTGTTTTTTTCACCGCGTACAGACTGTCCACCACGTTTGCAAACCCCATGAGCTGCACGCCCGTTGAATTGTAGACTGCGCCCCCCCTGGTCAGGTCCAAGCCCTTTTCCATGCAGCCGTCGACCATTGCCGACGCAAAGGGAGAAGGAACGGTTTCGGCGATCGCTCGGTCCAAGACATTCATCCCCCGGACCATCTGGCTGATAAAATGGCGCATCTGCCGGTCGTAGGCGTTCCAGACATCATCGAAGCTCTTGAACCCCGCGGGGTCCCCCGTTTCGAGCCCGCTCGGGTAGCCGAAGATGTTGTCGACCCCGTTGGAAAGGGCAAATTCGAGGCATTTGATGCCGTTGAACTGCACCGCGAAGGTGGACGCGAAGGTCTTCCCCTGCGCATTCGGCTCAAGACAGCCGACTATGCCGTAATCCCGGGCATCTTCAAGCGTGTGGCCTCCCCGTACCAGCGACCGGACAATAGTTTCATCATTGAAAAGATGCATCAGGACGCCATCGCGGTCGTAGTCGACGGCCCGGCGCATTAGCTCCGCGGGGCAATCGGGGGAGAACCGGACGCCAAAATCAGGTTGCACGGTTCTCACATCGGCGTATGCGTCCAGGGCGATATAGCTCAGGTCGTTCGTCGCGTCCTTCCCGTGGGGTCCCACGCCGCCCACAGTGACGTTCTGCGTCGTCTTCCCCTCGGTCCCTTCGCCGCCGGGGATGAAGGCCTCTTCGAGGACGTTCCAGATTTCGTTTACCTTGACAAAAAGCATGGCCACCAGTTCCCGAGCCTTCTCCGGGGAGGTCCGGTTCGCTTCAATGTCTTTCCGGTAGTACGGGTAGAGAATCTGGTCGATCCGGCCTAGTGATATGGAGTTTCCCCCCGATTCAAGCTGCGCAACCAGGTGTATAAAGTAGAGGCTCTGCATCGCTTCGTGGAGTGTTTCAGCCGGGTGTTCGGGGACACGGCTGCATACGCGGGCAATCTCTCTAAGCTCTGCCGCACGTTCAGGATCGGTCTCGGCCCCGGCCATTGCATGCGCGAGCTCGCTGTAGCGCTTCGCGAAGGAGATAACGGCGTTGCAGGATCGAATCACCGCGTCGTAGAAAAGGCCTTTCTCACCATCCTTCTCTTCCGGGGAGAGACCCGCCAGCGTTTGGCTGGCATTGTCAATGACGCCGCGAAGTCCGTGGGCAAGCACCCGCTTGTGGTTCATGGTAAAATGGCCGATCCCGTAGGTGATCTCGAGCATCATGGTGAAGATGTATTTGTCCATGTCGTCCAAGATGTCTTCCGGCATGAACTTCTGCATACGTTCTTCCACCGTCTTCCCTTTCCAGTAGGGAAGGATGTTTGCGGTAAGTTCATCCTTTTCTTCCTGTGTGATCAGTGCCCTCTGCAGTGCCCGTGTATCGAAATTTTCAAGGTCTCCCTCAATCCACAACGATTTGTTTTCCGGAAAGAGGGGAGCCCCCTTGAGCTTGGATGTGCGGCACCCGACAATGGTCTCGTCGTCGCGGATGATAACGCTTATGTTTTTAAGGATATGCTCGAAGGCGAGGCTCATCCGCGTGAACGGAGGCTTGTCCCAGTGGGACCTCATCGCCTCGGTGAGATACCGGGCGCGCTCTACGCAGATTTCCTGGGGCGCCTCGATGATCTTCCAGCGGAGCCTGTCGACGCGGGATCGCGTCGGGGGTTGACGGAGTGCCTGTTGTGTACTCATGGTATGTATGCCTCCCGTATGTCAGACTTTAATACGAAAATAGGGTTCGAGGGTTCCAGGGGCCGAGGGTTCCGATGATGGACTTTTAAATGTTTTCACGTGAATCCTTGACCCCTTGAATCCTTTTTCATGCCTATACTTTAATATTCATGTGGTTAACCAGAATCGCGTCCCGTATCGACCGCGGGAGGACCTGGTTGATCCACAGGAAAAAGGTGCTCATGAAATCGATCTGGTTGAACAACGGCGGCTTTTTCGCTTCTATTATCTTCATGATCTTCTTGGCCGCGAAGGGTGGCGTGGGCGCCGTTTTGATGAGATCGTCGTCTCGCTCAATAAACCGCCGGGCCCGATCCCGGTAGACGGAACCTTCGGGCGGCAGTACGTGGATCTTGGCCGCAAAGCTTGTGGAAACCTGCGCTGGTTCGATCAGGGCCACCTGTATGCCGAACGGTTCCACCTCATACTTCAGCGAGAGCATCATCCCCGTAACGGCAAACTTGCTCGCGGAATATATCGATTCAAAGGGGAAGGGAATGCGCCCCACCAGCGACGACATGGCGATGAGCTTACCGGACCCCTGTTCCCGCATCGAGGGGATAAAGGCTTGAAAGATCGCGGCTGCCCCTATGACATTGATCTCGAGGCACTGGAGCGCCTTCTCGAGATTTACCTCCTCAAAGGGACTGAAGAACCCGATCCCCACATTCGAAAGCACCGTGTCGACATGCCCGTACAGGGCCAGGACCTGATCACAGAATGTCTTGATCGCTGGTCGGTCGGTGATATCGATCGTTTCGAGCAGGTGATCACCGCCGATTTCCTTCAGCTCCTCCACAAGAGAAGCTATCCCCTTGGAATCGACGTCAAAGCCCGCCACGGAATGGCCCGTAGCTGCAAGCATTTTGGCAACGTGACGCCCCATTCCATCCCCACATCCGGTAATGACTACAACCTGTCCCATACCTGCACCTCCCATTTATTTATGCGGATCTGTTTTTCTCTGCCTCCGCGTGATACCACTCTCCCATCTGCTTCATGGATTCTTTGAAATCCGGATAGATCATCCGGTATCCCGTCGCACTCAGTTTGCTGTTATCGACCACATAATCATCATAAAGATACCGTACCGCGTCCAGCTCCAGGTCCGGTATCTGCCCCTTGCGCGCCGATACCGCGCCGTCCACCCGCGCAACGGTCTTCACCAGCCAGAGAGGCAGGTGCAGCTTCGGCGGCTTGGTGCTGAAGGTCTCCGAGGCCATCACAAGCGCTTCCTCCAGCGTCGGATGGGTGTCTTCGGCAAGATTGAAGGCTTGCCCGATGGTGGCATTGATGAACGAGAGGTGGTAGACAGCGGCGGCCACATCTTCCGCCCGGACGTTGGAAAGAAGCTGGGTGCCGCTTCCCGGGATCGCGCTGATGCTGGAGGGGCGTGAAAAGGCCTTGCCCGCGCCGTCATTGCAGCGCGGCCCGTATACGGTACACGGCCGCGTGATAGTCGCCGGAAGACCTTCCTTGATGCGGCCCCAGACGACATCCTCGCCGTCGCGTTTGCTCCTCCCGTAGGAATCCTGCGGGTCGCGGGGACTGTCTTCCTGAAACGGCATCCCTCGATAATAGCCGTACACGCTGGTGGAACCGACGTGGATATAGCGCTTGACGCCGTTTTTCAGCGCGAGGTCGGTGATTTGTTTGACGCCGTCAACATTGGTGGGGCGGAGGGATTCATAGGGTGTGGAAAAATTACAGATTGCCCCGAGGTGGAAGACCCGATCGACGCCGTCTTCAAAGAGCCGGGGCAGTGTTTCCGGCTTTGTAAGATCGGCAGCGACATATTCGACGCCCAGACGGTCGAAAAATGACGTGTCCTTTCGGGGACGGGCGGAAGCCCTTACACGGATGCCCTTTCGGACAAGAAATTCAACAAGGTGACTCCCCATAAACCCGGCCGCGCCGGTGACAAGAGTAAGGCCGCTAAACTCCATGATCCCCCCCCTTTTTTTTTGAAGCTGGTAATCATAAAAATGCTGTACTTTTTACGGAACGATTCCCTGTGAGTTGTTTTTCAATTTCGTTGCGGGCATGGCAGAGCCATTCCAGATACATCTCTATCTGGGTTATGCCGAGATCGATCATGAGTCGGACATACAGGTTTTGCTGCTCCCATCTTTTGCGATTTACCTGCCGTTGCTCCAATTGAGTCTCATAAAGTTCTATCTGCCGGTCTATAATCTCTATGGCCCGTGCATCACTCCCGAATCCGAAGAATGCGAACTTGAGCAGGAATAGGTCCCTGATGAGTATAGGTTTCTCGGGGAATTCGGCAAGCCACCGTGAAAATTCATCTACTCCCTTTCCCGTTATCGAATACAGTTTTTTAGGGGGACCGCCATTTTCCGACGGCGCGACTTCAACCATATTGATGAGCCCCTCTTTTTCTAGGCCTTTTAGACTGGGATACACCTGTCCGAAATTAATCGACCACATATGGCCGAAATTTCTTTCGATATGCGTCTTGATCTGGTACCCGTGCATATCCGAATAATTGAGGAGTCCAAGGATTGCGTATTTTGTCGACATGATAAATCCTTGTTTATCTATTTATACGGGAAGGACTATATACCTTTTATATACGTGTTTATAGACAAGTCAACCTTTTTTTTAAAAAGGTTCTGACACGCGCCCGAAAAGAGAGCAGGAGAGGGAAGGGTGGAGACGTTTGCCCAGTATCCGCAAGGTGGGTTTTGATCTACGCCATAATATTTTTTCATCTATCCGTCACATCAACGGGTTCTCTCACTCCGACGTCCGATAACTCGCCGGGTTTTTTCAACTTAAGATCCTCAACCACCAGGTAGAAGCAGGGCACCAAAATCAGTGTGATCAGGGTTGCGAAGAGGACCCCGAAGCCGAGTGAAATGGCCATGGGAATCATGAAACGGGCCTGTCTAGCGGTTTCGAGCATGATAGGGGTCAGTCCTCCAAAGGTCGTGA
>Ga0307992_1001710_pt1 | contig 12846 bp, 8 predicted proteins | sample EllFjometagen133_FD_203162 | JGI IMG/M metagenome (GOLD analysis project Ga0307992, IMG submission 203162) | Marine microbial communities from Ellis Fjord, Antarctic Ocean - #133 | ecosystem: Environmental > Aquatic > Marine > Unclassified | place: Southern Ocean | collected 2014-10-08
TCTTCTCAATAATATTCTTTATGAATATCTTAAGTGCAGATGTTTGCTGGGATAATGGTGTTCCACTTTATGAAGGTAATTTTATTTATAGTACACATTCAACTAAAACAGATGCAAACAATCTTTTTATTACATGGGTAGAATATGATCAAGGAATGCGAAAACTTAAACTGCAAAAAACAGACTACGAAGGAGTTCCTATCTGGCAAAATCCGGTAACAATCGATGAGAGTGAAGGTTTTATTATTGAAACCGATATTCTCAAATCTACTGATGAATGTTGTTTTATTAACGTTTACTATGAAAATCGCTCGGGGAGAAAACTATATAAGATTAATAGTTCAGGTTCTGTTTTATGGGAAGACGAGTATGAGGGAAATTACTATGATGAATTATTACCATTAGAAAATGGTGGAATCATTCATCTTAGGATAATCGATGAAGAATCTATCTTTTATCTTCGCGGATCATATTATGATAATCAAGGTTTAGAGATTTGGGATGATCTAAATTTAATCGAACTTCCTATTCAATCATCTGATTATGAAATTCTTGTTAAGGAATTTATTGATAATCAATTGTATGTATTAATTCAATTTTATGATAGTATATATTTTATGAAGTTTGATAATACCGGTGAACTACTTCTTCTTTCAGAACCATTTTTAACTAATAATAGCATTTCTGGCAAATACATGAATAACAATTTTTATATTTTTTTCAATGATTATGATAGTTCTGAATTAAAAATGTGGTATTTTGATATAAATGGAAATTCTCTTTCAGGTAATAATCCAACCATAATTACTGATTTGGGAAATTCGTATTATGCAAATATTTTAAATGGAGAAACCTATTTCTATTGTCTTAGTGAAGAATATGAAGGAACAATTGATTTATTAAAATGTGATTATGATGGGAATGTTTTATCTGAAGATTTAATCAACATTTTGGACAATGCACATATTAGAGCTTATGATCAAGATCAAGACTTTGCCTGTATTTCAGGTTATGTGGACAATGAATACCAAAATTATCTAATAAAAATTAATGAATCTGGAGTTAGTGAGCCAATTTATTACATTCCTGAAGATTTGCATACTGCCTGGTTTGATAATGGATACTATATCAATGATGGGTTTAGTATGATAGGTATCATTCATGGTGAATTAAAAACTATCTCTACATTAAGAAAATTTGGTGCAACATCTGAATTGAATACAATTAGAGAAATTGAATATGATATTATTAATCCAATCTTAATAAAGCGTCCCGAAGGACTTGCTGCTTATTGGTATTCCAATTCAAAAAATTCTATTATGATCCAATTATTTGATGAAGCTGGCTCACCACAATTTGAATCAAATGGTTTTATTTTAATTGAGAATGAAAAAGATTTTATAATTACTGATAACGTAATTTATAGTTACAAAGTTAATTATTCAGAAGGAATAGAAGATACTGTCTCAATAAAAGCCTTTAACCTATCTGGGGAACCACTTTGGGGTTCAGCAGAACAATTCACAATTACACACGGTTATCACAGTAATACAGGAATATCACCTTTTCTTAATGGTCATTTATTCTATACTTCGACAAATCTGGAAAGTTGGACAGATAAAATAATTGAGATCATTTATTTTGATGAAAACGGACTTGTTTGGGATGAACCAGTTATATTGGATGTTGGTTATGTTAATACTTATTTTGGAATAAAAATAAAGGACAACAATTTATTTTATCTTAACGAAAATTTAGTATCCTATATTAAAATTTATGAAGATGGTTTTTTTGAAGAAGAAATCATTTTAGCTGATAATAGTGATTTAATGCAAATAGTTGGCGACAAAGATAATTATTTTTTATTAACGCGCGATGGCTTAACAGGAAATAGAGAATTTCACTATTTTCAAAATGGCGATATATTTTGGGAAGATCCATGGACTGTTTACATTGGAGATTATGCTTTCCTTGAACCAATTTTTGAAGAAGATACTTTTTATCTCACTGGATATAATTATCCAAATCTATACAACATTCACAATTTTGATTATGAACATAATTTTATAGAAGGAAATAGTTTTACCTATACTTCTTATAATCCAAGATTTCAAACTACTTATGTTTACAAAAAAAATAGGAAGTTTATATTTTTTATAACAAGTCAACTTGAAAACTATCAAAATGAAATTTCTTACATAATTTTAGATGAAAATGGTAACATACTTATCCCTGAATTTGCAGAAACTGTGATGGATAGACCTAATACTGAACAAATTGCGGATGTGGTATTTGTAGATGAGAGCGCATATCTTTTGTTGCCATGTGGTTACAAACCAATGGAAGGGGAATATGAAAGAAATTTCTATATCCAAAGAATTGATCTTTCCAATTATGTCGAAGTAGAAGATGAAAGCATTGTCCCGTTAAAACCAACACTTTGTTGTTACCCTAATCCATTTAATCCTTCAACAACAATTAATTTTTCAATTACAAAAGAAAGTAATGTAGAATTATCTATTTTCAATATAAAAGGGCAAAAAGTCAAAAATCTTGTTACAAATAATTTTGAAAGAGGAAATCATTCAGTTATCTGGTTAGGTAAAGATGAAGCTGGTAAATCTGTAAGTTCTGGAGTTTATTTCTACAAAATGAAATTGGATGGAAAAAACGAATCAGTTAAGAAATGTTTACTGTTGAAATAGAAAGATAGCAAACTAAGTAATAAATAGTAGTATCCAATATTTATTTAGTTTGTGTTCTTTTTTAAAATTAGTAAAAATCAATAATTAAAGGAGTAAAAAATGAGAAAAATATTAATCCTAATCATATTATTCATTTCATTTAATTATGTCTTAGCACAAACTGCACCAGATACCTTGTGGACCAAAACTTATGGTGGAAGCTGTTATGACAGAGCTTATTCAGTTCAACAAACATCTGGCGGTGGTTTCATTATTGCAGGTATGACTGAATCTTATGGGGTGGGATTATATGATTGTTGGTTAATAAAAACGGATGAGAATGGAAATGAAGAATGGGATCAGACTTATGGTGGAGTTGATTATGATTATGCTTTTTCAGTTCAGCAGACAGTAGATGGAGGTTATATTATTGCAGGATTTACTTATTCATTAGGAGCAGGGGAATCTGATTATTGGTTGGTAAAAACAGATGAGAATGGAGATGAAGAGTGGAATCAAACTTATGGTGGAGTTGATTATGATCATGCTCATTCAGTACAGCAGACCACGGATGGAGGTTACATTATTGCTGGGAATACAACATCTTATGGTGCCGGATTATATGATTCTCGGCTGGTGAAAACTGATGAAAATGGCAACGAAGAATGGAATCATACTTATGGTGGAGTTGGTGATGATTATGCTACTTCAGTTCAGCAGACTATAGATGGAGGTTATATTATTGCAGGATTTACTTATTCATTAGGAGCAGGGGAATCTGATTATTGGTTGGTAAAAACAGATGAGAATGGAGATGAAGAGTGGAATCAAACTTATGGTGGAGTTGGTGATGATTATGCTACTTCAGTTCAGCAGACTATAGATGGTGGTTATATTATTGCAGGATCAAATTCTTCTTATATAGTAGGTAATTGTGATTGTTGGTTGATAAAAACAAATATGAATGGATTTGAAGAGTGGAATCTGACTTATGGAGGTATTGATGATGATTATGCTACTTCAGTTCAGCAGACCGTAGACGAAGGTTATATCATTGCTGGGATTACTGAATCTTATGGGGCAGGAGAATTGGATTGTTGGCTGATAAAAACTGATGTTAATGGTAATGAAGAATGGAATCAGACTTTTGGTGGTGATGATGATGATAGAGCTTATTCAGTTCAACAAACCATAGATGGAGGTTTCATCATTGCAGGAACAACTACTTCTTTTGGAGTAGGTAATCGTGTTTGTTGGTTAATAAAAACTGATGAGAATGGAGATGATGAGTGGAATCAGACTTATAATATTGGTTCTTCTGATGTTGCTAGATCAGTCCAGCAGACTACAGATGGAGGTTATATTGTTACAGGATATTGTTCTTTAAGTATTTTTGATGCTTGGTTAATGAAATTAGGACCAGAGGGCAGTATAGCGAACAATACGATTGCGGAATCTATAATTTCAAATTTATCTAATTACCCCAATCCATTCAACCCTACAACAACTATATCATTCTCAATCCCAGATGAAAGTAGCGTTGATCTAATTGTTTTCAACATAAAAGGTCAAAAAGTTAAATCACTTGTAAAAGAATCTTTTGAAAGTGGTAATCATTCGATTTTATGGGATGGTGATGATGATTTTGGCAATTCAGTAGCATCAGGTGTTTATCTTTACAAACTAAATGTTAATGGTAAAATTGAAGCAGTGAAAAAGTGTTTGCTGTTGAAATGAAAAAGATGTTGCTAACACACGTGTCAGTGCTCAGATTGAAGGAAAGCCAAGAAGAGCATCGCACACGCGCAACTCATTAAACAACATTCCGCTTCGCTCCATGTTGTTTAACGGCGGTGTGCCCCTAGAAAAGATTCGCAACCGTATCGAAGCGAAACAATGGTTAACAATACGTCCACGGGAACTCGCAACTCGACAACCTATGACTTTGAGTTGTTCGTCTTTTATCATCTTACTAATCGCATCAGGATTTGAAAATGCAAATCCATTGCTCATGGCAAGATGACGTGGCACGCCGCCGTTATGCACTACTATAGAAAATAGAAGTCTATCAAAAAGTTATTTAGATCATCAATCCTAATTGTGACAAGTGCAATGAAATAACAATCGGACAACCCGTATTGTCGGTTTTTGTTTTAATTGACAAAATAAAACACTATATTGTCATTGTTTCATAAAAATGAGAAGAATGAAATAATTATGAAATTAGAAGAGTTTAAATCTGGAAATTATACACAAGAATATGAATATAAAGCATTTTTACCAAATAGTATTAATTCTAACTGGATTTGGGAAGATTCAGAAATAAATATTTTATTAGATAAAGCAAATAGAAAACTCGGAGAAATAAATGCATTCTCATATTTGATTCCAAATATTGATATGTTTATAAAAATGCATATTGTGAAGGAAGCTAATACATCGAGTAAAATTGAAGGAACTAAAACTGAAATTGATGAAACTATAATGAAAGAAGAACAAATTTCTCCTGAAAAAAGAGATGATTGGTTAGGAGTGCATCAATACATTGAATCGATGAATAGTGCAATAACGATGTTAGAAAAACTGCCACTATCAAATCGTCTTATAAGAGAAACACATAAAATATTATTAAAAACTGGTAGAGGTGAAAACAAAACTCCAGGTGAATTCCGAAAAAGTCAAAATTGGATTGGAGGAAAAAATCTTTCTGATGCTAAATTTGTACCGCCACATAATAGACATTTAAATGATTTAATGGGTGATTTCGAAAAGTTTATAAATGATAAGAAAAATAATGTTCCTCATTTAATAAAATTAGCATTAATACATTATCAGTTTGAAACAATTCATCCTTTTTTAGATGGAAATGGAAGAGTTGGGAGATTGTTAATTACTTTATATCTTATTGATAACGAAATATTAACAAAGCCAGCTTTATACTTATCTGACTATCTTGAAAAAAATCGTGGAGAATATTATCAATGTTTAACTGATGCAAGAAATAATAATATTATTCAATGGATAAAATTCTTCCTCAAAGGAATTATTACAACTTCAGAAAACACAAAACTAACATTTATTAAAATAATTGAATTGCAGAAAGAAATGATAAAAAAAAGTCATACTTTTGGTAGTAGATCTGATAAGATTACCAAAATCATAAATAAATTTTATGAAAACCCAATCCTGAGTGTAAAAGAGTTGGTAAAAATAACTGGAATTCCTGATAAAACTATGAGGTCTTTAATAAATGTTATGATTGATAAAGACATTATAAAAGAAATGACTGGTTATGGTAGAAATAAACTGTTTGTATTTGATAAATATTTAAAGTTATTTTGATGAATACAGAAGTGCCTAACACACAGCTCCACAGCCAAGCAAGAAGAAAAGCAAGAAGAGCGTGGCAGCGTGCATATATTAATCAACATTCCGCTTCGCTCCATGTTGATTAATAAGCATGTATGCGGGTAAGTTGAAAGCTATACTTTCATTATGAATCTGTGTAAATTACTTTTTATTTGACAATAAAGCAATCAATTTTGGATAATCTACGAAAATAATTTTAGAGGAATATTATGGCAAAAGTTGTTGTTGAAAATATTGATAAATTTTATGAAAATGGTTTTCAAGCTGTTAAAGAAGTTAGTTTTGTTGCTGAAGATAAAGAATTTGTAATTTTAGTTGGACCTTCCGGTTGTGGTAAAACAACTACACTTCGAATGATCGCTGGTTTGGAAACTATCTCTAATGGTGAGATTATAATTGGTGATAAAGTTGTGAATAATGTGCTTCCTAAAGATCGGGATATTGCTATGGTTTTCCAAAATTATGCACTTTACCCGCATATGACAGTTTATGAAAATATGGCTTTTGCTCTCAAACTTAGAAAATATAAAAAAGAAGATATAATTAAAATTGTGAAAAATTCTGCTACACTTTTAGAAATTGAAGATCTGCTGGATAGAAAGCCCAAACAACTATCCGGTGGACAACGCCAACGAGTTGCACTGGGAAGAGCAATTGTGCGTCAACCAAAGGTTTTCCTGTTTGACGAACCACTTTCTAATCTTGATGCAAAACTCCGTGTTCAAATGCGCGCCGAGATCATCAAACTTCACAAAAAACTTCAAACAACTATTATTTATGTAACTCATGATCAGGTTGAAGCAATGACAATGGCAGACAAAATGGTAGTGATGAAAGATGGTGTAATTCTCCAGATCGATTCTCCACTTAATATATATAATAATCCCAGCAACCTGTTTGTAGCAGGCTTCATCGGGAGTCCATCCATCAACCAATTCAAAGGAAAAATAGCATTAAAAGGTAAGAAGTTTTATTTTGTTGTTGAGAATATGCAGTTAGAAATTCCTGATGCTGTAAGATTGGAAAGTTATGTTGGAAATGATATTATAATGGGTATCCGTCCCGAAGATATTTATGATGCTGAATATGATCAGATGGCAGACTTTCCGCAATCCACAAAAGCTCTTTGCGAAGTTGTAGAACCAATGGGTAATGAATTTATTGTGTTCCTTAAGATTAAGAATTCTGAACTCACTGCCAGATTCGATCCTAAAAAGTTTCCAAAAATTGATGTAAATATACCAATTACATTTGATATGAAAAAAGCTCATTTCTTTGATATTGAAACCGAAGTCAAAATATAGATTAATTTAATAATTTCCAAAGTATAAATAATAATTTAATTCAACGCTATAATATACGTTGTCATTCTCCTTCTAGACATAGAAGATATATTTATTTATATAGTATCGAGGTAATTATGAAATTATTTATTATTATTCTAATATTTTGCACAACTTTATCTGCTATCGATCTGAATCTCCCATCATCCGCAATTCAAAATGCAACTTCAGGATTAGTACTCATTCTACCCTCTCCTTCAGCAGCAAAAAGTAATCCAGCCTGTTCTTTTACAGGAATAGAAACTTCTGCAACTTATCTCTTCAGTATGGAAGATCTTCCGCTCTACAATTTTCATGTTCAATACAAATATCATGACTTCGGTTTTCATATTGGAAACTCATTTCTTGCTCATCCTCTCTATAAAGAAAGCTCTAGCATAATCAGTTTAAATCACACATATCAAGGATTTTCAATTGGTTCTTCAATCCGGTATTTATACAATATCGTGGAAGAATATCATGAAGATTCGGCAATAATAACTGATGTGGGATTATTATGGCAGAATGGAAAAATCTCAACTGGTTTAAGTATACACAATGTAACTCATTCCAGGTTTTTAGAAGAACAACTACCAATCGTTTATTTGTGGGAATCTTGCTTTTCGATAACACAAAAAAGCAAATTATCTATAGGATTAGAAAAAGAAACAGATTTCGATTTTGCCTTTAAGATAGCTGGTCGATATGATATTCATAAAGTCCTCACAGTACTATCAAGTTATCAGTATGAACCTGACAGAATTGGAGTTGGAGCGATATTTAATTTAAAAGATTTCAGTCTTTGCTACAGTGTCCGCACGCACCAATATCTATCACTTAACCATTATATATCTTTGAATTATGCGTTCTAAAATATTACTTATTCTCTTTCTGCTTACAACAATTCTTTTTGCAGAAGATTCTGAAGAAAAATTATTTTCATTTGAAGATGAAACATACCATTCCACAGAATTAAGTGACCTTCTGCAGAATATAAAGAAGAACCCGATCAATGTAAATATAGCAGATGAAAAAGAGTTTTCACAAATTCCCTGGCTTTCTGAAAAAGATATTAAAAAGATAATCTCCTATCGAATCACTGATAAAATAACTAATTTGGAAAATCTTTATAAAATTGGTATAGATGCAGTTACAATAAATGAATTGGAGGATTACATAACATTTAGTTCTACTTTCGACCTTAAACTAAAACAAACATCTCGAGTTGAACTTCATCAGCCAAAACAATATCTACCATCAACATTGAAATATTTCCAGAAAACTATTCTTAACATCAACAATTTTAAATTTGGATTTATAAGTCAGAAGGATGAAGGAGAGAATAATCTTATCGATTATTATTCATATTTTGTAGAATATTCAAATAAAAATATCCTCAGGAAATTAATAATTGGAAAATATAGACTTGCTTTAGGACAGGGAATTTTATTCGCTCCCAAACTGGGGATGTCAAAAAGTGGAGCTGCTACTTCGGTTCCTGTTAAGAAATTCAATCCCCTAAAACCATACACAAGTTCTTATGAGATCTGGGAAATGGAAGGAGCTGCAACAAATATCAAACTATCCATATTTAACTTTGTTCCATATTATTCTAATACAGCCATCAGCGCAAATTTAGATACTCTAAAATGTATTACTTCTTTTAATGAAAGCGGATTACATCTTGATGAAAATAAGAAGAATAATGTGAATGAAATGATCTATGGTTTGGCAACCAAGTATACGCTGCAAGATCATTCATTCGGATTAAATTTTGCTAAAATTAATTTTGATCATAATTTTACTAACCATGCTCGTAAAAACAAATATTCAGCCATTTCAGCTGACTTCATTATCAACAGAAACAGCTTCCCGACCTTTGGAGAAATTGCATACGCTCAAGAGAAAACTGCAGGAGTCATAGGATGTAAATTCGGAGAGAACGAGCTACGGCATTTACTTCTTCTTAGATATTATCAAAAGGATTTCCCAACCTGGCATGGCAATCCATTTTCCTCGCAAAGCCGTTTTGATAATGAAGTGGGATTGTATTACGGTATGACGATAATCCCCTTTAAAAGAACTAAGATCAATTGCTATTTTGATCTGTGGAGTTTTCCGGAAACACGCTATTTTGAAAAAATGCCAACCGTTGGTAGCGAACAATTTATCCAATTAGAGAAAAAGTTTGATACAAATAGTCTGCGCTTTACAATTCAGCATAAAGATAAGGAAAAATATATTTCATTGGATGAAGCAAAAATCCGTGATTTTGAACGGACAACTTTCCGGGCTGACTGGTGGCAGGATATAAATAATTTCAGGTTCAAAACACGCTGTGAATTGGTTACAGAATATTTGACAAATGATGATATTCACAAAAATGGGATTTTAGCTTATGAAGAAATCAAATGGAAGATTAATAAACTTACGCTTATTGGTCAAGTTACTGTGTATCACTCAGATGTTCTGCATTATATGTATGAACACAATGTGGATGGAATTATGCAGAATTCCATTTTAAAAGGTGATGGTGCGTATTCTTATTTTGTGCTCAAATATAATATTTTAAAAAAGATAGAAATACAATTTAAAGTATCCGACCATTGGAATACAAAAGATAAAATGCGGTTGTATCTACAGATTGTGAGTAGTTTTTAGGTAATCTTCTAAATCTTCAATAATTCATATACTGAAAATACCGTTGCTACAACTCCGATGATCGTATAAAAAAAAGCAGGCATTTTCACAGATACAATTTCATTAGTTCTTATATATTTTTTTATCTCTTTAATTAAAGAATTAATAAATTTCTTATCTTTATTCCCTTTAAACTGAATTTGAGCCTGTCCAACCCAAGATTGCATTGAACATAAAATTGTTAAGTTACTATTAGTAATAATTATTTTGTTAAGTTTTTCTTCATATTCAATGTTCAGATTATCGAGACTATGAGATAAGCATTCACGAAAAGTATCTCCATTAATTCCAATCAATTGATAACCATTTAAAATACGTATCATGTAAACTACTATTACAATAAAGAGTATAAATACTAAACTGGTTTCAAAATAAACAATCTCACTATTTAGAAAATCTATTATTGTTGGTATAATCAATAAAGGTATATACATAATTATTATCAAAATGAATAGCCATTTTGAGTTTATTACAATCGGTTTTTTACCTATAATAATTTTCAACCCAATGTACAATAAAGAAAATCCTATAATTAACATAAATGGAATAAAATAAAGAGTGTTCATTTCTACCTCTTATAAATATACTTAAGACTTCTCTCAGTCTCGTTCCCAATCCCCGATTGGGAATGTATTTTATTGTGTTCCCAAAGTGGGCTTTAGGAACAAGTAACACTCAATTTAGTTGCCAATCGTAGTTTCTATCTCTGCCGTATGCCCAGTAAATTGTAATGTAGCCTGTACAAATTCGATACCATCATTTCCAATTTCATTCCCAATTCCTTCAATTGTTAAAACATCTTCTTCTGCAGAGAATATGTAAATTCCATTATTATTTGAGATCGAATTATTGTCGGCATCATAATTATAACCAAACCAAAATCCCAATTGATCTACATCCCAAGTTCTGTTACCTCCAGCCATACTAACCGGAGTTATATAATAAGCATTGGCTACTCCTGCAAAAATATTCATATCGGAAATAATCGATTTACGGTTGAATTTCATCATTTCATTAGTGAACATATCAAGTCCAATTGTAATAGAAACACCTATTATAATAACACTAAATACTAACATTAACATTTGTTGATAACCCATATAGCAAATTCCTCTTAATTATCTATTATATTTTAAAAGATTAGTCATTACTTTTTTATTATTACAATAATTATATGCCGTTTCCAAAGTAATAATTCCACGTTTATAAAGCCTGTGAAGATCCTGTTGCATTGTAAACATTCCTGTATTCTTTCCCTCTGTAAGCATCTGGTATAGCTCACTGATATTACCATTCTTAATAGCAGCCTGAACTGAATAATCTACGGATAATATCTCTTTAGCAAGTGTTAAATTATTCTGTTTATTGGGAACAAGTTTCTGTGAGATAACAACTTTTAACACATCTGCTAATCTGTATCGTACACGTTCTTGCTCGTCCGGTGGAAATTCTGCAATAATGCGGTGGATGCTATCGACAGTTGAACTAGTATGAAGAGTAGAAAATACTTTATGCCCGCTATCTGTAACTTCCAGCACTGTAGACATTGTTTTTGAATCCCGCATCTCACCCACAACTATGATATCCGGATCCTGTCGTAGAGCTTCAAAGGTACCATCCCTGAAACCAAGTACATCGTTTCCAACTTCACGGTGAGAAACAATACTTTTATCGGAAATGTGAATATACTCGATAGGATTACCAATAATAATAATATGAGAATTGTTGTTGTGATTATTCATATTGATAATTGAATCTAATGTTGAGCTTTTACCTGAACCTGTAATTCCGGTCACTAAAAATAGTCCTGATTTTTCATATTTTAGATCTAATCTTTTTAAAATGGGAGCAGGTATTTCTAAATCCTCCATACTAAATAACTTCTGTTTGATCACACGTAAGTTAACTGCCAGGTAATTCCTTTCGAAAAAGATATTACCCCTGAAGCGGTGTTCAGGCTTAGTTTCTTCTAATTCTACAGATAACGCAAAATCTAAATTTTTATTTTTGTTTAAGATTTCTTTTTGATCTTCTGAGAGAATACTCAGTGCTATTACGATTGCATCGTTTTCGTAAATATCAAAATCATGAGTAATGGGAGATTTATCACCATAAATTCTAAACCATATTTTGCCTTTGGATCTAGGACCGCCAAAATCTATATCGGAGGCATCTTTTGCGATCATCTCTTTCAGCAAACGTTTTAATAATGCAAATGATTCAACCTTCCAATCAGGATTCTTATCCATCAATTTATCTATTTGTTTTATTCTATTAACGCCAAAAAGATATTCAGGGATTGTAGATTTAAGTTCTTGTGAAAAAGACAGATTCATTTTTTACCTCCAATTTTGCAAACATTAATTATGGCACGATAAGTGTGCCTCTACCGTTCTTATTACCGGGTGAACTATTATAAACTTCCACAATATTATAAATAACTGCTATAAATTCCTTTGAAAACTCACCATGAAAATAGCTGTGAATTCGATTAATATATTCAACTACATCCTTTTCATAATCTGTAAGTTCAGGATTCTCGGGATGCAATAAATAGGCTATAGTTTTAAGCTTAAAAGTAGGAATTGCCATAAATACCATCACCGAAGTTGGATCAGTCATCTGGTTCAAAAAAGTTTGTGTCCCCCGCTCCGAAGTCGCATAAAGTTCCAATGAAATTTGTTTATTTAAATCAAATAATGAATCGGCATTTTCATACATTCCTTTCAAGATTTCCAGTTTCTTCATAAAATTCAATGTATCCGTTTCTG
>Ga0307992_1001711_pt1 | contig 12845 bp, 29 predicted proteins | sample EllFjometagen133_FD_203162 | JGI IMG/M metagenome (GOLD analysis project Ga0307992, IMG submission 203162) | Marine microbial communities from Ellis Fjord, Antarctic Ocean - #133 | ecosystem: Environmental > Aquatic > Marine > Unclassified | place: Southern Ocean | collected 2014-10-08
TTTTCCTATCACATATCGTTTTTATAGTTATTATTTATTTGTAATATTATTCTTTTTTCTCTTCATATCCATCACAGTTTTCCAACCATGCAGGATCAAAATTCATAGGCCAGCTAAACCATCCCATTTTAATACCACGAGCATTAGCTTGAATATTAAGTGGAGCAAATATTCCTCCTTCACAACCTCCAAAATTAGCCTCTATAGATACACTCATTAAACATGCCAATTCAGCAAGAGGATTCTCCTTTACGAATGGATGCTTGCATTGAGAATGAGTATCTCCTGGGATGTTTCTCCTATGTATACACTTATGACAATTAGGGTTTTTCATTTCTTACTTTCAATTTATAGTTAAAGAATTCCAATGCTTTTTTCTTATCTATTTTAGTCATTTTTATAATTTCTTACCTTATCAACTAATTGTTTTACAAGAGTTTCATCAAGATCAGCCCATGTTTTGTTAATGCCTGAAGCTACAAGGAAACAAGTTGCTTTATCTAAATAGTCTTCTATGTTGTCAAAAGTAATACCACTTGCAATGGCTAAAGGCCATTCTCCTAAAGTATTACTCATTCGTTCTATTTTATCTACATCAGCAGCTTGTGCTGTCCCCGGCCCACTTGTTGTAATCACATCTACATATTTCATAGCAATTTTACAAGCTGTTTCAAGATCCTCTACAGGTCTTTGGTATTTGAAAGCAACACCACCAAAGTAAATACCATCCCACTTACCGTTTTTTTGAATGGATTGGTAAAGAGAAGCCATTGGTTGATCTTCTGAATGCTCATCAATACTCGCATTGTCAACCCATATGCCACTCATTTCTGGAGTTGCATGTTCCATTACTGCCACGTTAGACATACCAAGGCAGTTAATGCCTATCCACCAATTAGGAACAGCTTTAGCTACAGTTGCATGAATAGTTAATAACTCTTCAGGAGTTATAGCATGGTTGATCAGAAAGACTCCATCACAACCTGCTTCTTTAGCTATTTTTGTGTTACGTATTGCCTGGTTTTCTGATTCAACATGAATCACAGGATATATCATATGCTTATTTTTAAATGTTATCATATTTTGCTTTCCAGGAAACCATTTTCCCTCTTCTTCTAAACCACATAATACTTTTGCACAACGTCCACATAAAGTATCTAACCAATATTTACTATACATCACATCTTCTGTGTGATTCCAACATCTATTGCATTTAAGATGAGGAGATTTTTCTGCTATTATTATTAACCTTCCAGCTTTTATAATGTCAGCTATTTTGCTCATTTCTTTTTCTCAAATTTTAATTTGTTCCACGATGATGGTATCCCACTATCTCCTACAGGCATGAATTCCAACATTTCTTTTTGGTCTTTTTTTGTTAGGTTGGTATATTTGCCTGTTTTGTCGTTCCAATATTGAATCTTCTTCTTTGCAACTTTCAACAACATCATAACAGGATATCTTCTTACGAAATCGTCACCCTCATGTTTAATCATAATCATCCAAATACCTAACAAATTTCTATTATGATGAACTTCTATCTGATCTAATGTTGGGACTCCTTCTCTAAAACCATAGTCATTATTGGTTAGTTCGGAAGATAAACTTTCTAAATGATATAGCATAGAAGAAGCATTCATACACTCAACTTCTCTCCCATGAGCATTCCCCATAGACCAAATCATCAAATCTCTTTCAGACCAATCTTTAGGAGGATCATCCCACATAGCAGAGCCAGAATCACTCTCTAATTTGGTGAATTTTTCAGGATCACTATCAGCAAGATTGCATAGGTCATGCCATATCATACAATAACGCTGATACTTCTCAGCATGATGTTTGATCATAGTATTAAAAAATTCTATTTTCATAGCTGCTGTTTCTTTAATCTTTTTCATTTTTTATAACGACCATTCTTGTTTGTATAGTTATCATTTTCTTCTGTTATAGTTTTTTCTTTTCTACGTTTCTTTTCTTCTTGTTTTCTTTTTCTTAATTTAGGTGTTTTTTTATTGTCAAGCCAACTACTAACTGTGAAATTAAATTCTAACTTGCTTGTTTCTCCACATTCATCACAATCCCATTCTGCACTATAATGTTGTGGTAATTCAAACTGGAATGGAAATGTTACTCTATTTCTATGTTTGCAATGAGGACAATGCCAATTAAACCAAACTTTTTCTTTTTTCATTATTTAACTCCCGCTAATTCTTTACTATGTGCTGTAAATTTTTCTATTTCAAACATCTCCCATCCTAGCCTATCTAGTATTATTGCCATCGACATAATAGCTTCAATAGCAGCAGATTCATAGCTTTTTTTGTCAATTTTTTTTAAATCTTTAGCTAAAGGACTATCTCTAAAAGCCTGATAAGCAACTATTGCAACTGCTAAAGGATTTTTTTCAGATACTGTTTTTATTAATCTTTCTAGATATATATCTCCGTGCTTAGTCATAAATTCTTTCACTTTTGTTTCTATACGATATTTAAATGCATCTATAGCTGCTTTGTTTCTTTTGTGCTGCCTTTTTTCTCTCAATAATCTTTTTCTTTTGCCCATAGTTAGTCTTTTCTTTTATAATCAGCTAATGCATGACTCATCTCAAGATTATGTAATTTACATGTCCCTTTATGAGGTGTCCATCCAAAGATTTTTTTAAAATCACGAATCATGATTTCTGCTATGAAACTATTGCGTTTACTAGTACATACGAATACACCCGTTTGATAAATAGGTTTATCATAGAAAAGAGCAATTCTCATATCAAATAATGATTTATTTCTTGCTACCCAAACTTTCATCTTTTTTCCTTTCTTCTTTTAATTTAGGACAAGAGTTCCAATGACATTTTAGCCGAGGATAGTATTTATCATCTATCCAATATGGTCTTTCTTTTCCATTTCTATCTTTTCTTGCACAATATTGCTGATTGCTTGATGGGGACATATTGCTAATGCCAAAGTCATACAATTCGCACGTTACTTTAAAACCATACCACTCTTTAGGTTTTTTCATTATGAATCTTTTCTATATTGTTTTCGGTTATCTTTAAGTTTATTAGATATTTTTAATAACTTTTCAGTTTCATTGACAGCCTGTATCTCAAAATCATGAGGAAATTCTTCATCTTTATTAACATAGGCGAAGTACATGTTATTCAACGCCTCTCTCAAAGCAGCTATCTCTGTTACTATGTCCAATTCTTCAGGATCTTTAATGTAGTCGTTGGATAATAACTGTCGAAGTCTTTTTGCACAACCCTTTTTGCCTAAGTTGGGTTTATCAATATTTTTTAATATCTCAGCATTTATTTCAACAATAACTCTTTTGATGTCATTTTCAAATCTCTTATGCTCTGCTACTAAATCGTCATACATCTTAGTACAACTTTCAGGGTAGAATATGCAGTCAGGATGATGGGCAATCTCTCCACCATGAAAGTGCTTACAACCGACTTCACAAACATCTTCTTCAACGGCTACAGTAGGAAACTGTTCGTTACATCTAGGACACCAATCATTATCAGAATCAAATATGACTACTTTATTATCTTTGCAATATGGACATCTTTTCATTATTAGCCTCTTTGCCAAATTATTTTTTTAAATAAAAATTCCATAAGCATTGATAAGTTCTATTGATGGATCTATTTTATTAATAGCGTCTTGAACACTTATTTTTAAGTCTTTAACAAAAGGTTGTTCTAACAGAACGTTCTCTTTTATATATTTCTTCTTTTTGCCTTCTTTCATCATTCCAATAACTTTTTCAGGTTTGCCTCTCATCTGATCTTCTGTGAAAGTTAAATCGACTTCATCCCAATTAATCTCATCAGCATTTTTGTATTTAGGATTAAAAGCGACAATATTCATAGATATGTCTTTTGCTAATTGCTCAACTTCTTCTGACCAATTTTTAGCTTTAAGAGTTACTATTCCAACTTTCATTTTATCATGATGTATATAGTAGTTTGTAGTAAAATCTTCTACTTCTAACACCACAGTGAAAGAGTCACTAATGACTATTTGCTCTTTACTCTCTTCTGAGAGCTCTTTAACTATCGTGTTGGCAACATCCATATTGTTGTTCTGAACATATCTGCAAATTTCATATGCTTTATTGCCAAATAGATCACTCTTTGCTAGGAAATCAGTTTGGCATTGCAATCCCATAATAGTTATTTTATTGTTAAGGGAAAACATCGTTACCCTTCCGTTCTTAAGTTTTTTCATTTTTTACCTTTTGTATATTTTTTTCTTCTTTTTTGCCTGTATTCTTTTCTTCAGTTATTTTTTTATATTTAGGACACCAAGGGAATTTTTTTACTTTTTCAGCAAAACGATAAGATTCTACTTTTTTTGTTGTAGGTCTTTTTGTCAATGATCCTTTTTCTATAGTATAAGTATATGGAGAGGCATAACAGTTATGTTGTCCAAACCAAATTACTTCTTTACTTCTATATTTACATTCGTTACAATAAACCGTTTTGAATCTTTTTTTTAATCCATTTAATTAGTTTCATACCTCAAAAATCTGCCCTTCTTTAACGAATCCTGCAAAACCATCTGCAACTGCATCAGGCATATTATCACCTAAATCATGATAATGATATAACCACATATTCTTCTTTGACATAGTTGTCCATGATTTCAGTTCATCATAGTTAGGATGAACACCACTAAGGTTCATTACATCAACGTCACAAAATAACAGATCAGGAAAAGAACCATAATGACTATGAGGGATATTAAGACGCTCAGTGTCAGAACTTATGAACACTTTCTTACGATCAATATTTATAACTAATCCATATGAATACATATTTCCAAATGATGTCTCAACATGAATCTGTTTAGCAAGGTTAAAAGAACCTCCACCAAACAGAAAACCACCTTTCTCATTTCGGATAGGACGAATATCAAAATAATCATTAAGAGTCATCATTGTGGGCATTCCGTCAAGCTTTTCCATAGCAGGTCTGAGCATAGACCATAAGTCGGAAACTAAAGATTCATGAATATGTAGAGGTATTCTTTTCTTCATTATAAAATATGAGTAATAACCCAACCAACTAAGTCCAAAACTATGATCTGAGTGTAGGTGCGAAAGAAATACAGCATCAAGCTCTTCAGGATTTCTTCCTGCTGCTTTCAATGAATGCATAATATCTTCTCCGCAGTCAAAGAGCATAACATCTTTGTCATTCTCTATTAACATGTTAGAATTATACTCAGACGACAATGCTCCACTAATACCTAAAAATGTTATCTTCATTAGTGCCAACCTCCACAAGAACAAGGTCCTTCAGTAGTATCACATTTGACACCACCATTAGTCCCAAGGTTAACATATTTACTATGAGCATCCATGACTTCCATGTAAATGACCCCACCTTTAGTGCAACATGCTTGCAACTTTTCATAAGTATGTCTATGGTCCCCAGGGTGCTCTTTAATATCTTTTATTCTTTCTTCTGCCCAATTCATTATTACTACCTCATATTACAATATGTTTAGAAACTACTACAACTTTGCCATTTTGGACACCAATATTTGTTACCCATGCCTTTTTTATCCTGACAGGATAAATTTCTCTTTTTAGGCCAGAGAAATCATTGCTTATATTTATCCATCTTTCTGCATCTTTTTTACTAGTAAAGCTATGGAACCCAGGAGTATACTGTTCCCGTGAATATATTTTGTCTCCATGCATATTTGTTATCGCCTCACCTCTAGCAGTATTTTTGCCTTCATAAAATTGATATTTTTTAAACTGAGCTACCAAACAATCATTTTCATCTATGCAAAAGACTTTCCATAACTTGACATATTTATCTTTTTTAATATCCATGTTCCTAGTAACTCTTTTTGCTTCTGCCGGTCTTTTAACTACATCTAAACACATATGCTACTTCCTTTCAATTTGTTATTAACTTCTGTTTTTATAGTATTAATTTTTTTTTTGCGGAAAAATCTAATATCCTATTCTTTTATAGGGTTTATTTCTTCTCTTCCTTAGTATGAGTATTCCACCTATACCGAGTAAAATAATAGTCATAGGTTCAGGAGTTTCATAAAAAAGAAAAGTCCCTTGATGTAACTTTGTCTCCAGTGTTACATTCTCAAACTTCCTAAAGACACTGTCTCCGACAAATCTAAACTCAAGAGCATAGAAAGCTATAGTACCAGAGTCTATCGTTGCAGCTTCAAGAACATTTGCTTTATACACATTAACTATAGATGAGTCTCCTACACCAAGAGTTCTTAACCATCCACTGTTTATAGATAGGGCAGAATCTCCATGGACTCTCAATAAGTCAAGAAACAGACTATCCATGCTTCCTTGACCATCTGTAATCAGCATCCAACTTGTAGTCTGATTGGGAGGTATATCTATTAATATATATCCCGCATGTGTAAAACTGCTAAAAAATAACAGTATTAATATAAAATATTTTCTCATTTAATTATCCAATCTATAGTTGTGTCAGTATTATCTGCTTGTAACAACTCAGCAACAACTGCAACTATATCTTCTTCATGTTCGGGAATAATATTCTTAGTTTTAGTTCCCTTCTTCCCAGAGTGACTCTTATGACTTTTTAATTTTTTACCACAATTGTGACATTTAAATCTTATGCTTTTACTACTCATCTTTGCCATCTTGTTTTAAATTTCTTGAGATCACCATTCATTTTTATAACCCTCAGTATAACCTAAATCTATACATAATTTTTTCATATTATCAAGTTCTTGTTTTACAATCTCTTCCATACCAGCATTACACATCTTTACTGAAATTTTTTGCATTTCTCCAATAGATGTTTTTCCCCATACTCCATATTCTGAGTTTGGGTTTGTCCCTACTGATAATACTATTTCTTCACACAATTTAAAATATCTTGCTTTTAATTCTCTTTTTGCAGTATTTGATACTTTATTTGCTTTTCTCTTCAAAAAATAATTCATAACTAATTTTATGAAATAGAATGAGAATAGGCAATATACTAATATTTCAATTATTGTCAATATCATAGTTTAAAGTCCATAGGTTAAAATTTCAACTTTGGTATTATAGCACATTTATTTTTCACTTTCAAGGGAAAAATAAGAAAACTATTATTTTTATTTAATTTTCTCAAAATAATCTTCTATATCTACTTTTATTAAAATTACTTTTTCACCTATATACTTCTCTAGTTGTTCTTTAGTAGTTTTTAATCCATATATACTATGAAATTCTTCATGACAATTCTGGCATAGGCAGATAGTTTTTTCTAATTCTTTACTTATGTCACTTCTCCCTTTTTTAGTTACGTCTCCCATTCTATATTTCTTCGATACACTATCTACATGATGAAATAAAAGACAAATAGGATTGTCTAAATCACAATTCAAACATTTTTGAGTTTGTTTAAAATACCATACTAACAATCTGTTTCTATGTCTATGCCTTTTGCTGGTTTTGCAACCCGCGTATTTATCTATTAATTTTTGAGTATGTTCTTCGGAGGTCCCATTGTGTATAATAGTATGACAGTTTTTGCATTTAACAATACCTTTTAAGAATTCTTCAAGAGCTTTTGCTTTACTTTTTTCACAGGCTTTGCGGAAAGGCTGTTTTTTATCTTCAGGATTAGTATGATGAAAGGTTAGCCTCTCGATTCTATTTTCTCCACAAGAGCAAGAATTGTTGACCATCAACATCTTTATAAAATTCCATATTTTTTCTATTTCTGAATTAGTAATTAGTTTTCTTCTTGATTTACTCCATTTGTTGAAATCGTTATAAGAAAGAATATCTCTGACGGTCGCCCATTTGCTTCTATTAGGGTCATTTTGTCTTTTAGACTTCTCTATTTCTTGATAATATTTCTTTCGATGCTCTTTTCTTTGATATTCATCTTTATATGGCATAATATATCCTTTATGATATTTTTATCATTACCCCTATATATTCCACATATATTTGTGAATCCCTTTAATATAAAATTTATTATTTTTCAGTGAAAATTTTTCCAAATTTTAAAATCGAGATATAGGGGAGGTAGGTATATCCATAGGAGTCCCTTTAGTGTTATATGGTACGGCATGGGGTAGCACCACAGCAAATTTCCTAACCCGACATAGAGGGTAGGCTATAAACTATGCCTTTTATATACACGATATCTCCTAACTTCTATATACCCTACATTTACTATGCACAATAAAAAAATCCCCCGACCGACAAGCCGAGGGATTCAAGACAACATCAACCTTATTATCCTATTATCTGATAATTTTGTTTGTTGATACGGATATTCTTGATATTTTCAATAGAGTAATCACGAATTGTAATTGGTTCGTCTTTCCGAGGTTGTAGGTATTCTTTTACTATTGCCAAATCTTTTTCAGACAAAACTTCACCCGAATCTTTATAACGATAAACAGGAGATTTAGCACCAAGAATCTCTACCTGCATATATCTTGCATAGGTTTCAGGTAAAAGCTGTCTTGTTTTCTTGTCAATTTTAGTGTGGTCTATCATAATACGACTTACTTTACCTGTTTCGGGGTTTTTCATATGCTTTCCCCATTTTCGGGGTTTTGCTTCAAACTTTTCGACACTTTGGGTCGAGTATTCCTTGAGGCTTGCAACCGACTTTTGAATAGTTTCAAGGTCTATTCCTGCCTCAATAGCTGCATCGACTGCATCTTTAACCCACTGTTTACTTGCTTCGGTATCTTGACGTTTTTCATAATCAAAACCGAGCATACAACGTACTATAGAGTCTTTAACTACATTATCAAACATGTAATTAAGATTTTGAAGACCCCCTTTATTCATTTTAGGGATTGTCGTTGTGTCAGCACCGATAAAAGTTACTCCCTTAACTCCGAAAAGCACGTTTACAAGTTGTGCTTTGTTAAGTTGAATAACCACGCTGTCAACTTTTCGGTTATTTACTATTATCGTTTTTTCTGTTTTTGTTTCCATTGTCTTGCTCTCCAAAAGGTTAAAAGTAGTTGACTTGTCATCTATATAACTAATTTTTTAATTCTCTGGAATTTTCCATTTTCTTTGTCCGGCATTTTATATATAATTAAGCCCATCTAAGGCAACCGAAAGCACTATCCATTCTACGTTCCATATACCATCGAAAATCACACCTTGCAATAACAGGGTCATTCTTATAGCCATAGAAAACATCGTAACGCTTACCATCGGGACGTATAATTTCAATAAGACCATCAGAGCGGGAAATAACAGGATAATTATCATAATCAATATTGCGAGTATTTTGTGTTTGTGTATCCATTTTACAATCTTTCATATAGTCTTATTGTCACACCTATTAAAACAGTTTTTTAATTCTCTGGAAAACTATTTTACCCTTGTTGATATTTTCCAACCTTTTCCTTTTAGACCTTGCCAATAGTTTGTTTGTTGACTAGCATCTTTTTTTGTATTAGCTTCGTCAATAACAATACTCTTGCCACTTTTAGATTTAGCTATAATCTCTATAACTGACATAGTTTTTCTCCAATAAGAAAGAAAAGAATAATAGATTAAATTTCAAAACTTCTTTTAGCTCTTGCGGCAGTACTGAAAGTGGCTTGAAAAATATGGTTTACAGATGAAGTCCATTTATTAAGTCGATAATTAAAAACAACCGACAAAAGATTACCATCTTGTTTTGCAATATAAAAACTTCGATTCGCTGATACTGCTGGCATTGTTTCCCATTTAATCATTGTTTTAACTCCCTCAAAGAGTAATATTAACACTTTATGCAAGTGTTTTTTAATTCTCTGGAAAAGAAAAAAGGGGGACAAATCCCCCCTGATTTTAGTCGTTATCATCATCATCAAGGACAGCTTCGAGTTCATTATCAATTTCGAGTTCTTGCTGTTCTGCATCTGCAACCTCTTCAGCTTCTGCTGCTTCAAGAGCAATTTGCTCAACTGCTTGTTCAAGAGCGACCTGCTCAACTGTATTGGCTGCACCTGCCAAAGCATTATCCCTACCAAACTGTACAGGGTCAATCCCTGCTTGTTCAAAAACAGCATCGACCTGATGACGGGTTTCGATGTTATCATCTCCGTGTTCTGCCAAGGTAATAATACCACTGTTTTCGATAATATCAGCTGCCCCAAGCATTGCGGTTTGACGTTTCATTTTCTGCTCTTCTGTCGGGTTTGCAAGAGCATCAATTCTCATTGCTTTTGTTAACCCCAAAATTGCCGATTCGATACTGTGTTGTTGTCTTGACTTTGCCATGATAAAACCTTTCTTTAGTATAGCATTATTGCTATAACTATAATCTTAGTTTTTTAGTTCTCTGGAAAGTTCTTATTTTCTTTGTTTAGCATTTTACAAGTTTATTATCTGCCAAAGGGTTTAAGATATATTCAGTCGAGTTTTTAAGGAATTTTTGAGAATCGTCAAGTCTATTATCCGGGAATAGATAAACGTCTCTTATGTAAGGCTTTCCAATACTCATAAGCATCATCTTTTTACTTTTTTGAGCAAAACTAAAAAAGACATTATACATATCTGCAATAACCTGAACAGAATCCATTGTCGCTTGTGGCAATTTACAATACTTGTCAAGTGCATTTACACACTCTTCAATAGTGACAATGCTAACAAATGACAATCCAAAACTTTCAAGTTTTTCTCTTAGTGTTTTCATAATTCAAAACCTTTTATAAAACATAGTTATTAACACTAATCAACAAGATTAACTTTAGACCATGCTTCAAAAGCTTCTGTAATCGCTCCAAAGCCATTATCTTTAATGTATTGCATAGTAAACGTCCTAAACTCATTATAAGCAATAGCGAGTTTTGGAGCTTTTAATCCAGTTGCTTGCTGAAATTCCATAAAACTATAATAAGATTCAAAATCCTGTCTTTGCTGATAAGTCAACATAATAAAACCTTTTAACTAGCATCATTGCTATAACTATACAAATGTTTTTTCTTTTCTCTGGAAAAATTATACTCTTGCTTGTCTCATTCTTTCAAGTTGATGTGCATACCTGAATCTTTTGATTATTTTAAGGTCATAACCTAAATCTTCCAACTCTTTTATCAGTCTTTTAACAGCCCCATCGTTAAGGTTTGCAGGTTTGGTGTCTCTGATAATATCGGGACTTGCTGCACTATGCTGTCCAATGTGCATATAAGACTCGCAAAAATACCCAATATTATCAGCTGCTATTTCAGGAAACAGTGCAATAATTTCACAACCGATTTTCCACTGTCTGAATATAACAAGTTCGTTTTCTACTTTGCCAGCTTTCATAACCTTTGCCATTTTCTTAACTCCTATTTAGTGTTAGTCTTTACACCTATACAATCATTTTTTCTTTTCTCTGGAAAATACCAAGATTTTGTGAAGTGCATAAAAACAATGATAGTGAAAGGCAACCACAAATCTAATTGTTCTATATAAGACATATTATTTCTTACTCTTAAGTTTAGTTGCTTCGTAAAGATTTCTATACTTGTTCTTCTTTTTAACTACAATAACTACAAACAATATAAAAATAACAAGATAGGCAGAAAAAGATAAAAAAGATACTTTTATTTGAAATCCATCTTGACTATCTAAAACTCCTATGCTGAATTGTCCAAAAGTTATCATAAACGCCTGGAATATGTATTGTATAGCTGCTAACATCTTATTTCCTTTCAATAAAGTTATAAAAAAGGGAAAGGCTATTAAACTTTCCCTTTAATTTGACTTTACTTGTCTTATTTTTTCCATTTGCCAAAACCAGTAGAAGTCGATTCATTAGAAGCAGAACCAGATATAAACGCAGGATTTTTGCCTCTTCCGCCGGGATCTCCAAAAGTTCCGCCTTTAGCAGTCTGCATATTTGGATAAAATACAGAACCATTAGTGGTAAATGTAAATCCTCCGTCGCAACCGCTCATTGCAACCATCATTGCTACTAACATAATCATAACCATCATCTTTCTACACATAATATATCTCCTTTAATAGGATAATATAAACAACGTCAATAGCATAATACTATCGAAACGTTTTTGTTAAAATAGAAAACTAAAATAGAATAGAAAGTTAGGGAAAGATAGATAATCTTAACTAAATATCCTATTTTAATGCATAAAAAAGAGACACAATCGCTGCCTCTTTCTAAAAAACTTATTAACTTTTTTATTCCTATTCGGTGTTGCCTTTTCTTATACTTCTAGTTTTTTTATTCTCTGGAATTTAGTTTCTTTCCCTCTCTTCTACAAATGTCAAGCTGAATATCCGTGTAAAGCTATGCCCGCAGTCTTGACAATGCCCTGAAAAGGCAATCCATCTCGGTTCAATGATTTCAGGTTTCCACATATTACAAGGACTTCTTTTTGAACCACATACAGAACAAGGTTCGTCAGGTCTTAGATACTTTTTCTTTTTAGCCATTTTCAAACTCCTGTTTAGTGTTATCATTACACCTATATAAGTAATTTTTTTATTCTCTGGAATTACCTACTTACATAATGCTGTTGGATATACTGTTTGTCTTTCCAAGGCATTGAGATTTTAACTCCACCTTTATAATTACCAACCCAATACTTTTCATAATAGCTTTCAAGTTCAGGTATATCTTTTTCATCAAGTATCTCTTTCCTTGTATCAAGCCATGATATACCTATTGCCATAAAACAACAAACCTTATGATACAATCTCCATTGCTTGCCTGTTCTATTGCTAACCCCAAAGGTATTATCACCTACTGCAAGGTCGATACCGATAATAAAGTAGTCAGTACCTCTTTTTCTTAACATATCGGCATCGATAAGTGCATCGGCAATCTTATTTCTGTTTTCTGCCATATATGC
>Ga0307992_1001712_pt1 | contig 12844 bp, 10 predicted proteins | sample EllFjometagen133_FD_203162 | JGI IMG/M metagenome (GOLD analysis project Ga0307992, IMG submission 203162) | Marine microbial communities from Ellis Fjord, Antarctic Ocean - #133 | ecosystem: Environmental > Aquatic > Marine > Unclassified | place: Southern Ocean | collected 2014-10-08
TTGCCGGCAATTATGAAGATTATCTCACCCGCAAGCAGGAACTTGTTGATAACGAAATCTCACGTAATGCTGAGTTTGACAAACAGGTGAAGAGCGAAGAGGTTTGGCTCAGGCAGGGTATAAAGGCGCGGAGGACCCGTAATGAAGGACGGGTGCGGGCGCTGATGCAGATGCGGTCCGAGGTGGAACAGCGCCGTGCCCGGACCGGTAATATTCGCATCATGGTTCGGGAGACCGAGCGGTCGGGCCGGATAGTAACCAAGGCGAAGAATGTCGCGATTTCATATGATAACATCCCCTTGATCACAGATTTTTCAACAACTATTATGAAGGGTGATAAAATCGGAGTAATCGGACCGAACGGTTGTGGCAAAACCACGCTGCTTCGGATTTTGCTCGGAGAGATCGACCCGGACAGCGGGTCCGTCCGACACGGGACCCGCCTGCAGGTTGCCTATTTTGACCAACTCAGAGCTCAACTGGATGAAACCAAGACCCTTCAGGAAAACGTTACAGATGAGAGCGATATGGTAATGGTGAACGGGAAGGAGCGGCATATCATCGGTTATCTGCAGGACTTTCTTTTTTCACCCGCCCAGGCCCGGAGTCCCATTACCGCACTTTCCGGCGGGGAGAGAAACCGGCTCCTCCTGGCCAGGCTTTTCGCCCGATCCTCCAATCTGCTGGTACTGGACGAACCCACCAACGATCTTGACGGAGAAAGTCTGGAGCTGCTGGAAGCCATGCTGATAGAATACACTGGAACGGTACTGCTGGTAAGCCACGATCGTGCCTTCCTGAACAATGTGGCCACTTCCACCATAGTTTTTGAAGGTTCAGGCCGGGTAGAAGAGTACGCGGGCGGTTACGACGACTGGCTCAGCCAACGATCCCGGCCCGAGAAAACCACCCCGGAACCAAAACCTGAAAGGGGCAGACCCCGCAAGGTGCCCACCGGCCCCCGCAAACTTACCTTCAAGGAACAGCGAGAGCGGGAGAAACTGCCTGACCTCATCGAAGATCTGGAAACGCGAAAGCAGAAACTTTTTGTTGCAATGGGCGACCCCGATCTTTACAAGACCGCCGGAACGGAGGTCGCTCGACTGCAGACCGGTCTGGATGAACTGGAACGAGAGTTGAAAGCGGCCTATGCCCGGTGGGAACTACTGGAAGAGCTGGCGCTCAAAGCCGACGAGTACTCCGTGCCCCGATAAGAGAAAACAGTAAGGAGTGATTCATTGGTAACATATAATAAAGCGATAACCGAGATTATCGGACGGCGTTTTTCATGTCGTAATTATGACCCCAGACCAATCGAGTCAGGGCTGAGAGATCAACTGGCGAAGGTGCTGGCTGAATCATCGACGGGTCCCCTCGGCACAAGAGTGCGGTTTGAGCTGGTATCCGCCGCGGAAGATGACCTGAACGCGTTGAAAGGGCTGGGAACGTACGGTTTCATCAAGGGGGCCAGCAGCTTTATCATCGGCGCTGTTAACAAGGCCGAGAACAATATGGAGGATTATGGCTACCTTCTGGAACGAGCCGTTCTTTTCGCGACGGATATCAATCTCGGCACCTGTTGGCTGGGTGGCACGTTCAAAAAGAGCAATTTTTCCCAAAAGATTTCCCTCAAAGAGAACGAGTTACTCCCGGCAGTGATCGCTGTCGGATATGTCGCGAACAAACCCCGTTGGTTCGATCCCTTCATGCGCTGGGGAGCGGGATCTGACAGGCAGCTTCCATGGGCCGAGCTCTTTTTTGACGGAACCTTCCGCACCGCTTTGCCGGCCGACACATCCGGCCCTTTTGTCACACCGCTCGAAATGGTTCGTCTGGGACCATCCGCGTCAAACAAACAACCGTGGCGCGTAATCAGAGACGGCACAAAGTGGCACTTCTATGTGCAGCGCACGAGCGGCTATGGTAGCCGAAACACGACTGTTTTTAAGCTGGCCGACATGCAGCGGATCGATATGGGTATTGCCATGTGTCACTTCGAACTCACCGTTCGCGAGATGGGTTTGTCCGGAGAATGGATACACTCTGAACCGAGTATAGAAGAACCTGACAAGCTGACCGAATATATCGTCACCTGGCAGCAAAAAGATTAGCGCGTCAGATATAACGAATAACGTCTTGACACATGATTTTGACAGGCCCGTTGACTAGCGCGGGGCTCCAAAATCGCAGTGTAACTGCGATGTGTAAATCTCTTCTACCATTTCCCCGGGGATTATTTCGGATAATTTAACCCAGAGGTTGTCTCCCCTAAGGTGACCACCGAAGGGCAGACAGAAATTCATTCCAATGAAATGGTTGCCCTAAAATCCTGGATAATTTGGCGTACGCAGGAAGATAGCATGGATTTCATAGACCTTCGCCTGGTATTGGACCGTCTCATCGACGACATTCCCCGGTATCAAAGCAGTCAGCTCTGCGAGTGTCGCAAACCCTCCAATACCAAATGAGGTTGAATGCTTTTTTGTCGTCGATCTGCTGCCCGTCGGCGTATGTTGAGTCTGTTTTGTGGACTCGGAATTTCTGTCGTAACTCTGTCCACCCGCAATCAAGGAAATATCTTCAGCCGCTTTCTGAAACTCACTTTTCTTTTCTACCGTTTTGGTTTTTGTTTCATCCTCCAGATAAGCTTGAGAAAGAAGAACGACATTGGCATCTACATCTTTTGCCTGAGATTCGGCCTGAGCCTCGAGGGTCTGATTATCAAGCTCATCACTGTCAATTCGAAACAGCGATTTGCCGATGACAACCGTTCCGGGCGTATGAATCATTTTTTTCTGACTGTCCGGTGAAAGCCTGAGAACCGTGACCTGCTTCACCGGTTTCTGGGGACTTAAAACAATCTGCTGATAATTTCCGCCGGAAAATGGTCCCGGGCCGATTGTGGCGCAACCCGTTACAAGAGATGCAATAAAAATAATAAGCATGAACACAACGATATTTCGCTTCATTTTGGCACTCCTTTTATTTGCAAGTGATATATCCTTCAATTTAAAAATTACTTGTCTCTTACCATCACTACAGGTTCAAACATTTCAATCCCCAATAATATATCCTATTTTCTTCTAAAATTCCCAAAAAAGGTAAATCACCGGAATCTTCTGTCAGCATCTTCGGCATACCACGAACTAAGATCAGATAGTCGTGACATACATTAACCTAAATTATCAAATCAGAAGCCACAAACAGATTGCCAATCCCATAAACTGCTATAACAATATTTCCCAGATCATACCTTCATCCCCCGATGATCTTCAACAAAACCCTTTTCCTTCTCCCGCCATCAAATTCTCCGTAAAAAATTTGTTCCCATGGACCGAAGTCAAGCCTTCCGTCTGTTATAGCCACTACAACCTCTCTGCCCATGACCTGTCTTTTTAGATGGGCATCACCATTATCCTCACCTGTTCTATTATGGTGATAGTGAGATACAGGTTCATGTGGAGCGAGTTCTTCAAGCCACCTTTCATAATCCTGATGAAGACCGGATTCATCATCGTTGATAAAGACAGATGCTGTAATATGCATTGCGTTACAGAGTAGAAGGCCATCGGTAATTTCGCTTTCCTTCAAGCACTCAACTATCTGCGGTGTGATATTAATAAAGGCCCTTCTCGTTGGTACGTTAAACCAAAGTTCTCTTCTATAGGATTTCATAATGTTTTTCTCCTCTGTTTAATTGAAGTTGCATTATAGCTAATCTCTTATTCCTTTCCAGTGATTATTTTCATAAACTCAATAAAGAAAAAATAATTTAATAAACAGGTCCCGTTTTCTTGTGATTAATAGCAAGTCTTTCTCTCTTCAACAATACATACAGACAGGAACTCCCGTAACGGTTATGTTTATATTCCAAGTTTTCATCTGCATCGTGAACTTTGCATTCCTTCATCTGTTCACACAACCCAGTTGTGCTTTTATTTCATTGACCCAAAAGGTTGTTTATACTACCTTCACGAAAAAAGAAGTAATAATCAGAGCAGGAAACCGGAAGGAGGTTTGTGCATGAACAGGGCGCCCGAGGAGAAAAGTTACGAGCAGCTGAGCCCCTTTGAGCTTAAGAACAAGCTCATGGCGATGGCCGAGAAGAGGTCTGAGAAGCTTATGCTCAATGCCGGTAGGGGGAATCCCAACTGGGTGGCCACAGAGGCCCGGCACGCATTCTTCCTGCTGGGTAATTTCGCCATGGAGGAGGCATACCGCGTAATGAGCCGGCCTGGACTGGCTGGAGCCCCTTCCGCTTCCGGATCAGCCGGGCGTTTTCGGGAATTCTGCCTCATACACAGCGAGACACGGGGTGCGCAGTTCCTCGCGGACGCGCTGAACCATGTCACCACCGGGATGGGTCTGAACGGTGATGAATTCATCGGTGAGATGGTTGACGGAATTCTGGGTGACCACTACCCTACTCCCGACAGAGTTCTTGTGAACACCGAGAAGATTGTCCGGGCCTATCTGGATGTGGCCATGTGCGACTCCAGACCGCCCGAGGGAACCATGGATATCTTCCTGACAGAGGGCGGCACGGCAGCGATGACATACATCTTCAACACGTTGCGGGAGAACCATCTGGTAAAGAAGGGCGACAAAATAGCCCTGGGAACACCGATATTTACTCCATACCTCGAGATTCCGGTGCTGAACGATTACGAGCTGGTGGTTGTTGATGTGGAACAAAGCGAGGACAGGGACTGGCAGTACACGGACGCCGAACTGGAGAAGCTGGCCGATCCCGATGTAAAGGCCTTCTTTCTTGTGAACCCCTCCAACCCTTCATCGGTGAGCATCGCCGAAGAGTCTCTGCAGAAGATAGCAGATCTGGTCCGGGACAAAAGGAAGGACCTGATAATCCTGACCGATGATGTGTACGGCACCTTCGTGAACGGCTTTCGATCACTGGTTGCCATCGCCCCGAAAAACACCATACTGGTCTACTCTTACTCCAAGTATTTCGGAGCTACAGGCTGGAGGCTGGGAGCGATCGGTATCAGCCGGGATAATGTGATGGATGAGATGATCGCTGCTCTGCCTGAAGACAAGAAGAAGGAACTGCACGAGCGGTATGTAACTATCAGCAGAGAACCCGATTCCATCAAGCTGATCGATCGTCTGGTAGCCGACAGCAGAACCGTTGCCCTGAACCACACGGCCGGACTCTCCACACCGCAGCAGGTGATGATGGTGCTGTTCAGCCTGCAGGAGATCCTCGATCTGGAAAGCAGACTCTACCGCAAGGAGGTACAGGATGTGGTACGCGAGAGGTACAACACGCTCTATGCCGCTTTAGGGGAAGAACCGGTTGAGCTTACCTGCTACGCGAAGTACTACGCGACAATAGATATCCACAAGCTTGCAGTCAAGAGACACGGCGAGGAATTCGCCACGTGGCTGAAGACTACCCATGAGCCCATTGACTTTGTCTGGAGACTGGCCGCGGAAAAGGATGTTGTACTGATGGACGGCGGAGGATTCGACGCCCCTGAAATGTCGGTGCGGGTGTCTCTTGCGAACCTTAACAAGGCCGACTACGAAAAGATAGGACATGCCGTGAGCGACCTGCTTGAGGACTATGTCAAGGAGTGGAAGGCGGGCGAATGATGGGAATACTCCATGAACTCGCCGAGCTGTGCCGCAACAATCCCTCCATCCTGCTCTTCGGTGCGCTGGCCGGAGGGTACGCGCTGGGGAAAGTGAAGATCGGCACATTCTCCCTGGGATCCACAACCAGCGTACTGCTGGTGGGTATCGTGCTGGGGGCGATCCTGCTGAGGAACACCACTTACGACCTTGGTATCATCAAAACAGTGTCGTTCGGCCTGTTCATTTTTACCATCGGATACAGGGTGGGACCTGATTTCGTTGGAGGTTTGAAGCGGGGTGGATCAAAGTACATCGGCATCGCTCTGTTCTTCTGCGTGGCTGCCATCGGATCGGCCCTTATTCTTGCAAAACTCTTCCACTTGAACGGCGGCTACGCGGCGGGAATGCTTGCAGGTGCTCTCACCCAGTCCTCTGTGATCGGAACGGCGGACGGGGCGATAATGCACCTGGAGTCCGGCGCGCGAAGCATCGCGCTCAATCTGAAGTCCGATGTAGCTGTGGCCTATGCCGTGACATACATTTTTGGAACAGCCGGGCTGATCGTACTTCTGAAGGTTCTGCCGCGGATATGGGGGATTGACCTCCGGCAGTCTGCCGCGCAGGAGGAAAAGGAGATGGGAGTCACAACCGGCGAAGACACGGTTGAGTCCTTCCACTGGTCCCGCCTGGTCATGCCCAGGGCATTCATGGTAAGCAATGATTCCGCCGCCGGAATGACCGCGTCAGCCCTTGAAGCATTGTTCTCCGATACCGTCGCGGTGGATAAAGCGTGCAGAGACGGAACGGTGATCGACCCCGTTCCCGGCGACACCGTGCTGAACAAGGGGGATACGGTGGTACTCACCGGCCACAGGACAGAGCTTCTGAAGGCTTCCGAACTGATCGGCCCGGAAGTGGACGACCCGTCGGTCAGCGGAATGGTTGGTGAACTGCTCGGTATCTGCGTCACCGCAAAAAAGTACAGCGGAAAAACCCTGAAAGAGATATTCTCAAAGATCGGACACGGCTGTTTCATACGCCGAGTTATCAGGCAGGCCCACGATCTGCCCGTCAACAAAGGTCTGGTGGTCCATACGGGGGATATTGTCCATGTCCTGGGCTCCAGACCGGATGTTGAAAAGCTTACCGCAGAGCTTGGCTACCCGGAAAGATCCACCTCCGTCACCGATCTGGTGGCTGTGGGGCTGGGTATCATCCTCGGAACACTGGTAGGGCTGATATCGGTAACTATCGGCGGAGTTCCCGTTACCCTAGGGACTGGCGGCGGCGTTCTGGTCAGCGGATTGTTCTTCGGCTGGCTCCGTTCCAGAAAGCCAATCTGGGGCCAGATTCCAACCCCCGCGCAGTGGGTATTCACCGATGTGGGGTTGAACCTGTTCATAGCCTGTGTAGGGATTTCCGCGGGTCCCAGTGCTCTGGCCGCCCTTGAGCAGGCCGGACTGAGCATATTCCTTGCCGGAGCGTGTCTGACGATTACCCCTCATCTGCTAACATGGGTGTTCGGTCTGTATTTGCTTAAACTGAACCCCGTGCTGCTGCTGGGGGCCATGACCGGTTCCGGTACCTGCACCGCGGCCCTGAATTCTTTGAAGGATGACTGCGGAAGCTCTCTGCCCGTCATCGGATATACCGTTCCCTACGCCATCGGTAATGTGCTGCTTACCGTAATGGGAGCCCTTGTGGTCAACATTATCTGAGAACGGGAGACAGGGGAGATAGGTCTTGCAATAACACATTTTAATAAACAGGTTGTTTGGTGGCGTACAAACGGAATGTTTTATTGCAAGACCTGTCCCCATTTGTCTGATAGTGCGACAGCTTAACAAAGGAGGATATGATGAAACGATTCGGTATTCTGATTCTCGGTGTTTTGGGCATCCTGATGACAATGAACGGATGCTGTGATGACAATGCAATTACAGGACCGGTTGGCTGGGCGATCGGTTGGCGTTCGGACAACACAGCTGCCATCCTGTATACGTGGAACGGTGGTAAGGCCTGGGAAGAGCAGGGCAATACGGCACTATGGACTGGATTAAGCGGTAATGACATCAGTGCGGTGGACGAATCGACCGCCTGGGCAGCGCTGGGGAGTGGAAATGGCGAGGGCGGCGCCATTCTCCACACGACGAACGGGGGCGTCAATTGGAGCTTACAGTCTTTGCCAGAGGGTATTAATGAAACCGTCAAAGGAATCAAAGGCCTCTCCCGGAGCGTGGCCTGGGCAGTCACACTCGGTGGGACGGTCATGCGTACCCTTGACGGTGGCGAGAATTGGGTCATTATACCTCACGATGAGGTGACGATGAAGCAGATTAATCGGATTGACGCGAAAGGAGAGGACATCTGGATCGCAGACTATGGTGGCGGCGAGTACGGAATGATTCATTCGGCGGATTTCGGCGTTACCTGGCGACAGGAGCAAATTCCGAATGTCGACCCCGCTGGGGGTGGGCCGATGGGTGTCAGCATTGTCAGCGCTCAAATTGCCTGGGCAGCAGTGAGACCCGAGGCGAATCTCTACCGAACCGTTAACGGCGGCGGTGCCTGGCATCTGGATGCACCCAATGTGTCCGGGCCAAACGATATCGATGACATCTGTGCGCCCAATGCCGATATGGTCTGGGCCGTCCAGAACATCAGCGGAGAATGCGGTGGGGAAATAATACGTGTTCGCCTGGTTAACGGAGAAGTTATCAGCGACAGCATGGACCCTATGGGCGGGGAATACCAGTACGAGGGGGTGACGTGTTTTGACGAGAAGACCGCGTGGGTGGTTGGTTTCAAGGCGTACGATTTGGATCCGAGCTTCCCAGAAGGCGTTATATTGCATACTAATGACGGTACGACGTGGACGAACCAACCCTTGCCGGTTAACGATGTCTTATTGTGGAAGGTCTCATTCGCCGGTGCTCATAGATAGATAGTGTCATCCAGTAAGCAAATTTGAATTCCCAGTCCAATACCACAAATTTCATAAAGACCAAATCTTCAATTTCCAGCTAAATATATGGTATTCCCTTAGTTACAGCAGATTTGGAGATATGATAGAAGCTGGTCAAAGAGTTAAAACCTTTGAGGATTGGAAAACGGGGATGCTTAGGCTTGCGGATAAGGCTGTGCCTGAAGAAAGGTTTATGAACGCCGCCTTCTATTTCAGGGTGGCTGAATTGCGATTTTAGAAATAATAAAGATACAGCCGTAAATTCCGTGGAGGTATAATAATATGAAAAATGGTTTCAAATTGATGTTGATTTCCTCTTTTTTCTTGTTGTTAATCTGGCTGCCTATCAACGCCAGTGGTACAGAAAAATACAATCCTTTATTACCAAAAGTTGTCATAGTAACAACCGGTGGAACCGTTGCCATGAAATACGATCCAGCTTCTGGAGCTGCTGTTCCTGCCGTATCCGGTAAAGATCTGATCGAGGCGGTCCCGGGATTGGACAAACTCGCGAATATCGAAACGGTTGAGTTCTGTAACATCGACAGTTCGCAGATGACACCGGAAGTATGGAGAAACTTAAGTGCTAAAGTGCAGAAAATCCTTGAGCGTTCCGATGTGCAAGGGGTCGTAGTAACACACGGCACGGATACTATGGCGGAGGGTGCATTTTTTCTTGAAACGACGTTACAAAGTGAAAAGACAGTCGTTTTTGTAGGCGCCATGCGAAGTGCTTCAGACTTAAGCCCCGATGGACCCGCCAATATCTACAATGCGGTATTGCAGGTTTGTTCCCCTCAAGCCAAAGAATGGGGAGTCACGGTTACAATGAATCAGTTTGTCAATAGTGCACGGTATGTGCGAAAAGATGAAACAACGAACGTGCAAACATTTACTTCCGGCGAACATGGATATCTGGGATACATTGTCGACGACCAGTTAATTCGTTTCAACAACGTCCTTATCAAAAATAAATTTCCGTTACCGGATCTTTTGCCGCAAGTTTCTTTCTTTACAACATATGCGGGAGACGACGGGAAATTTATCCGTTACGCTGTTGATAATGGTGCCAGAGGATTAGTGATTGAAGGTGTCGGTGCTGGTAATGTGAATAAGGATGTCTTTCAGGCCATTACATATGCATTGAGCAAGAAAGTCCCGGTTGTTGTCGCCAGCAGGGTTCGTTACGGCGGTGTATACGCACTTTACGGAGACGAAGGTGGGGGTAGCTCATTAATAAGCACAGGGGCATATTTGGCTGGTGATTTGAGCTCATACAAAGCCAGATTATTGTTAATGATCGCACTGGCTCAACCCGATATGACAGCGGAGAAATTGAAAGCTCTTTTTTCTCCGCAGTAATTTGAAAATTAAAAATGGATAAACAACAAAAGAAAATTCTAGCCAGTCGTTGCATAGGATTGCAATACCTACAGTGGATGAAAGAGCCGTATGTTATATAATGCTACCTTTATCACCATGGCCCTCGCCAACCTGTTTGCCGTATCGAGTTTCGGAGCCTTCTTTCTTTTTCCCCTGTACATTATCAATCATGGTGGTTCCAAATCTGATATCGGTATTATCATGGGCATCTTTGCCCTTTCGGCTGTTCTCTGTCGTCCCTGGATCTCCAACATGGTTGACCGGATCGGGCGCAAGCGGAGCTACACTGTCGGGTGCGTTATCATAACCATCCTTCCCCTGTTATACCTGCCGCTTCGGGGAACGCTCTCCGAGCTCTATATTCCCCTGCTTGTTCTCAGGGCGATACATGGCGTGGGGGTGGCTATCTGTTTTACCGCAGCTTTTACCTATATTGCCGACATCGTTCCCCCTGATCGCCTCAATGAAGGGATCGGCATGTTCGGGGTGACGGGGCTCATCGGGCTGGCAATCGGTCCCGTTGTTGCCGAGATCATCATCGGGCGATTCGGCTTCCCCGTATTCTTTCTTGTGACGTCGGGAATGGCGGCTATGGGGCTTGTGCTCCACCTTCACCTCCGAGAATCATACAGGCGGAGCGCCCAAGAGTCTTCCGTGTCCTTCTTCTCGGTCATGTTCAGGCAGCGGTCGTTAACCGTGGCCATGCTTGCCGGTCTCTTCGGGTTTGGATTATCGGCCACCATCGGGTTTGTTTCCCCCTTCGCCCGGGAACAGGGAATCGTTTTCATCTCACTCTACTTCATCTGCTATTCCGGGGCGGCGGTCCTGACAAGGTTTTTCGGGGGAAGGCTTGCCGACAGGGTAGGGGAAGACCGAATTATTCCCTACGCAATGGCCCTGACAGGGGCCGGTCTCTTTGTGCTTATTTTTTTGGAAGGCAATGCTGTTTTGATTATTGCGGGCCTGATGTCGGGCTGTGGACACGGACTCCTCTTCCCATGCCTGAATGCGCTGGCCATACGGAATGAACCCATTGAGATCAGAGGAAAAATCACCGGCGTCTTCACCGGCGGTCTCGATGCCGGGGCTTTTGCCGGTTCATTGATACTGGGTTACATCGGGGAGTGGGTCGGATTCGAGGAGCTCTTTTTTACAGCAGGTCTTGCTCTCTTGCTGGGACTCGCCGTCTATCGTTTCCGAATAATGGATGGCAGGTGGCTGGCCTCGGGTGAACCGGTACCTGTTGTTGATGAGGGGTAAGCGGCTGGTTGTGCTTTGCGTCTTTCCCGTCCCACCGGATTGCAGGTGCTGGTCATGTTCTATTGTTTTCTGTTGGTCAGATATGCCCCGCCGATTACCATAATGGCGCCTGTAATGAGAGACAAATCGAGTTTTTCCTTCAGGATTAGACAGGCGAGTATAACGGCACTTATAGGAACGAAGTTGATAAACACAGACGCCTTCGATGCGCCGAGCTTTTTTATTCCCTGATAGTACCAGGTAAATCCGAGAACAGAGCCGAAAAATCCAAGATAAAAGATAGCTGACCAGTCCACCGCGCTGTATTCCGAGATATCTCCTGGCATCCCCTCCATGCAGGCAGGAAAGAAAAGCAATATGCCGCCGATAAGACAGGAGTATGTGACGGCCACCAGTGGAGACATATCTTTCATAGCTATTTTCCCAATCAGGGAATATAAGACCCAGCTCGCGACGCATCCGAGGATGTAAAACTCTCCCGTTCCGAGGCCCCCTTTAATTATTCCCAGGGGGTTTCCCTTTGAGATGACGATAATTGCCCCAGATACGCAGAGCAAAATCCCGATCACATTTATCCCGGTCAGTTTTTCTTTGAAAAAGGTGTAAGCGAAGAGGGCTATAAAAATCGGGTTCATCGCTATAACAATAGAAGCACGGCTGGCTGAGACAGTTTTCAGGCCGGAGAAGAAAAAGAAATTATATGCAAATACGCCTGTCATACCGAGAAGTATGACAGGTAGTATCTGATGCTTCTTCAGCCGGGGAATTTTACCTTCCATCCTCACAGTGATAAAGACAAGAAAAATGGATGCAATAGCGAACCGCAGGAAAGAGGCGCTGAAAGGGCCGACGTCCTGCGCGACAACCCGGGCGGCTATAAAGGTTCCACCCCAGAGGATGGCCATAAACAGGAGCTTGACATAAATGATCAAATCGGAATTACCAGCCTTTTCTTTTGCTATTTCCCGGTAAAATGTGGCTTTCTCTTCTCGGCAAAGGCGGTGAAGGCTTCCATCAGGTCATCTGATGGGATAATATTGGAACTGATAGAGGCGACATATCGAAGCCCGTCATTGACGGATTTGCCGATTCCGTAATTCAACACTTCTTTCGATGCCTGCACCGCCAGCGGGGATCTTTCGGCAATCTCCATCGCCAGTTCTTTCGCCCCATTCATAAGCTCTTCGTAATCCCTGTACACCTCGTTGACCAGCAGGATTTCCTTTGCGCGCGCGGCGTTTATATCTTTTGCGCTGTAGGCCAGTTCCCTGGCAATGCCCTGTCCCACAATCAGCGGGATCCGTTGCAACACACCCACATCAGCCACGAAGCCTACAGCGGTTTCCCTCAGCGAGAATATCGCGTCTTCGGAACATAGTCTGATGTCACACGCGGTAGCCATATCAAGACCGGCGCCCACACAATAGCCGTGAATGGCGGCAATAACAGGTTTGCGGCATTTCTCGATACAGGTCATGGTATCCTGCAGAGGGTATATCTTCGAAAGAAGACTCCATTTGGTTCCACCCTTCTGCTCATTATTCAGGATCTCCGGCACAGCCTCCATCATACTCATAAGATCAATGCCCGCGGTAAAACATGGGCCCTTGCCGCTTATGACAACCACCCGGATGGCCG
>Ga0307992_1001713_pt1 | contig 12832 bp, 10 predicted proteins | sample EllFjometagen133_FD_203162 | JGI IMG/M metagenome (GOLD analysis project Ga0307992, IMG submission 203162) | Marine microbial communities from Ellis Fjord, Antarctic Ocean - #133 | ecosystem: Environmental > Aquatic > Marine > Unclassified | place: Southern Ocean | collected 2014-10-08
CTAGGAGTATTGGTATTTGATGGGTATGATGCCCAAAAAGTTATTAAAGATATAGATGCTTTAGGTTATAACACAATTTACCCTGAAGGTGTTGTAGATCCATATAGTCAAATATTCGCAATATTTACAACGATATATTTAGGATTTATTCTAGGATTTTTGATGCTAGTAATCTATTTTATTAGCTATATCGTATTAAGAAACGTTCAAGAATCTAAGAAAAAAGATTATCTAATTTTTAGATCTATTGGAGCTTCTAAAAAGGACCTAAATAGTATTACTATAATAGAATTATTGTTTACCTCAACATTTGCTTACACGTTCACAATGATCCTATTCGCAATAAACGAAAAACTAGACATAAATATTCCGAGATATTTACGCTACTTTACGGTTGGTAGTTATATCTTTATTTTCTCTTTGCTTGTAGCAATTTCATTGCTCCTTGGAAGAAAATTTAACAGAAAAATCTTTAGTAAATCAGTGATAACTTCACTGAAACAAGAGTAGGTGTAGACATGATAAAAATAACGAACTTAAATAAATACTTTAACCGTAATAAAAGCAACGAAATTCATGTTATTAATGATTTAACATTAGAATTACCTGAAAAAGGACTTGTCGTTTTACTTGGGCCATCAGGTAGTGGTAAAACAACATTACTAAATGTTCTTGGAGGACTTGATAAAGTTCAAAATGGATCTCTTCAATTTGGAGACAAAGTAATCGATAAATACAAATCAAAAGTCTGGGATGAAATTAGAAATAAAGATGTGGGATATATTTTCCAAAACTATAATCTATTAACATCTTTAACAGTGTATGATAATATTGCATTAACTTTAAACATGGTTGGTGTTGTTGATAAAGATGAAATTGATAAGAGAGTTGATTATATCTTAGACAACATTGGTATGCTTAACTATCGTAAGAGAAGAGCATTTCAATTATCAGGGGGGCAACAACAACGTGTGGCAATAGCTCGTGCGCTTGCTAAAAACCCTAAAGTAATCATAGCTGATGAACCAACAGGTAACCTAGATTCTAAAAATACTTTAGACATTATGAATATAATCAAGAAAATATCTCAAACTAAATTAGTTGTTCTTGTTACTCATGAAGAAGAACTCGCTGACTTTTATGCTGATAGAGTTATTAAATTAAGAGATGGACAAGTAGTTGAGGATTATGAAAACAAGTCTCAATTAGATTTAGATATGAAACATGAAACAGATATCTATTTAAAAGATTTAAAAGAGTTAACAGATATTGAAAATGATGTAGCAAACGTAAAAGTATATTCTGATGAAGATACAGATGCTGTTTTCAATGTTAAAATAATTGTAAAAAATAAAACGCTGTATTTAGATATTGATTCTGAAGATTATAAAAAAGTGAAATTAGTTAATGATGATTCAGAAATAAAAATATTAGATCGTCACTTTAAGAAAGTTTCAAAAGCAGATTTTTCAACATCTACTTTTGACTTAGAAAATGTAATAAGTGAAGATTTAACTATTGAAAAACGAAGTGTTATAACAATAAAAGAAAGTCTTAAATTAGCGTTTAATAGACTTAGGGGAACAACTAGACTTGGTAAATTATTTTATGTAGGATTTATTGGTTCAGCAATTCTTATTGCAATAGCAGTAGGAATGCTTTCTAGTGTTTATTATTTAAACCCAGCTAATTTCTTAACTGGTGCAAAAGAAACAGTAGTTATTGATTATAATAACTTTGAGTATGATGATTTAATGGCTCATGAAGCTGAGGATTCAATTAATTATGTGAACCTCATAAATGGAAAATCTTCTATGACACTGAGACTTCCAACAGTATTCCAGGCCTATGATAATGCAACTCAATTTAATAGTAACCCTGTAATATCAGATTTATTAGATGATGACGATATCATTTTAGGTAGAACAGTATCAAACTACAATGAAATGGTAATTGATAAAGTAGTTGCTGAAGAATATCTTTCATCTCCACAATTCCAAAATATGGGGATTACTACTTTGAATGATTTAATGAATGTTGACATCATAGTTCAACTTAAAGGAAATGATTTGCCATATGAATATATTATTGATATAGTTGGAATTAGTGATACAGATAATCCAGTATACTTTGTTAAAGAAGAAACAATGTACATGATTGAAGCTAGAGTAGGAGTATATGAAATATTTAAATCTGAAATTGAAATTTCAGAAGGGGAACTCCCTACGCAAATTGATGATTTAATTTCCTTCGATGATCCTCTTCAAGCATTACCAATGTCAGCAATTATTTATGTTGAATTTGGTAGAACGTTCCATGTCTCTGCTTTGTATACATCTACATCATCAACTATACCTGATTACCTAGTATCAATTGATTCACTTAAAGAGTTGTATTTTGAAAATGCCTACATTGTAAATGGAACTGATATTTATATTCATTCAAATGATATCAAGGAAACAATAAAATACTTTAAAGGTCTAGATATAGACGCTGAAGGGTTGTTTGCAATTGAGAGCAATCAATATAAACTTGAAAGATTAGAAAGCAACATAGGAACTGTTATATTTACAGTAGTTGTTCTTGCTGCGATGAGTCTAAGTTACTTCTTTATCATTAGATCTTCATTAATTTCAAGAATTTATGAAGTTAGTGTTTATAGAGCATTAGGTGTAACTAAAGGGGATATAAGAAAAATATTTGTTACTGAAATAGTTTTAATAACTACAATAACTTCCCTTGTAGGTTATCTTGCAACTAGTTACGTACTAATTAAAGTTCAGGCAATAGCTGCAGAATTCTATGAGTTTATTCACGTTTCTGTATTTAGTTTACTTGCCGGAGTACTTTTGATATATACGATTAATATCTTATCAGGATTAATACCTGTTTCTAATTTACTTAGAAGAACTCCAGCAGAAATACTTAGTAAATACGATTTCTAATGATTAGTAAAACAATAAAACATTATAAATTTTAAAAAATATATATATAAAAAATAGGAGGGAATTATGAGTAGAGTTTATGTCGTTTCAGCAAAAAGAACACCAGTAGGATCGTTTTTAGGATCGCTTGCTTCTGTGCATCCTGCAGATCTTGGTATTACAGTAGTAAAAAATATTTTAGAAGAAACACAAATACCTAAAGAGAAAATTGATGAGTTAATCTCAGGTAATGTTTTACCTGCAGGAAAAGGGCAAGGAATTGGAAGACAAATATCAGTTGGATCTGGTATACCAGTTACTATACCAGCGTATAGTTTAAATATGGTTTGTGGGAGCGGAATGAAATCTGTCATTAACGCTTATACAAGTATTAAAGCAGGAATCCACAATGTTGTTATTGCTGGTGGAACAGAATCAATGAGTGGAGCTCCATTTCTTACATCACATAAGGTAAGAAAAGGTGTTAAAATGGGTGATTTTAATTTAGTAGATCACATGATTACTGATGCACTTACAGATGTATTTAACAATGTTCATATGGGAATTACTGCAGAAAACATTGTTGATCGATATGGCTTAACTAGATTACAACAAGATCAATTTGCAATTGCTTCACAAACTAAAGCAATTGCTGCAATAGATAGTGGAAGATTTAAGGATGAAATAGTACCTGTTATTGTTAAAAATAGAAGAGGCGATATCACTGTTGATACAGACGAGTATCCAAATAGAACTACAAGTCTAGAAAAACTAGGGAAATTAAGAGCTGCTTTTAAAAAGAATGGAAGCGTAACTGCAGGAAATAGTTCTGGAATAAATGATGGAGCTAGTTTTATGCTTATAGTAAGTGAAAAAGCTTTAAAAGAATATAACCTAACACCACTTGTAGAGATTATTGGAATTGGCCAAGGTGGAGTAGAACCATTGTATATGGGAATGGGACCTGTGCCTGCCATTAAAAATGCATTAAGTAGTTCTAATATGACTTTATCGCAAATGGATTTACTTGAACTAAATGAAGCATTTAGTGCGCAAAGCTTAGGTGTAATTGCTGAACTTGTTGAGGAACATGATTTAACAAGAGAAGAAATATTAGAAAGAACAAATGTAAATGGTGGAGCTATAGCACTTGGGCATCCTGTTGGAGCAAGTGGAAATAGAATTGCTACAACTTTAATTCATGAAATGATTAAAAGAAAAAGCAAATATGGTCTTGCATCACTTTGTATTGGTGGAGGAATGGGTACTGCTATAATAGTGAAAAACATGGAGGTTAACTAATGAGATTAAAAGGTAAACTTGCTGTTGTAACTGGAGGAGCAAAAGGAATTGGAATGGAAGTTGCTCTAAAATTCGCAAGAGAAGGAGCAAAAGTAATAGTAGTTGACATGACTGAATTATCATTCACTAATGAAAATGTAAAAGGATATATTTTAAATGTTGCTGATTCTAAAGCTTGTAAAATATTCTTTGATAAAATCGTAGAAGAAGACGGAAATATAGATATCCTAGTTAATAATGCAGGGATCACTAGGGACTCAATGACTAGAAAAATGACGGATGAACAATGGGACCTTGTTTTAGATGTTAACTTAAAAGGTGTTTTCAATCTAGTTAGACATATTGGTCCACATATGGAAGCAAATGGTGGAGGATCAATTATAAATATTTCAAGTATAGTTGGAGAATATGGAAATATCGGGCAAGCAAATTACGCAGCTACTAAAGCTGGGATGATTGGTCTTACTAAGACATGGGCAAAAGAATTTGCCCGTAAAGGTGTACCTGTAAGAGTTAATGCAGTATCACCAGGTTATTGCATGACTGATATTTTAAAAACTGTACCTGAAGAATTACTTGAAAAATTTGCTAAACTTACAATGCTAAAAAGATTAGGGCAACCTGAAGAAATAGCAAATGCTGTTATGTTCCTTGCAAGTGATGAAGCATCATATGTTACTGGACATAATTTAAGCGTTAATGGTGGAATGAGATTATAATTAAAAAGTGTAGTTGAATTGATATAAATTTTTAATTTAAAAAAAGTATCTCGTCGAGATACTTTTTTATGTGCATTTTTTTCTTAAATTGTTGTATTGATAATGACTTAACAATATATTATAATTAAAGTAACGACAAATTAGTTTTAATACACGGGGTGAAGAAAATGATTGATCATATCTTTATTAAGAATTATAAAGTTTTTGAAAGAGAAAACATTCCCCTTGATAAAAATACATTATTTATTGGAACTAATGCTTCAGGTAAAACGACTATTTTAGAAGCTTTAGATCTCTTTTTTAATGATGTTTTTCATTTTGAATACATTAGAAAAAAAGATGAAGATATTGTTATTGAGATACATGTAGATGATGAAAGGTACCGAAAAGTATATAAAAGTCCTGATTACCATATAGAATTTAGTAAGTGCATAGGTAATATGGATGAAATTAATCATATAAAATACTTATATGTTCCAAAAGTGATTTACGCTCCAAAACTTCTTAACGACATTCTTAGTATTAACTTGAGTGTTGACATTAACAAAATTGATAAAAGTAAAGTTTTTAACGTTTTTGACTATTTAGATGGCAAACTTGGGAATAACATTTACAAATTCTTTAAAATTGATACAAGATATCAAATGAATATTAATGATTCAGTTAGTTTCACAAAAGAGGAATATACTAAAATTATCTCAAATATTACTTATCAACACACTATTATAGGAATTGATAACTTTGAAGACAATTTTGACATAAAGGCATTAAGAGATATAACCGAATATTCTTATCAAACAATATTCACATCAAAACATAAAAATATTGTTTCTAATTTTGATTATTCAGTTAGAGCATTATTTAAAGAAGATATTAAGGACGAAATAAAAACAATCACAGATGTAATTGAAAAAAACCATAAGAAGCAGTTACTGCTTGTAGAAGGAAAGTACGATGTTGCATGGTTTGAAAAAGGACTTAAACTACTTGATGAATTTAAAAACTTTCGCGTAATACCTTGTGGTGGATATGGAAATATCCAATATGTAAGAGAGCAATTAGAAAAAGAAGGGTATAACACAGTTACAATAACCGATGGAGATGTACATTCAAGCGATTCATTGAAAAGAGAAGTTATTGAGTTATATGCGGATATTAAGTATATAAACGCTAGATTTAACACCAGTTTTAAAAAAACACCTTTAAGAAAAAAGGATTTCTTTAGAAAGATTTCTGTTAAAGATGACGTAGTTAAAAAGATACTAAGCAGTTGGGCAAGAAAGAATTTAACAATAGACTCAGATTTTGTAACAGAATTAGACTTACTAATAAGTTAACTCTATGGAGGTTTATAAATGATATATTTCGCAAGATGTAATAGTGTATTTAACAAAAACAGTATAGAACTAGTTGATGAAGATGGGACAATTTATTTCACATTGAAACATGCAAAATTACCAATTATATCAGGTTTAAACATTACAGATGAAGTGAATTCTTCAAAATTCAAAGTGAACTACAATCCGCTTAAATTTAAAAGGAGATTTCAACTATTAGACTCGGCTAAAAATGAAGTTTTAGGCATAAGTATAGGCCTAAAGTATCTTCATAAGATTTTATATAAGAATAAAATATATGCCTGCAAAGGAAGCATTTGGAAAGTAAGATATAGTCTATATGATCAAGACAAGGTGGTTGCTGCAATCCATGTTGTTAAAGTTAATAAAGAAAAATTCTTTAAGATTGAACTTGCAGATAATATTGATATTATGTTAGCACTCGCAGTGTTAATCATTGCGCAATCAATAAGAGAAAGAATATTCATAATATAGGAGGATAATATGAAATATTACATTAAACAAAAGGTTTTTTCTTTAAAAGACAAATTCACTATCAAAGACTACTCGCAAAATGATGTTTTCCAAGTTGAAGGAAAATTCATATCTATTTCAAACAAGCTTCAATTACTTAATATGGATGGGTCGCAAGTATTAAATTCAAAAAAACAGTTATTTAGAATCATGCCGCTTTATAAGATTTTTTCAAATCATGGTGAAGAATTAGCTACGATTAAAAAGAAAATAGCATTTAAACCTAAATTCGATGTTCAAATTGGACAAGAAGAGTATAAAGTTGAAGGAACATTTTTTGCACATTCTTTCTCTATATCTAAAGATGATGTTGAAGTTGCATCAATTATCAAGAAAACATTCTCATTTGGAGATTCATATGAAATTGACATACTTGATGAAACAAAAAAAGAACTATTCTTATTCATAGTTATTATTATAGATCAAGTAATTCATGAAGCAAAAAACAATAATAGCATTGATTAATGGCTAATTGTTTAATTTGTGGTAATGAAACAGTTTCTGTAGTAGATAAACAAATCAAGGTAACATACTCAGTATGTGACACTTGTCACTTCATACATAAAGATAAAGAATACCATGTTGATAGGAAAGAGGAGAATCGACAATACTCCCTTCATAACAACTCTTTTGAGAGTGAAGGATATGTTAAAATATTTGTGGATTTAATTAATGATTATATTAAACCATTAAAGATAACTAAAAAAGTACTAGAATATGGAAGTGGACCTGGTCCAGTGTTAAAAGAACTATTAACTAGAGAGGGTTATGATGTTTACGATTTTGATCCTTTCTATAATAATAATGTAGAGTATCAGGACAATATGTACGAGCTTATTACTTCGACAGAAGTAGTAGAACATTTTAATACTCCACTTAATGATTTTAAACATTTAACAAGTTTACTAGAGACAAATGGGTATCTAGCTATCATGACGAGATTTAGAACAACGGAGATGCCTGAGTTCCTAAATTGGTGGTATAGAAGAGATGTTACACATGTATCGTTTTACACATTGAAAACATTTGAAGTAATCGCTAAAAAATTCAATCTAAAGCTAGTAACAACTAATAATGTAAATGTAATTGTTTTTCAAAAAATATAAATAAAAAAGAGAATGATTTCTCTTTTTTATTTGTTATAATTGATGTAGGTGATATTATGAAAAATATCAAAATCACAGCTAAAGATATTGTAAAATTCATCTATAGTGGTGGCGATTTAACGAGTGAATACCGCTCTAATAAGCGCGCATTAGAAGGCATTGAAGCTCACCAATATCTTCAAAACCAATACAAAGATGAAGATGAAAAAGAGGTTTCTGTTGAAACTCTTTTTGAACTTGGAAATTATAGTTTTTATATTACTGGAAGAATGGATGGACTATTGTCTGAAAATAGTAAATTAATTATTGAAGAGATTAAAAGTACAAAAGTTGATCTACAAATAATGGAGATTGATACAAGACCAGAACATTTAATGCAAGCAAAAATGTATGCCTATATGTTTATTAAAAAGAATAACTTGAAATCGATAAATGTAAGACTAACTTATATTGCGGTTGAAGGGTATTTAACAAAATCATTTAACAAACGATACAATTTTTCACAACTAGAGAAATTTTTTGGAAACACAATAAAGGAGTACACTAATTGGCTAGAAATATATGATGAACATCAGAAAGATAAGTTAAGCTCAATTGAGGGACTAAAGTTCCCTTTCTCTGAATACAGAGAAGGGCAATACCGCTTTATGGGGGCGGTTTATCAGACCTTAATGAAAAAAGATATATTATATAGCATTGCACCTACAGGTATCGGTAAAACTATCGGTAGTTTATATTCAGCGTTAAAAACAATCAATAATGAAAAAGAGAAGATATTTTATCTTACTGCTAAAAACGCAGGTAAAAAAATTGTTGTAGATACCATTAATTTATTAAAGGAAAATGGATTAGTTTGTAAATCTATTGTAATCAATTCAAAAGAAGCAATGTGTTTAATGGATAAAGTAGATTGTGATCCAGATATATGTCCTTATGCTAAAGGCTTTTTTGATCGCTTAAAACCAGCAGTAAAAGATATTTTTGTTCATAATGATGTATATGATATAAAACTTCTTAAAGACTATGGGGAATACCATACAATTTGCCCTCATGAATTTAGTTTGGCAATATCTAATTATTGTGATGTAATTGTTTGTGATTACAACTATGCATTTGATCCTAGGACACATTTGATTCGTTATTTTGAAGAAGAATATTATACTCCAAAATTGTTAATTGATGAGGCACATAACATGGTTGACCGTTCTCGTAATATGTACTCAAGTTCCATCAATAAAGAGTCGCTCTTAAAACTAAGAAAAGCAGCCAATAAAATCAAGCCTTCTATCAAAGGAAGAATTAACAAATTACTTGATTATATTGATAAGTTTGTTGAAGATAATGAAATAGTAAAAAGTCGGTTTTACTACCAAGATGAGCAAGACATTGAGTTGCTTAGTTTGGTTGAAGGAATAACTTTTAAAATAGACCGAATTTTATCTGAGAATAAGAAATTTACAAACAGAGATAAAATCCTTGATGGTTATTTTGAACTTCTTCAGTTCACAAGAATTAGTGAATTCTATAATGATAACTATAAATATATTGTTGAAGTAATCAATGACAATATTGTTATTACATTATCTTGTTTGGATGCCTCTAGTTACATATTGGATACTATAAGTAGAAGAGTAAGTGGAGTAGTCCTATTTAGTGCTACGCTATTCCCGGTCGATTATTATGTAAAACTTATTACTAAAGGAGAAGGGAAGACAATAAGTATTCCTTCTCCCTTTAAACAATCCAATTTAGGATTATTTGTTGATGAATCAACATCTACAAGATATAGAGATCGTCCTAGAAGTATTGATAAGATAATTGATTCTATTTATGCACTTGCTGAAACTAAAGTAGGGAATTATATTGTTTTCTTCCCTTCATATGTATATTTAAATATGGTATTAGAAGAATTTAACACTGAAGATTATAATATGTTAGTACAAACCAGAAGTATGAGTTTTTATGAAAGAAATAAAATGCTTGCTGAATTTAACAAAGAAGCAACAATTTCTAGAGTAGCTTTCTTTGTAATGGGTGGAAGCTTTAGTGAAGGAATAGATTATATTGGTGATATGTTAAACGGAGTAATAATTATAGGTGTAGCAATGCCTCAATTTAATAAATATAATGAATTACTTAGAAACCATTTTGATGATGAATTTGATGAAGGATTTGATTACGCTTATACATATCCTGGAATGAATAAAGTTATTCAAGCTGTTGGGCGAGTTATCAGAACAGAAGAAGAAACAGGAGTAGCAGTACTTTTTGATGACAGGTACTCTCACAATAAGTATAAATCGCTTTTTCCTAAGAACTGGAGTCATGCTATAAGCATTGGAAAAGGACAATTTTTACAATCATATATTTCAAAATTCTGGGAAAAGAAAGCAAAATAACCTAATAATAACAAGGAGTGATTCTAATGGAGAAGAACATTAAAGAAGCAATGAATGATTTACTAATTGAAAAAGCCTTGATACTTTATGATATTGATAAGAATCAATTTAAGAGTTTAGGTGGGTTTGAAAACTTTGTGTATGAGTACGAAAAAGAGGGCATTTCATATATTTTAAGATTCGTTCATAGTACTCATCGAACTTTTGATCTTGTTTTAGCGGAAATTGAATTCATTGATTATTTATATAATAATGGAGCTAATGTCTCACGAGTTGTTACATCAGTTAACAACGTTGTTGCTGAAAAATGTGATACAGAAAACTCTGAGTATTTTACAATCGCAGCATTTGTAAAAGCAAAAGGAGATTTTGTTAAAAGAGAGAGCATTGATCCGAAATTTAATAAAGATTTTGGTAGGGCTATTGGGAAACTCCATTTATTAACGAAAGATTATAAACCAGTTCATAAAAGACATCATTGGTATGAAGAAGATTTCTTGGATATTGGAAGAAGAAATCTTAAAGAAGAAGATATGTATATGATTGATAAGGGATTAAAATTGATTGAAAAATTAAAGAAATTGCCAATTGATGTAGACGGGTATGGATTAATTCATACAGATTTACATTTTGGTAATATGTTTTATGACGGAAATGATTTTACATTCTTTGATTTTGACGATTCAGCCTATAAACATTTTATTAGCGATATTGCAATAATAATTTTCTATCAGTTTGGACTTTCTGGATTCACAGATTCACAAAAGGAGGAGAAGACTTTTGCATTTCTAGAAGACTTTTGTGAAGGTTATTCAGAAGTGAATAATCTTGATTTTTCTTGGTTTGACCACCTAAATGATTTCCTTGAATTAAGAGAGCTAATTTTGTACATGGTTATTCATGGCGCAGGAGAAGAAATGATTAATTCATCATATGGGAAAAGATTCATTGAATTTTACAGGGATAGAATTAAAAATGACGTGCCTTTCTTTGATTATAAGAAAGCAATTGGGGTTAAATAATGGAATTTATAAGTGCTTCAAAATTAGTCCAAACAGTTGATAGTAATCATTCATGGTTTGATACATCATTCAATATGAATATTTATAGAGGATGTAACCAAGGTTGTATTTATTGTGATTCAAGAAGCAGTTGTTATAAGATTTTAAAATTCGATACTATTAAAGCGAAAGTAGATGCACCTAAAAAAGTTGAATATGAACTTTCCTTTAAGAGGAAAAAAGGTATCATCGGTCTTGGTGGTATGAGTGATCCTTATAATCAGTATGAAGCAGAGTTAAACTATACAAGAGACTCTTTAAAAGTAATAAACAAATATCGATTTGGGGTCTTTATTATTACAAAAAGTGATTTAGTATTAAGAGATATTGATCTATTCAAAAAGATTAATAATCACGATGTTTGTAATATAGCTTTAACAATAACAACTTCAGATGATTTACTTCAAAAAACAATTGAAAAAAATTCATCTACAACAAGTGAAAGATTTGAAGCAATTAGACAGCTTTCAAAAGAAGGGTTGTTTGCGGGTATTCTGATGATGCCCTTATTACCTTTTATGAATGATACAATTGAAAATATTACAGGAATAGTGGAACAAGCTAATGCTGCAAATGCGAAGTATATCTATCCATCATTTGGAGTTACTTTAAGAGATAACCAAAGAGATTACTTTTTTGATAAAATCGGACCCGATTTAAAAAAGAAATATATTGATACATTTGGAGATTCTTACATGTGTGTTTCGCCTATGCATAAAGAATTAAGAAAACATTTTGAAGAATTATGTAATAAATATGGTATATTATACGAAATGAATGATATTATTAGAGAGTCAAGAAAACATATAAAAACAACTCAAATGTCACTATTTTAGTTAGGAGAGGATTGTTTATGAAAGTTTTCGCTGCACATGAAAAAATCCAAAGTTTCTTAATTAATAATCCTGTTGAAGGGATTACAATTGTTGATGACCCAAGGAAGTGCCATTATTTAATAAGTGGTAAATACAAACAAACTCAATATAATTCTTTATTAAAAGGAGTTATTATTCCTTATACTGGGCATAATGGTATTGATTTAAAAGATATGAGAGACAAGGAATTGAGTTTATACATCATTTCAACTAGATCTCGTTATGTTGCTGAAAAAGCTGTAACACTAACTCTTTCTTTACTTGGGAATACTGTGAATTATCATTCTTCATTAAAAGAAGGAAACTGGTCTGATAGAAATTCTGATACGAGGCAACCATGGGTTAGTATTCAAGGATTATCCGTCGGATTATTCGGGTATGGTAGAATTGGTGAAGGAATTCATAAGATGTTAAAAGGCTTTGATTGTGAGTTTTATACAATAGATAGGAATAAGGAATATCCTAAAGATATCTTTTTAGTAAAAAATCTTACTAATTTAGTACAAGTTAGTGATATAATAATTATTGCTGCTCCTTTAAATAACACTACAGAAGAAATATTTAATGAGAAATTA
>Ga0307992_1001714_pt1 | contig 12832 bp, 13 predicted proteins | sample EllFjometagen133_FD_203162 | JGI IMG/M metagenome (GOLD analysis project Ga0307992, IMG submission 203162) | Marine microbial communities from Ellis Fjord, Antarctic Ocean - #133 | ecosystem: Environmental > Aquatic > Marine > Unclassified | place: Southern Ocean | collected 2014-10-08
AATCTTGGTCTGTCCCTCGCAGCCTCACAGTTCAAAAAAATAAAAGCCATTATCACTCTAGAAACCCCAATATTTTTCAAAATAAAAATAAAGTTTTTTTTAATAACACTTCAGCCTTTATTGGAATTTTTTAAAGTGGACTTAATAAAGAAAAATAAGTTTGTTTATAGAAGTAATTACATGGGCACAAAAGATATTTTTCCTTTTTTACCTGTCAGGATAGTAGGTAGGATTTATAAGTTTATAAAATTTAATACGATTAATAATTTAAAGAGGATAAAAGTTCCTTATTTAATTATCCAAGCCAAAACTAGTGATTTGATTAGCAGCAGGAGTGCTAAGTATATATTTAAAAAAATTAAATCCAATCAAAAAGAAATATATTACGTAGATTCGAATAATCATGATTTTGATTTAATGGATGAGGAAGGAAAGATTTTGATACTTAAGAAGATTAATAAGTTTATAAAATATATTTAAATCCTCTGAGCAATCCCCAGACATAAAGTCTAGAGGGATTTTTTTGTATTTTTGGGGATATTATTATATAATTATATTAATTATATGCAAGAAAGTCGAAAAACAATCAATATTTCAACTATCACAATTTTTAAGGTTGTGGGGGTTTTTTTGGCGCTTTACTTTTTTTATATAATTAGTGACATATTGGCTATTATATTTGTGTCGATCATACTCGCTAGTGCCCTAGATCCTTGGGTAAATTGGCTTCAAAAAAGAAAAATACCTAGGACTTTGAGTATGATTTTTATATATTTAATTCTTGTTTTGGTTATTGGATCAATTATTTATTTATTAATTCCACCAATATCAGAACAGATTTCTAGGCTTTTAGAGAACTTTCCATATTATTTTGATAAATTAATTTCTTCTTTTTCGGTTTTTAGGGATTTTTCTAGCGAACATGGTTTCTTGGACGAAATTAAGGAGAATATAAAATCAATTAGCGCCAATTTTCAAGGAACCGCTTCTGGTGTTTTTTCTACTATATCTGGTATATTCGGTTCGATTTTTTCTTTCTTCTTAGTCTTGGTAATTACTTTTTATATGGTTGTAGAAGAAAATGCTGTAAAGAAAATTGTTTGGTCTATTGTTCCTGAAAAGCATCAACCATACGTAATGCAACTCATTCTTAGAATGCAGAAAAAAATTGGACTTTGGTTAAGGGGTCAATTGATTTTGTCTTTAATTATATTTTTACTTACTTTTGTTGGATTATCGATACTAAGGGTTGATTATGCTTTGACTTTGGCACTAGTTGCTGGTCTCACTGAATTTGTACCTTATCTCGGACCATTGTTTGCAGCTGTACCGGCTGTGTTTTTGGCATTCACACAATCTCCGATTTTGGCTATATTTGTAGTTGGTTTGTATTATATAATTCAAATGGTTGAGAATAATATTATTGTTCCGAAATTAATGCAGAAAGTAGTTGGACTCAACCCTGTTGTTAGTATAGTGGTTTTATTAATAGGTTTTAAAGTAGCTGGTGTAGTTGGAGCTATGCTTGCCATACCGGTAGCTACAGCCGTAAATGTTTTCTTTCAAGATATTTTTGAAAGAAAATCTATGAAATAAATATGAAAATATTGCTATTAGGGGCAAAAGGTAATTTGGGAGGGCAAATAGAGAAAGTATTAAGTGAGTATGATGTAATTGCTTGGGACAGGGAAGAGATCGATATTACTGACAAAGAATTAGTAGAAAAGAAAATCGCAGATTTGAAACCTGATATTATTATAAACACAGCGGCCTATAATGCTGTAGATAAATGTGAAAAAGATGAAGAGTCATATGGAATTGCCAAAAAATTGAATGGAGATGCAGTAGGTTATATAGCTGATGCTGCTATTAAAAACAATTCAATATTGATCCATTATTCGACTGATTATGTTTTTGATGGACAAAATAAAGACGGTTACAAAGAAGATGATGAAACAAGCCCTGTCAATAAATATGCTCAGACCAAGTTAATGGGAGAGAGGGAGATTGTAACCAGAAGCGCACAAGGACTTAAATATTATTTAATAAGAACATCAAAGTTATTTGGACCGGTGGGTGAAAGTAAAGTCTCAAAGCCAAATTTTTTTGATTTAATGCTTAATTTAGCAAAAGATAGAGAAAAGTTAACCGCAGTAGATGAAGAGGTGAGTTGTTTTACGTATACGACTGACTTAGCCAGAGAAACCAAAAGAATGATAGAGGAGAAAGAAAATTATGGAATTTATCATATTGTAAATGGTTCATCTTGCACCTGGTTTGAAGCAGCTGTAGAATTATTCAAAATAGCTAAAATTAATATATTAGTTGAGCCAGTTTCGTCAGATAGTTTTCCGCGTCCTGCGAAGCGTCCAAAATACTCTGTATTATTAAATACTAAGTTAGAACCACTAAGAGATTGGCGAGAAGCTTTAAAAGAATATTTAATCAAAAAATAAAATTTAATTAATAATTTATACTTTTATGAAGGGAATTATATTAGCAGGAGGTACAGCTACAAGACTTTTTCCATTAACAGCTACAACTAGTAAGCAACTTTTGCCAATTTATGATAGGCAGATGATTTTTTATCCTTTGAATACTTTAATCAAAGGAGGAATAAAAGATATTTTAGTTATTATTGCACCGGAACATTCCGGACATTTTGTGAATTTACTTGGTTCAATATTTGCGAAAAATGGAATCAGACTTGAATTTAAAGTACAAAAGGTACCCAAAGGCTTGGCGGACGCGTTTATTTTGGGAGAAGATTTTCTTGACAATGAAAGCGTAGTTATGGTGCTTGGGGATAATATCTATGAAGATGATTTTTCCGAGGATATAAAAAGTTTTAAATCAGGTGGAAAAGTATTTGCTAAAAAAGTAGATGATCCTGAGAGATTTGGTGTTGTTAAGTTTGATGACAAACAAAAAGCAAAGATTATAGAAGAAAAACCTAAAAAGTGGATATCTGATTATGCAATCACTGGTCTATATATCTATGATAATCGCGTGGTTGAAGCTGCTAAGCAAGTAAAGCCTAGTGAACGTGGAGAGATAGAGATTACCGAAATTCATAATTGGTACCTAGAAAAAAATGAGTTAGAAGTATCCATGGTTGAGGGTGAATGGTTGGATGCTGGAACTTTTGATTCTTTACTTGAAGCCGGCATGATAGTCAAAGAAAAAGAAATTTACAAGAATTTTGATCCTTTAATTGACGAAGCTATTAAAGAGTTTAATGCTGAGTTAAAAGAGATTGCCAAGAAAAAATTATAATATATGAAATTAATAATTGGTTTTATAGCTTATGGAGAAACTGCGGCAAAATATTTGCCGTATTTTTTACTTAGCTTAAAAAAGCAAACTTTTTCTGATTATAAAATATTAGTGCTTGATAATAGTGAAGTAGAGGACAATGAAAAGAAAAAATATATCAAAGAAAATTACCCAGAAATAGATTTTGAATGGGCGAGTAAAAATACAGGGTTTGCAAAAGGCTTTAATAAATTGATTAATAAAGCAAAGAAATATAATCCTAAATATTTCATGATGCTGAATGTAGATATAATTTTGGAGTCTGATATGATAGAGAAAATGATCAAAGCAATGGACAGTGATATGAATTTGGGTTCGATTAGTCCAAAAATAAAATCTTGGGATTTTAAAAATAACAAGAAAACAAATATTATAGATAGTTGTGGTATTATTGTTAAGCCAGGATTAAAGTTTATTGATGTAGGACAGGGTCAAATTGACGAAGGGCAATTCGACCAAGTGAAAATTCTTGGTCCATCAGGTACGGCTTCGATATATAGAATGAGCGCTTTGGAGAAAGTAAAGACCTTATCCCAGCCCTCTCCTTCTGAAGGAGAGGGGGATATGTATTTTGATGAGTTGATGTTTATGTACAAAGAGGATTGCGATATGGCTTATCGGTTATTTTTGACTGGTTTTACTTCGAGGCTAGTAAATAATGCTATTTGTTATCACGATAGGACAATAAAAGCGAAAGGAGAGAGTGATTTGTGCGTTGCATTAAATCGCAAAAATAAAAGTAAACAATCAAAAAAATGGTCATTTTTAAATCAACAAATTATTTTTGTAAAATATTGGGGACTGCAAACTTGGCGAGGAAAATTAGCAATAGCTTGGCATCAGTGCAAGATATTGTTTTTTATATTATTATTTGAGCAGTATTTATTTAAGGAGTTGAGAGAGCTTTTTAAAATTAGAAAAAAAATTTTAAAATATTGATATGTATTTATCTATTGTGATAGTTTCTTGGAACGTTCGTGAGAAACTAGAAAAAAATCTAAAAGCAATATATGAGAGTAAAAGTAATTTTAGCTTTGAGGTTTTTGTGGTTGATAATAATTCTAGTGACGGATCAGTTGAGATGGTGAAGAGTAATTTCCTTAGGGTAAATTTAATTGTTAATAGTAATAACAAGGGCTTTGCCAAAGCCAATAATCAAGCAATTAAAAAATCTAAAGGTGATTTTGTTTTATTGCTTAATCCTGACATGCAAGTGCAAAGTGATACTTTGGAAAAAATGTTAAAATGGATGCAAGATAACAAACAAGCTTCAGTGGCTGGTTGTCATCTAGTAAATAAAAAAGATGAGACAATTCCACATATACGTTGTTTTCCTACTGTATGGAATCAATTGGCGATAATTTTGAAGATCCCTCATATGTTACCAGGTGTTCTAAATAAATATTTGTTTACTAATTTTGATTACAAGAAAGAATCTAAAGTCGATTCAATTCGAGGGTCATTCTTTATGATTAGACGTGAAATGATTGAGAAAATTGGTGGATTGGACGAGCGATATTTTATTTGGTTTGAAGAGGTTGATTATTGTAAGCAGGTTTATGAAAATGGGGGAGAGGTGTGGTACACTTCGGTTGCGAAATGTGTTGATCATGTAGGGCAAAGTTTCGGTAAAGTGGATGTAATAAAAAAACAAAATTATTTCCGTGACTCAATGCTTAAGTATTTTAAGAAATGGCATTCTGTTTGGCAATATTGTATCTTAAAAATTGCGTGGATATTTGGATTGTTATTTGCTTATATAGGGGGTTTGTTTAAAAAGTAGGTATGATACCACCCTCAAAAAGTTAATATCTAAAATTTAGCTAATATTATATAAAAATTAGTACAAATAAAAACGATATACAGAGATATCTCTGTACTTTTTTTATCCCCCTCCTTACTAAGGAGGGGTTAGCCTGCCTGCCGCCTGCCTGCCGGTAGGCAGGGTAGGCAGGGGGAGGTAGGTTTTAGTATAGATAAGTTTAGTGTTATTTTATGATTTGGATAATAAAATATTTTTACAATAAGAATAACCCCTCTTAATCTCCCCTTAGAAAAAGGGGAGAGATTTATAGCTTGAATATTGTATATTATTGCGTTATTATTAGTTTATGAATAAAAAAATTGCTGTTATAATAATAAATTACAAGGATTATGCTCGGAAGTTTCTAAAAGAATGTCGTGATAGTTTGAGGTTGCAAAATTATCCTAAAGATTTGATTCAGGTTTATATTGTTGATAATTCTAGTAGTAAAGAATCAATAAAATATTTGAGTGAAACATATCCTGAAGCGAAAATTATACCTCGTAATGATGGTAATTACTCAGCTGCGAATAATGCTGGATTTCAACAAGCTATTTTGGATGGATTTGAGTATTTTGTTGTGGCCAATATGGATGTTCGATTTCATAAGGATTGCTTATCTGAATTACTATATGCGATTGATAGCGATAATAGTATCGGCATAGCTCAGTCCAAGATTTTACTTTATCCAAAAAATAATGAAGAGTGGAGTCACCCTAGAATAAATTCGATAGGAAATATTGTTCATTATCTTGGCTTTGGTTACACAAAGGAGTATAATTCATTAGATAGAGAGATAGATGGATTGCCTGAGATAGTGTACGCTAGTGGATGTGCTTATATTATTAAAAAAGAATTACTAAAAATAATTGGTGGATATAACGAAGAATACTACATGTATCACGATGATTTGGAGATAGGTTGGAAAACTATTTTGGCTGGATATAAAATAGTTTTAGCGCCCAGGTCTATTGTTTATCATAAGTATGAATTTGATCGTAGTATTCAGATGGTGTATTACATGGAGCGCAATAGGTATCTGACTATTTTAACTTATTATAAAATTCTTACATTAGTTTTAATTTTTCCGGCTTTACTCATTATGGATTTTGGAATGTTTTTTTATTCTATAAAAAATGGTTGGTTTAAAGATTTATGGAAGGTTTACGCTTATTTTTATAAATTTTCAACCTGGAAAAAGATTCGAGTTGAAAGGAAAAAGGTTAAAAAAATAAGAATTAAAAAAGATAAAGAAATAATCAAAAATTTTTCAGGAAAAATATTGTTTCAAGAAATTGATAATCCGGTTTTGAAATATATTGCCAATCCCGTATTAAATATTTATTGGCAGGTTGTGAAGAGATTGATTATTTGGTAATTAAAAGAACCCTCTCAGCCTCCCCTTAATCCGCCAGCTGGCGGAAGGGGAGGAATCTAAAATCCCCCTCCTTATTAAGGAGGGGCTAGCCTGCCTGCCGTCTGCCTGCCGGTAGGCAGGGTAGGCAGGGGGAGGTAGGTTTTATTATTCGAGTACGTATGGATTTAAGTATAATAATTGTTAACTACAAAAGTAGTGACAAGACAATTAAATGTGTTAACTCTATCCAAAAATTTGATTTGGGTGATATTTTGTTTGAAATAATTATTGTTGATAATAAACCTGAAAATAATGAATTAAGTGAAATCAAAAATAGTTTTAAAAATTTGGGGATTAATATTAATTATATTCAGAGCAAAAAAAATCTTGGCATGGGCGGAGGCAATAATCTTGGAATCGAGAGTGCAAGCGGTAAATATATTTTAATATTAAATCCCGATATTATAGTGAAAAAAGATTCTATTAAAATATTATATAATTATTTAAAAAACAGTAAAGAAGTAGGTATAGTTGGACCAAAACTAATTTATCCAAATGGCGATTTGCAGTATTCGTGTTTTCGAGGCTGGAAAAAATACACACCTTTCCTGCGTAGAACTTTTTTGGGTAAAATTTTTAAAAAACAGTTAAATGGTTTTTTAATGAAAGACAAAGACCATGACAAGGTCATGACTGCTGATTGGATAATGGGATCATGTTTGATGTTCGAAAAGAAAATTTTAGATGATATTGATGGTGGTTTTGATGAAAGATTTTTTATGTATTTTGAAGATACGGATCTTTGCCGAAGAATAAAACAATTAGGAAAGAAAGTAGTTTACAATCCCGAATCAGTGGTAGTTCATAATCATGGTCGTGAAAGTGCTCGAGAGGCTTGGTATATATCTCCTTTTGTTAGTAAACTAACCAGGGAACATATTAAATCGTATATAAAATATTTCTTGAAATGGTACGGAAAATAAATTAATAATCTAAAAATACGTTATTTGATAATAGCGTGATAAAAAGAAAAATATGCCTTATAAAAAAAAGTCTTTAGCGTTACATAAAAAATTAAAAGGAAAAATTGAAATAACTTCAAAAATGAAGGTTACTACTATGGATGAATTATCGACCGTTTACACCCCCGGAGTCGGTGCAGTATCAATGGCAATAAGAAAAAATATAAATAAAAGTTGGGAATATACAAATAGAGGGAATCAAATAGCAATTGTCAGTGATGGGACTGCAGTTCTTGGTTTAGGTAATATTGGGCCTGAGGCAGGTATGCCTGTAATGGAAGGTAAATCAATGATATTTAAAGAATTTGCTGGTATCGATGCTGTGCCACTTTGCATTGCTACTACTGACCCTGATGAAATAGTAAAGTTCTGTAAGTATATTGCACCAAGTTTTGGTGGTATTAATCTAGAAGATATTTCTGCTCCAAGATGTTTTGAAATAACAGATAGACTTGAAAAGGAATTGGATATTGCTTTTTTTCATGATGATCAAGATGGGACAGCTATTGTAGTTTTAGCAGCTCTTATCAATGCTTGTCGAGTTACAAATAAGTCTATCAAGGACTGTAAAGTAGTCATCAATGGAGCGGGGGCGGCAGGTATTGCTATTACTAGATTGCTACTCACTCAAGGATTTAGAGATATAATTTTGATTGATAGTATTTGTTCTATCTATAAAGGCAGAAAAGGATTGAATAAATATAAGAAAGATATATCTTTGAAAACTAATAAACAAAAAATTAAAGGCAGGCTAGAGGAGGTTTTAGTTGGGGCAGATGTATTTATTGGGGTTTCAATTTCTAATTTGGTGGATGCTAAAATGATAAAATATATGAACCCTGAACCAATTATTTTTGCGATGGCAAATCCAATTCCGGAAATAATGCCCGATAAAGCTCTAAAGGCTGGTGCATCAATTGTGGGTACAGGTAGATCAGATTTTCCTAATCAAATAAATAATGCTTTGGTGTTTCCGGGTCTCTTCAAGGGTCTGCTTGAAGGTTGGAAAACTAGAGTGACTATGGAAATGAAAATAGCAGTTGCACTAGCTATTGCATATTCTGTGAAGCCTACCAAGAATAAAATACTTCCTTCGATACTTGATAGAAAAGTTGTAGACAAGATTGCTGAGGCTGTTAAGAGAAAATAATAGCCGGTACAGAAGATCTATACCGGCTCAAATTAAGCGACTTTTGTTTTTTAAGTTATTTTTGGGGCTGTTGATTGTCAATAACTGTGTACATTTTATTCTTTTTGCCTCTTGGAATTATTGCTGCTCCTTTTTTTGAAAAGGGAATAAAGCTGTATTTAGATGTTGTTTTTTTGTTGTTATCTTTTACAGTACTTTTTTCGGCCATAATTACCTCCAAAAAAGATTTTATGTCGTTATTATTTAAGTCGCTTATTTTCTTAGTTTAATTTATTTTTATCATAAATATCGCTTGGTGTCAATTTTTTATTGATTATTTTGCTTAATATTAGGTTATTCGTTAGAATTTAATTGACTTTTTTATTATTTTATAATAATATTTACTTAACGCGAAATATGCGTTTTTTTATTTAATTATTTATTTTAGGATAGACCTATTTAAAAATATGGCAGAAAGTAATAAAATTGCAGTTATAAAAACTGGCGGTAAACAATATAAAGTAAAAAGCGATCAAACTATCAAAATTGAAAAGTTAGATAAGAAGGAAGGTGCTAAAGTTAAGTTTGATACTCTTATGATTGCTTCTGTTGATGGTAAAGAATTAAATTTAGGTAAGCCATCACTTGGAGAGAAGGTTGAAGGTAAAGTTGTAGAGCAAGGTAGAGATAAAAAAGTTACTGTAATAAAATATAAAAATAAAACTAGATACAAAAGAACTTTAGGACACAAACAGCCTTTTACTAAAGTTGAGGTTACTTCAATTAGTTAATTTGAAAAATATATTAAAAAATGCGGGGTTTGTTCCCGCGTTTTTTTTATTGGTTCCCCCTCCTTGCTAAGGAGGGGTTAGGGGAGGTATGTGGAGAGTTAGAGTAAAAGTAAAAAATAATTAACCCCTCTTAATCTTCACTTAGTAAAAAAAGGGGAGAAATAAAAAAATAATTTTATTTGTAAATATCTAAATTAGTATCGCAACCCGGGCAAAGTCCTTTGTTGTCTAGGCGATCAACTTCATTGCTCATTCTTCGGATTACTAATTCTTTGCATTTAGGACAATATGTATTTTCTTTTGAATCTCCGGGCATATTGCCAACATAAACATATTTTAGTCCAGATTCTTTTCCAATTTCATAAGCTTTGTATATTAGATCATCGCTTGTTTGATTTTTGTTTTTTAGTTTCCAGGATATCTCAGGAGAAAATTTACTAATATGCCAGGGTGTATCACAGTCTAGCTCATCAGCTATAAAATTTGATATTTTTTTTATCATATTTAGGTTATCGCTCATTTCAGGAATAATTAGAGTAGTAATTTCGAGATGAATTTGTTCGTCTTTTATTTTTTTTAGATTTTCTAAAACTGGATTTAGTCTTGCACCGCAATTTTGTCTATAAAAATCGTCATCCATCGATTTGAGATCAACATTTATTGCGTCTAGGTAGGGCGTTATTTTTTCTAGGCATTCCGTGGACATAAATCCATTAGATACCCAAACATTTTTCAATCCATTTTCTTTGGCTAACTTCATTATATCTAGGGCGTATTCTGTAAAAATGGTAGGCTCATTGTAAGTGTAGGATATTGATTTACAGTCATTTCCAAGCGCTTCCTCGATTATTTTTTCTGGTGAACAATAATCCATCTTACTTATATTCTCTTCAATTAATTTTGCTTGGCTTATGTCCCAGTTTTGACAATTAGTGCAAAAAAAGTTACAGCCCAGTGTACCTAAGGAATAAGTGAATGATCCTGGCATAAAATGATAAAGAGGTTTTTTTTCAACTGGATCTATGTTTTGGGCGACAGGATATCCGTATATTAAAGTGATTAGTTTACCGTTTTTATTTTTTCTGACCTTGCAAATTCCTACCTTATTATCTTTTATTATACAATAATGATTACACAATTGACATTGAATTTTATTATCAATATTTTTATAAAATTTAGCTTCCTTCATATACTTACAAGCTATCAGATTATAAATAATTTTACAATAGAAAAAAGGTCCCGTGGGACCTTTTGGAAAAGATTATACTTATTTTATATTAATCATTACCGATTAATTTTCTTTTTAATTTTCTAATTGATTTTATTGGTATATTTGAGATGATTTTTGCCGATTTTTTTAAAGAACCTGGTGTAAGAGGAAATAAGCCGATATCACGCATGTCAGGTACGACATGATTTGCAAGTGTTTTTTTTACAATATGAACTTTTTTATTTAAACTATCTAAGCCAGATGAAAAATTCATGTCGTCCCCCTTATTTTGAATGTTTATTATTATTGAGTATATATTATATTTAACATAATAAATTGCATAAATCAATACATGTAAGCTATAATAATAATAGAAAAAATAAATTTTTAATATGCATATATTTGGGATTAGAATTGATGAATTAAATAAAAAAGAAATTTTTGGTAAAATTCAAGAATTTTTGGATGATGGAAAACAGCATTATATTGTGACACCAAATCCAGAAATTTTACTTCAGGCCGGCACAGATGAAGAATTTTTTTATGTTTTAAATCAGGCTGATTTAAATGTGCCAGATGGAGTTGGACTCAAGTTTGCTTTTTGGGCAATGTTCAAGAATTTGAAAATTTATCCTGGTGCTGACTTAACAAAAGATATTTTGAAGATTGCAAGTGAGAAAAAATTAAAAGTTGTTATTTTGAATTGGAAAGATGGTTTATCAACTGCTCAAGATATCGAAGATAAGTTGCAAGTTACAAGTTGCAAGTTACAAATCATTGACTCAGATCGCAAAGCATCTAATGATGTTATTCAAAAAATAAAGCAATTTAGCCCTGATATTCTTTTTTGTACTTTTGGTGCTCCTCATCAAGAAAAGTTTATTCATCATAATTTAAATAAATTTCCATCTATAAAATTAGCGATTGGAGTAGGGGCTAGTTTTGATTATATTTCCGGTAAAGCTAGACGAGCTCCTTTGGTATTTAGAAAACTAGGACTAGAGTGGTTTTGGAGATTGTTTGGATTTTTGTCAAAACAAAAGGTTAATCGAAAAAGAAGAATTAAAAATGCTGTATTTAAATTTCCATGGAAATTTTTTAAATGGAGATTTGTTTTACCATTTTTTTATAGAAAAAATGTTGCTTGCTTGTTATTTAAAAACGAAAAAAATAAATATAAAATTTTGTTGGTGGAAAGACAAAATGAAAAAAATCATTGGCAATTACCTCAGGGAGGAACAGATGGGGATAGTTTGGAAGTAGCAGGAAAAAAAGAATTATTTGAAGAGATCGGTAATAAGAAGTTTAAATTAATAGCAAGTTTTAAGAATCTTTATAAATATAAATTTTGGGATGATATTGCAGGAAAGTATGGTTCTGGTGGAAAGCCTCGAAAGCATTCCGGTTATCGCGGACAAAGTCAAGGTTTATTTATTGCAGAGTACTTTGGTGATGATAGTAATATTAAAATAAATGAATGGGATCATTCTGACTGGAAGTGGGTAGATATTAACAATTTAGTTGACGAAGTTCATGATACTAGAAAAAAAGCAGCGAAGATATTTTTAGAAAAATTCAGAGAAATAGTGAAGTAGGATTATTAAGATTATTAGGATAGTTAAGAAATTTAAGATATGAATATTGAAAAAGTACAAAGATTTTTTTGTGCTTTTTTTTATTAAAAATAATTTTTCATCCCCCCCCCAATGTGTTATAATAAATACATAATGTGTATAAGTAAGACAGTAAAATTACTGTGATTTTATTATGGTTTTTAATAACCTAGTTTTTGGTATTCTCCCCATTGTCATCCCGGACGAGCGATAGCGAAGATCCGGGATCCAGAAGTAGTCCGATAGGTTTGTGAATTATTAAAAATCGTCTAGAAACAATTATTTTACTTTTTGTAAGCAAAAAGTAACAAAAACTTTTGGGGTGAACAATTCGCTAACGCACCAATTGTAATTAATGCGTGTCTAGCAGGGGCGCTCAGTGTCTCACCCCAAACCCCAGGAGGTTTTAAAAATGTTTATTATCAATGAAATAGAATAGTAAAATAAATAAGCAATTTAAAACAAATAAAAATAATAATTAATTTTAAATACTATGAAACAAGAAAAAGATGAAAAAATAAATAATAAACCAAACAAAAAAAGATTTAAAAAAGAATTAATCCTACCTCTATATTTCGGTTGGGAATTAGT
>Ga0307992_1001715_pt1 | contig 12831 bp, 9 predicted proteins | sample EllFjometagen133_FD_203162 | JGI IMG/M metagenome (GOLD analysis project Ga0307992, IMG submission 203162) | Marine microbial communities from Ellis Fjord, Antarctic Ocean - #133 | ecosystem: Environmental > Aquatic > Marine > Unclassified | place: Southern Ocean | collected 2014-10-08
GCTCTTTTTGCCTTTGCCAGAACCATGACTTCCTTAACAGCTTCCGTATGTCCGGAAATAACATACTGCCCCGGACAATTGATATTAGCGTTGATCACGATATGGCCTTCCCGACTAACCTGATCACACATTTCCTGAACGACGTCCTCGCTTGTCTTAATGATCGCTGCCATTGTCCCTACTCCAAGCGGAACGGCCGATTGCATATATTGTCCTCGTTTATTCACGGACAAAATCGCGTCTTCAAATGAAAGCGCTCCGGCGCAAACTAGTGCCGTGTATTCACCCAAGCTGTGACCCGCAACATAAGCAGAATTGATATCGATCTTTTCCTGCAAAAGTTTTAACAAGGCAATACTGGTCGTCAGAATCGCGGGTTGGGTATTTTCGGTTAATTTTAATTTATCTTCAGGGCCTTCAAAACAAAGTGAAGATATGCTGAAGCCCAGCATATCATCTGCTTTATCAAAGATATTTTTTGCTATTGGACAAGCGTCATATATGTCTTTTCCCATACCTACAAACTGCGAACCTTGCCCCGGGAAAATAAATGCTAACTTGCTTTGATCGACCATACTGAATTTTCCTCTTGATCCATTATTGTATGATTATTATTAATAACGATCCGGTTCCTGTATTCCACCACGCTTTAATTAAATTAAGTTATATTTTGGTCAAATCAATATATTTTATTCGCCTTCTCCCAGGCGGTAACGATCCCTTTGATCATAGCTGAAGAGAACCCGACATGCTCCATTTGGTTCAGCCCTGAAATGGTCACACCCATGGGTGTTGTTACCTTATCAACTTCAGCTTCGGGATGGTTTCCACTTTCCTGCAAGAGCTTGGCGGCTCCTTTTGCCGTCTGAGCTGCCATTTTTTTTGCATCCTCTGCATGTAAACCAATCTCTATACCACCTTGTACTGCAGCTCTGATCGCCCGCATAAAGAATGCAATCCCACACGAAGCTAAAGCGGTTGCTGACGTGATCAAGTCTTCTTTTAAATAGATGGTTTCACCAAGATGCTTAAAGATTTCTTCAACTTTTGATAAGAGATGTTTATCTTTATCCCGGCAGGCTAAGGCCGTCATGGACTCACCGATGGAAATAGCCGTATTCGGCATAGCGCGAAATATGGGCAGATCGATCTTCAAGTTTTCAACGATCTGTGAGATCGATACACCGGTCACAATTGATATAATGAGGTGTTTTTTTGCATCAATGGAAGGTCTGATCTGATCAAGCAATCTGTTCATCTGCTGAGGTTCAACACAGAGTATCAAAGTGTTTGCAAAAACTACAGCCTCCTGATTATTATCGGTGATCGAGCATCCATCATTCTTGTAGGGTTCGATCAATGAAATATTTGTATTACTCAATATGACCTGTTCCGATTTTACTTCACCGGATTGGACGAGGCCATTATAGATTGCCTGCCCGATATTTCCTGCACCTAATATTGCGATCTTTTTCATACACCATTCCTTATAATTGAAAGGGAATTTACAATAATAAGCGATAAAATACAAAAGAAGAGATGTAAAAACTTACATTTCATAAATGAATTCACCATATTTTCCTGGAAATCTTTAATGGGTGGTCATAATTCAAATTGCCACCCCTAAAAACAGCACATATTAATCATTGACTGATGACGGGTAGTTCCGATATACAACTTAGAGATTTTGCTATGTTGTTAATAAATAAACGTCATGCTGTCATCACAGCACAGTAACCAAAAGTAATCTCCTTCGGGATCTCTCTCAGTTTTTACGAATATATAATACATTCCGCGACCGTTTATAAAATGTTTTTCGATAATCTCATACGAGGTGATATTTTGGTTGATGATCTTATCGAATATGTTAAGGTGCGGTCCAATAATGTTTGCGTGCTCAATGAAGAATTCAAACACTTCATCATGCTTATCGTATTGAATCAGAACATTGAACAAACTATCAACATCTTCATCATAACGTTCATACAGATCGTTTTTGGCAAAGATCAACAAAGGGATAAAGATCAAAACAAGGATCAGTGTGAATTTTCGTTTCATATCGACCTCTCTCTAAATATGTATTTTACAATTATAATAGACAGTAAAAAGGGTTAGTAATATTGATGGCCTGGCGGAAAGGTTTTAACAGAACATCCGGCAAAAGGCTCAATCAATGATATATATCAACCAACGCAAATGTATAATATTTTATTTTTGAAATCAATCTTTATTGCGTGCGGATCACAAGTAAAATATAACGGAGAAAATGACCTTTCCTCATTATTTAAGCAGTGTGATGTGTTAGTGAAATACCCATATCATTCTAATTTGCAATAATATCTAAGGTATATTGGGAATTTAATCTCTTCCCTATCGGTATTCCGGTGACCAATAAATGAGGGGGGAAATAAAGATGTATCTTTAATATGTTAAACTTTTTTTCGGAAATGTTCACAGAAAATATATTTTTAATAGCCACATCTTCAAGGTTACTTAACCATGATAATGATCATATACATTTGTTTTAAATATAAATTATTATTTTAACAGAAGCAGTTTCTGGGTTTTACTCTTATTTCCAGCCGTCATTCTTAAAAAGTAAACGCCACTTGGAATCCCGACCGCATCCCAGCTCATCGAATATTGACCTGCATCAAGATATCCATTATACAGTGTGTTTATCACGCATCCTTGAAGATCATAAATATTTATCCGCAATATACCCGATTCTGGAAGACCATAATGGAAGGTAGTTCTTGGATTGAAAGGATTCGGATAGGCCGGAGATAAAGTAAATTCATTTGGGACTGTCCCTTGTTCAATTCCTGTGTAAGATAAAAAGGTAACTCCACTTGCAAATGACGAATCAGCCACCGTATTATTCTCAAATTGATTTTCACCTAACATGATATTTGTACCGGCATCAAATTTTAAACCGTAGGAATTATTTTGTAAAATATTTTCTGCAATTGCAACCGAATCCGGGTCGCCATCGTAATTTCCCAGTGTTCCACCATCGTGTGCCAAATGAATGCCGTACAAGCTATTTTTGAAAGTATTCCCTATCACGTTTGTGTTAGGTGCGTTTAATAGATATACACCCTTGCTGCAATCGTTAGCTATATTATTATAAATTTGGGTTTCGGGTGATTCAAGATATACTTTCACACCTTCCCGACAACGATTGAATGTGTTATGATGAATATGATTCTTTCTGCCACTGGCATCATGTTCGGCTCCTGTATTTCCCACACCAACCCCTGCGCCTGTAAGAACATCTTCAACCGTATTTCCATAGACCTCATTTAAATATTCATCTTCGCCATGCAGATCTATGGCATCATAACCGGTATCGTAAAAATATGAGTCCCTTACCACATTATTGTGCGCGGTATATTGGATGATAACACCATGACGGATATATGGACCAATAAAGTTGCAACTGTCCACCAGATTATGGATACAATCTGCCGGATAACCATCTCTGAAGATCTCATGACCCTCACCCTGAATAGATACACCGTATCCCGCTCCTCCTCCTCCAATATCTGTGGCATTGGAGAAATTGCAACGCTTAACAACGACATCATGAGATTGCGAGATTCGCACCATCTGACTCCTGATCAATTCAAAATCACAATCACGGATCGTAATATTATAGCATGGAGTCCACAAACCATTCGCCGTTAAATATATTCCATACTTGGGTGCAGATTCATCAGGATTATTTGTTGAAACACTTGTGGGCATAGTTCCACTATATGTGGATGTAAATGAAATACCTTCGATCAATATATCATGAACACCACTTCCGTAAAATAGCATCGTGCTTTCATTTTCATTTGTGCTTAAGGGAAAATTTGAAATGAAAAATACCGAATCTTTTGATGCTCCAATAATGTTCATTCCATTTTTCATTTTAAGGTGAGCAGTGCTTTTATATATACTTCCTTTATTAAAATTATAATATCCGGGTGGAAAATAGATGACATCATTTTCTCCGGCTCTGGCATATACTTGATCTAAGGCTGCTTGATCATCTGTGGCATTATCCAGTGGATCTGCACCATAATCCAGTACATTGAATGTATCTACAGCACTGATATGTGGAGTATGAATAAGGTGAATGCTTCCATCTGTTTCCCGTAATCCGGGGTATTCTTGGGCAAACACCAAAGAGGATATAAGCGTTACTATCAATGCGATATTTTTTGTCATGTTCATTCCTATCGAACGATCTGTCCCAATTTTATTTCTGTTCCATATAGTTCAAGAGGTTTAGGACCAATATTTACTATAGTATATTTACCAAATACTTTTCTTTCAAGATATAAATTCATTTTGTTTTCACTTTCGTAGATATCTTTTCCAATTCGCAGATTTTTAACGCCCAAAGCAAGAGCTTTATTCTTACTGATCTTAATGATCTGTCCTTCTGAAGCGATGATATATTTGTCATTGTTCCATTTTGCAGATTTGATATTTAATCTATCGGACTCTAATTTTATGTGAGAAATAAATTGAAAGTTATTCGCTTTAGTCGAAACTATCCACAAACGCTTATCTCTTAGTTTGCTCATATTCGACTTATAATTTGCCTCTGTTTTCTGAATAATTCTTATGGAAAAATCGTCATCAAACTTTCGATAAAGTGTTGCTTGCTCATCGGCCGAATCCAATCCCTGCCATATCTGCTGATAGACATGTTCTTCGTTAGAAAAGAATTGATCACAAACGATCCACTCTTTTGCATTTTTCAGGAATATGACCGTTCTGTATGTTTCAACGCCAATATTCTCGTAACCGTCATGAGTACCAAGATAAATATCGACATCTTTGCTGCTTTCCCAAAAAAGTGTTTTAGGATGAGGTAATAATTTAAATTTACCAAAACCCGAACCACCTGAATTACCCTTGAATTGCAGACCATGAGGAATTGAATCCACGATGGCAACATTCTTAACCCAAGAGTTCTTAAAAAGATTATAATCGGGTTTATTATACTTAACTTGGTATGTCGGCAATATCTGATATCCCCCGGCATAAGCGGTCAATCCCAGCATGTCACCATGCTGATGGTCCGGTTTCACATCATCCAAACCGGCAGAAATACTCATATACACATCATCTTTTTCCCAACCTGATCGCATGATATAGTAGCCGGTACTTTCAAGTGTCAAACTTCCCAGAACAGGTTGTTTTTTCTCCTCAATACCTGAAGATAACATTCTTGCCAGAAGCCAATACCAGTCATGCCCGGGATGCTCCGAAGCAAAGTAATTCAATTCAGGATCTTCGAGCAACAAACTTCCTGCTTTAAATATACCGCCCAATTCATTATTTTCTTTCAGAAAATGGTCTGTATCATCTTGAAGAACAGGAAGACTTTTATCAGGTTGAGCAATCTTCTTGAGGACAGCGAACATCTCCATGAAACGCTGCTCAAATAGTTCTGGGATAGGAATATCGTTGATTTGAGCTAATTGGTAGACCCTGAAATAGTTTTCAATATCACCAACATGATAATGGACAGAGCGTTCAAACTGAAACCCATCCGGATTGATCTCACGCTTCATGTGTTCAGTCAATAATCTCAGTGATTGTTCTATCCACTCATCCGAGAAAGTGAAATCCTGCAAGAAAATTGCCATTTCAAAAAGACCTACAAGCCCTTTTGTATGATGATTCCCCGAATGATATTTTTTAGTTCGAGCCGCTAGATCTTTAGCATGATAAATGAATGTTTTTAATAAGACTTCCTGATCCTCACTTGAATATTCGGGACTTGCATAATAAGCATGATGATTGAATATCCAATTGTGAATGCGTCGACCGGCACGGTAATATTCAAACACACCATTACCGGCATCTTCGTACTCACCTTGCTCATATGCATCCATCAAATCAACAACTTGTCGTGTCCAGTAATCCATATATAGATGATTACCTGTCTTAAAATACATTAAAGTCATATCGAGTGATTTTTGCTGTCTGGCAAGATGTCGCAACTCATAAGCTGTGACATCATTTCCCAGTAAATTCTTAAACGGAAGGTCCCAAGACGTCTCAGGAGCATAGTGGGTGGTCTGGTAATTAGACATTATTTCATGTTTCTCGAAGGCATTGGGGTAAATCATTTCATAGTTCTTTACAAGATCGGAAAAGTTTTCCCAATTGAAATAGTATCGATCCTTTGAACGATCTTTAAGGGAATCAAGCAGAGCTCCCATGGCTTCATCCATTTCCCCCGATCTGTAAAGATCTCTGACGATGTGAAGTCCGGAATTTTCTTTTAGGGAAGATAAAATAAAGTCATTATTGGGTATCTCTCCTCTATCGGTTACGGCCATCAAAGCCGAAAGTCCGAAAAGGATACTGATGAGAATACCTTTAATTTTCATACAATCTCTTTATTTTAGATACAAGGTTTTTAAAACCTGAACAGTGTTTTGAACTTTGATGCTTATAAGATAAATACCTCCGGCAAGATGATCGGGCATCCAGCTAAGGCTGTGCTCTCCTGCCTGAAAATATCCGCTGCTTAATGTATCCACAAACTTTCCGTTCAGCGTAAATATATCAATTTTCACATTGGAATCGCTAATAAGTTTAAAACTTAGCGTCATGCTTGGATTGAAGGGATTCGGGTAAACTTTGGCATTAAATTCATTTGGGATCGCTAAGGGGGCATCCACATCTTCAATTGCAACAACAACGAGTTCTGTCGCATTCGGACCCACATCAGTAGCTGTCAGAGGACGGTTTTTAAATTTTCCGGTTCCACGAAACAATGCAGCTCCCGCATCTGTAGGCGACGTCCTTATCTGTCCCTGAATATCTGTCGGCCATTCCAATGTCGTCATATATCCACTTGCCAGTCCGCCATATACCGGTTTATAAAAACCTGCTGAATTCTCAATGTTTGGATCTGCAATTTGCAATTGAATTGAACTAAAGTTTTGACCGGGTTTTAGACTGTCGGTATCAAAATAAATATTCTTTTCCCAAACAAAACCTGTGGGCGTGCTTTTATACACAACAGCGGAATTTTCACTGCCATAGATAACATTTCCGGCAATACGGCAATTAGCGGGCACTTTGTTCCAACTGTCATCAGCTTTAGCATATCCTATTTCAAAGGGTGCTTTGGTATTGACAAAAGTATTATTCAATACCTTTGCATTCTGGATTTGCCAGTGACCGCTTTCAGAACCGGATATTTGGTCGCCATTGGTCATAGTAATGGCGGCATCCCATGTATCACCAGTCAAATCTTGAAAGTGATTGTTCACTATGATGTGATCTCTGCTGTAAAGACGAACACCGCCTGTGCCGGCTTTACTGTTACCAAAGAAATAGTTTCCGTCAACGACAGATTCATTTCCCTGTCTTAGACATACTGTCCCCTGACATTCAATAAATGTATTATATCGAACGGTATCTTTACATGATTTAATGGATACGATCTCCGGATCGCCATCGCAATCTTCAAAAAGGTTATGTTCTATGAGCGTAAATCCGTCTGTTAGGGACATACCGCTGACTCCCACGCGAACGGCTTCCATCTCATTTTCAATACGCGGACCAATATTTTTAAAGTAGTTATATGCGATCACATCATATTGTGAAACATTATCACCGCCGTCGATGGTGATATAATTTCCGGGACCCAGTTTATTTTCGAAAAGGTTATAATCGACAGTATTATGATGACTTTGTTTTGTGGCGTCATCCCATATCCCACCTATCAGGATCCACTTTCCTCTATCTTCTATTGTATTTGTAAGTCGGAAATAATTTCTTGTAATATGAATATTGTTACAAGCTTCCAATTTGATCACCGTATAGGTCTCCGAGGTGAATTCAAAACCTTCAATCGTAATATATTCGGCTAATTCCAAGTCAAAATAACTGTCGCCCGTCAATGTGGTTCCACCTCTATTCTGAGCACGAATAATAATAGGTTTACCTTCTATTCCTTTTGCGGTCACATTGATACCGCCAGTATCATAGCTACCATTCGTCAACTCAATAATATCTCCGGGACGCAGATCTGATTCCTCACATTTATCTTCAAATGCAGAAGCTGATGAAAAAGTATAAACCGTAGCAGGAATGGTATCAAATACTACAGAAGCTCCAATGCTCATATTATCTGTTATGGTGAATGATTTTTCCCTATCATTGCCGGAAAGATCGCCCGTCCATCCTTCAAAAAGATATCCTCCATCAATAGATATATTTGCCGTCACATTAGTGTGAGCATAGTAAGATCCTTGCATAGGAGTTAAGGTAATGCTTCCATGTACGGGCTGAATTACAGTAATGGTATAAAATGGTGGCGGATTAAGGGGATCGACCGCTACATCAGCTCCTATGCTCATATTTGATGTGATTTGAAAGGTTTTTACGCTATCTGTTCCGCTTAGATTGCCGGTCCATTGAATAAGCTTGTATCCATCCGGAACTTCGACTCTTGCCGTCACCCAGGAACTGTCTTCGTATTCTGCCAGATCGGGATCCAAAATAATTGAACCAAAGTCGGGATCTTCGACATCAATACTCCATGTGTAAATTACTTCATCAAATTCCACACCTGAAATTGGTGTGGATCCCATATAAAAATCGTCTAAAAATGCATCCAATGTACCTGTCGCGGAATCGTATCCTAAATTAACGCGTAACTGATGAAATTGTTTTTCCCCACCTGTTCTTGAAGGGGTATAAGATTCTCGAAAGGCAAGGACATCCGACGCAACACCATTGAAGATCACTTGATAAGTCGCATTCGAATAATCTATTTTAGCGGAAAGTCGATACCAGGTATCTAAGTAATAATCGGCAATAAATTGTTTTGAAGAACTATCATAAGCCTGAAAAACACCATCACCATTTGAGGGCGTATTGAATTCAAATACAAAGCCTCGTTTTTCACTGCCACCAAAAAGATCATAACCGGACAAGGCAAAATATTTATTTGTTAAACCGTCTACTCGAACACGCGTATCAAAATAGATCACACCGCTCGGACCGTCACCAGAAGATGAATAAGGCGTAAATTGCGTTTTAAGTGAGGAACTTGTTTCAAAATTTAGACTTTGTGTTCCAGTTACTACAGAATCGACCGATTGTCTGATCGTGGCTGAACCATTACTGATGGTCCAGTTATGCTGTCCACTAATACTTCCGACGTTATAATCCGGAGTCTCAAAAGATGTATTAACAATATCATCCGCAAAAAGTGAAACTGTTACCATGTTCAATAATAGCAGAATTCTACCTATGAGTTTCATAGTCGCTTATCCTTTTTAAATAAAAAAAAGATTCCACATCCGATCATGAACATGGAATCCAGAATATTACTATACCATGAATTTTTAGCGCTGTACTCGTCCAGATACATTGCCTTTTACAATTTCCATGACCTCTTTTTCAGTTACCAAATTCATATCACCGGGAATGGTTTGTTTCAATGCCGAGGCAGCTACCGCAAATTCCAAAGATTCCTGTGGTCCCTTGCCATTGACCATTGAATGGATTAGGCCCGAACCAAATGAATCGCCACCACCAACACGATCCACAAGGTGAATATGATAGTGTTTTGACTTATAAAATGTCGAGCCATCGTAAAGCATGGCGGACCAGCCGTTATCTGAAGCTGAAATACTTTCTCTGAGTGTAATTGCTACATATCGGGCTTTTGAGATATTCATCATCTGCTGTGCCACTGATTGGTAATGTGCATCGTCAATGTGACCACTTTTTACATTTGTGGTTTCTGCTTCAATGCCAAAGACATCAGAACAATCGGCTTCATTGGCAATAATCACATCAACATATTGAACCAATTCTTTCATGACCTTACCGGCTTCTTCGCGCGTCCATAACTTCTTGCGATAATTCAGATCACAAGACACGGTGACACCCAGTTTCTTTGCAGCTTTAATGGCGTTTAATGTTTCTGCGGCGGCATTGGGTGAAAGTGCCGGTGTAATACCGGTAAAATGGAACCATTTGACACCATTGAATATTTCTTCCCAATTAAAAGTACCCGGTACAACTTCAGCTATAGCTGAATTTGCTCTATCATAAACAACTTTGGAAGGTCTTAAAGAAGCCCCTTTTTCTAAAAAATACACGCCAAGACGATCTCCGCCACGTTTAATCATATCTGTATTTGCACCAAATCGACGGAGCTGATTTAAAGCGGCTTGTCCCAATGGATTATCAGGTAAAATTGTTACAAAAGCTGCCTTATCTCCATAATGAGCCAGCGATACGGCTACATTCGCCTCACCTCCACCGTATGATACCTCAAAATTACTTGCTTGGATTAAGCGTTCAAAATTCGACGGTTGAAGCCGAAGCATGATCTCGCCAAATGTTACGATAGATTTCTTCATCTTTTCTACCTTATTACTTTTCCCGTCCGATTCGAACCTGTTCAACAAAAGCTTTTGCAAGCTTCGTAATACCATCCCAGTCCTTTTCGGCAATCATTTTCTTATTTAAAAGTGCCGAACCGACCCCAATGCATACAGCACCGGCTTTCATAAATTCGGCCGTATTGTCGACATTTACTCCCCCTGTAGGTGTCAATTTGACCTGAGGTAAGGGACCCCGAACATCTTTGAAATATTTAGGTCCTAAAGCTGTCGCAGGAAATACTTTCACTAAATCAGCTCCGCTTTCCCAGGCTTCCAATATTTCCGTAGGTGTAAAGGCGCCGGAAATCATCGCTTTGTCGTTGTCACGAGCTACTTTGATAATTTCAGGACGCATAACCGGACTGACAACAAATTCCGCACCTGCCTCGATCACGTCTTTTGCCATTTGAGCGTTAATAACAGTACCGGCACCAATCAACATATTCCTATTTAGCTTTTTTGATAGATCTTTAATAATTTCCAATGCATTGGGCGTCGTCATCGTTATCTCAATACATTTAACACCACCCGCAACAAGGGCTTTGCTCAAAGGATCCATAATACTTGGTTCATTAAGACGTATGACAGCTACTACGCCGGTTTCTTCAATTGTATTCAGTACGTCTAATTTTGTCATTTTTCATTCCTAAAATTCAAATTCTTTTTCCCCCGAAAAAAGAGATAGGGCAAATATTCTAAGTTACTTGCCCTATCTTAAACACTTTATTTCAAGAAATCTTCACGCTGAGGTGAAAATGTATCAATTAAAATACCGTCTTCTTTGCAAACAGCGCCGTGTAGTGCTTCAGTAGGCACAACAAAAGCATCACCTTCAACCAAAAGTTCGGTCTTACCGGCAATTGTTACCTCGAACTTACCTTTTTCTACATAGGTAACCTGTTGGTGGGGATGTTTATGTTCAGGACCTATGCCGCCTGCTTTAAAGAAAACGCGGACAAGCATAAGGTCCGTATCATATCCCATGATCTGACGGGATAATTTGTCATCTATTTTCTCGACAGGGACATCAGCATTCTTAATAAATGTTTTCATTTTACTTTCCTTTTTTTAATACATGGAGCAGATTGAACCCACTCCATTCTTTTTAAGCTATCGTATGCGTTGGATCTTCGGTGCAAAGAAGTAGATCGCTGCAACCCCTAAGGGGACAAAGACTGCGATCATAATGAAGATCGGTGTGTAAGAGAATTCTGAGACCCATGGAACTAGGAAATTCATGATGATCACAGAGAAAATACCTACCGAGCCGCCAAATCCTGCGAGTGTTCCAACGTTCTTTCCACTGAATAGATCTGATGGAATGGTTTGAACATTACTAATGGCAAACTGAAAGCCGAAGAGAACGAAAGCCACGATACCGACAAAGGCATAAGGTGAGCTACCAAATAGGATGGTCGCTACCAAGCCGAGGAACATAATTGCAGCTCCGATACTAATGGTCGTCTTGCGAGCAGTATTGATACTCTTTCCTTTTGACATCAAGCTACCTGCAAACGCACCACCAAGGATAGAACCTGTGGCAGCACCCACATAAGGTACCCATGCAAACATACCGATCTCTTTAACATTAAAACCGAATGTTTCTGCTAAATAGATAGGCATCCAACCAACAAAGAGCCACCAAATGGGTTCAAGGAAGAAACGTCCGACCAATACTGACCATGATTCTTTATGCTTAAGAATCTGACCGAGAGATAGAACTTCTTCTTTTTCAGTTTTAGAACCGACTGCTTTTAGGTCGTCCATTTTACTTTTTAGGATATATTCGCGTTCAAGATCAGTAATCCAAGGATGTTTATCCGGACCGCCGCGATGAATGATCAACCAAGGAATGATCCATACCAGTCCAAAAGAACCGATAATCATAAAAGCAACCTTCCAACCTAAGGCGACATAGATCAAAGCGATCAGGGGTGGTGCGATCACTGAGCCCAGTGATGCACCGGCATTGAAAATACCCTGCGCCACTGCGCGTTCTTTGCTCGGGAACCATTCGGCATTACTTTTTGCTGCTCCTGGCCAGTTACCGGCTTCTCCAATACCCAATGTGGCACGGAAAATACTAAAAGAGGCAACAGAACGTGCAACTGAGTGCAAGAATGAAGAAGCACCCCAGATCACGATTGTAATAACGTAACCGATGCGAGTGCCAACCTTATCGAACATACGGCCACCAAGAGTTTGGCCAAGCGCGTATGCTACCATAAACACGTTTAATATGATGGCATAATCTGTTTTGGTCATTCCCAAATCTTCGGAAATCCCAGGCCACATCATTGCCAGAGCGGAACGGTCAATATAGTTGATAACCGTCGCCAAAGCGATCATTCCGATTATCCACCATCTGAGTCCTTTAACTTTCATAATCCAACTCCTGTATTAT
>Ga0307992_1001716_pt1 | contig 12815 bp, 9 predicted proteins | sample EllFjometagen133_FD_203162 | JGI IMG/M metagenome (GOLD analysis project Ga0307992, IMG submission 203162) | Marine microbial communities from Ellis Fjord, Antarctic Ocean - #133 | ecosystem: Environmental > Aquatic > Marine > Unclassified | place: Southern Ocean | collected 2014-10-08
CACTCTAAAGGTAAAATTATTATCTGCTTTTAAAGGTTCATATCTCCTCACAGACCCTTTGACTGTTTTTAATAATTCAATTTGTTTTCTGCATTCGGGGCATTTATAAAGATGAGCAAAGACTTCTTTATCCATAGAAGCCTCTAACTCTCCATCAAAATATTTATTAATTAGTTTTGAATATTTACATTTCATCTTTAATTACCCCTTTAATGAAGGCATCGGTTATGGAACGTAGTGCTCATAACTGATATGCCTGAATTAATCCCCCCTGTTTTGTTTTCGAAAGAAAACAGGAAGGGGATATGCCTTCAAAATACTTTTTTCCTTTTTTAACCTTTTATATAATCTGCTAAAAGTTCTTTTAACTTATCTCTAGCTCTAGCTAAGCGGGATTCTACTGTCCCTATAGGCCGTTTAATCACCTGGGCTATTTCTTTATAGGTTAGCCCCTCATAATCCCTTAAGACAACTACAGCCTTAAGCTTTAAGGGCAGAAGCTCTACAGCCTCATTTACAATATCCTTTAATTCGGCTTCTTCGGGTGTCTCTTTGGGATCAAGAGCTATATTTTCATGTAGAAATAGTGTCTTGACCCTATTCTTTCTTAAGTAGTTACAAGCTGTATTATAAGTAACCCGATAAAGCCAGGTCATAAATGAAGCTTCTTTTTTAAAAGAACTAAGCTTGGTATAAGCTTTAATGAAGCTTTCCTGAGCGATGTCCTGAGCAGCTTCATAGTTATCTGAAAGCTTATAAGCTATATTGATTACTTTATCTTTATGTAAATCTATGAGCTGCCCAAAAGCTGCTTTATCACCTAGTTGAGCTTGCTCAAGTAGTTGTTTCTCATCTGACATAATCAGGAAATTTCCTTTTCATTTAATTAGACACTAATCTTTTCACTTTATTCCCTACTATTTTAACCTTAATAAAGGAATATTCAATCTTTTTCTAAAATCCTCACCCTTCAGTAATTCTACCTTACGCTCACTGACATATCAACAAATCAAATTTGTAATCACCTTTGCCATCACATCTTTTTCTTTTGGATTACTTACGGCAATCATAAGCGTTAAGGCAACAAGGGCATTGTCATCAATAATGCGACTTCCATCTTGACGATACAAAATCCTGTTGCCCTTAAGAAAACAAATAAATAATGCCGCGGCAATTCTCTTGTTCCCATCCACAAAGCTATGATTTTTAGTTACAAAATATAACAAATGCGCTGCCTTTTCTTCAATAGTGGGATACGCATCCTTGCCACCCGCGCTTTGATAAATCGACCCAATTGAACTTTTAAAACTTTGGTCTTTTTCCTGACCAACAATATTAGAGTCCTTAAACTTTTCTTTCATCATTGCAATAACAGTTCTGGCCTCTTTATAGGTCATTTTATATCTTTCTCTTTTTCTGCCTTTTGGTTCTTTTAATCTTTTGTGGTCAAAATCATCCAGAATATCCAACGCCCGGGTATATTCTGATATCACCTGTGCTAGCCCTTTTGCTTCTGGAGAAAGATTGTCTATCTGAACCACATTTCCAATCAGGTTAACAGCATTTTTAAGCTCTCGATACTTCTGCTCCTGTTTCTTGAGCCGTTTTTCATTAATTGTATAACCTTCTATTAAATACTGTTTTAATACCTTTGTCGCCCAAATACGGAAAAGAGTGCCTTGTTTGGATTTAATGCGATATCCAACAGATATAATAATATCCAAGTTATAATATGTAGTTTTATACTTTTTCCCATCGCTGGCAGTTGTCAAGTATTCCTTGACAACTGAATCCTTGCGTAATTCCCCTTCTTTGAAGATATTACCAATGTGCAAACTGATATTTTGCTTTGTTTTTTGAAATAATAAAACCATCTGAGCTTGGGTAAGCCAGACGGTTTCCTTACTCAGTTGGACTTCAAGCCCTTTTTTGTATAAAATTACTTTTCCGCCTTCAACGTTTTGTATTTTTTTATTCATTATTCTCTTCCTTCATTTCATTATTGGCTACGTTTTATATTCTCCTCAACGTGGCTACTATTGTCATTGCTACTTATTTAATCTCTCTGCCTTTAATGGCCTATCTATTTATGTAACCTTAATAAAGGAATATTCAATCTTTTTCTAAAATCCTCACCCTTAAGTAATTCCACCTTACGCTCACTGACATTCGCTCTGGGATGACTATTACTACCGCGCATCTTTAAAAACTCAGTTGAACCCAGATGCAGGGTGTGTTTTCCAAACTTATTATTTAATTTATCAGTTACCTTAGATAAACTCTTAAGCTTCTCTATCTTTAAGGTATCCTCGAATAAATCCCTACTATCATGTCCCTCTTCAGCCAACTTACTTAAAATAACTCCCGTAGCTCTATATAATACCTTACTTTTATATATTTTATTAAATAAACTTTCTACTATATCAGTAAAATCCATAGTTGCAGATGAATATCTGTTTAATTCAGCTTCTAGGCCAGAGCAGGAGAAATCCTGTTTCTTTAAAAAGACAGTTATCTTTTTTACACTCTGCTTATGCCGCCTAAGTTTAATAAAGGCTGATTCCATATTTCTAAATAAATGCGCCCTGACATATTCCCTCTTATCTGAAGGAGGCATAAAGGTCTTAGTTTTACTAATAGATAAATACTTATGTAAGGCTTCTTCACTAGTTACTTCATAAACTGCTAAGCCCTTTAATTCTAAATAAAGCTCTTTACCTATCTTACCTAATATCTTAGTAGCAAAGTCCTGAGACTTATTTACAAAGTCATAAACTGACTTAACTCCACACTTATTTAATAAAGCTACACTATTAGGCCCAAAGCCACAGACTTCTTCTAACCTCACTCCTTTTAAAAACTCATGCAATTTAAAACCCGGGACACTCACTAATCCTGAGGGCTTATCCTTTTTAGAGCATATCTTAGCTAAACTCTTACTAATACTTAAACCAACAGAGACAGTGAAATCCAGTTCTTTTTCAATAGCCTCTTTTATCTTTAAAGCTATCGCTTCATAAGAGCAGTGATATATTCTTCTTAGGCCACTTAAATCACAAAAGGCCTCATCTATAGAATATTCTTCCACCTCAGGGGTAAAGCGTCTTAATATAGAAAACATCCTCTCTGAATATAAACTATAAGTCTCATAATCAGAGGGTAAGATCACACAACCAGGGCATATACGCTCTACTTCAAATAACCTCATCCCCCTTTTAACCCCCAGCCTCTTAGCCTCATAGCTGGCACAAGAGACAATGCCTCTTTCTTTTCCAGTTATAAGAGGCTTGCCCTTTAAAGCAGGGCGCACCGCTGACTCACAAGAGGTAAAGAAGGCATCACAGTCTACATGGATAATAGCTTTAGGATAGTTAGATAGGGTTAAGGGGTAATCATTTGTATTTTCGGACATTAGCTACAACCACCCCTCCGATAATAAGTTCTTCTCTAGGTCTTATTAGAGGATATTTCTTATTAGCTGCCCGCAGATAGACAGCCCGGCCCTTTTTCTCAAAATACTTTAAGGTCCATTCATTATCAATCTGAGCGATTACAATATCCCCACTCTTAGGAGTAACATTCTTATCTACTAGAACTAAATCCCCAGGTTGAATACCAGCATCAAGCATCGAATCTCCTTCAACTTTAAGTAAGTATGTAGAATTAGGATTATTGATTAGATATTCATCTAAGGACATAGTGTCCTGCAGTTCTTCTTCTGCAGGAGAGGGAAAGCCGGCAGTTACACTACCTAATAACTTAATAGAATTCTTTAAGGCTCCAGGAAGAAGCCTACCGGTAGCATCAGAATAAACTAGACCTAATTCTTTTAATCTACCTATCAACTTATAGGCAGCATTCTTAGACCTATAACCAAACAAGGAAGCCACCTCAGAATAACTAGGCATCCTGTTATTCTTAAGATAAAACTTCCTTATCTTCTCTAATCTATTTTCAATCTTATCCTCTGACATAGTAATTATAGTATAGTGTACGAACGTTTACTTGTCAAGAGAGAAGGCGGAATCTTTTAGATTATTTAACTTTCTGGAAACATTGATTTATCTATTTCTTCTAGAAAATTCTTGAAATTATTTTTCGTGTCTGTTGATAGAAAAGTTTCCATATCCTTTGCCTTTTCAAAAAACAGTTTAGATAACAGCGCTTTATCGTAATCCTTACTTTTCTGTTTAATCATCTGAGAATTACTTTTATCAGTTAGTATATTACTAGACTTATCATTTAAAACATATTTAATAAAATCTTCTTTTTTGAATAAATCTTCTATTTCCTCATCTTTATTTTTGGAAGGACCTATTATTTTTATACCTGTATGTTCAAAATCCTTTAATAGTTTTTTCTCTGTCCGTCTTCCTTTTTCATCGTTATCCAAAACAGCGCAATAGTTTAAGCCCCAGCCAATCATCAGTGAAATCAAAAAATTAAATTTATCTGCTCCTACACTTGGAATAAAGTGTACTTCTTTTTTGAATTTGAAGTTAAGAAGCTCTCTAAAGGCAGATAAGTAATAATAATCTGTTATTCCCTCAAGAATAATGTTGTTATCTTTTGCTATATCCAACCCCATGGATAAATCTAACCCTATTGCTGTTATTATTGGAGTTAGTGTTTCCTTATCAGCCCCTTTATGTATTTTGCTTGAAATAAGAGTTCCTTCTTCTTTTGTGCGTGAAATTAAACGAATCCTGCTGAGTGCATCAATTTTGATTAAATATGGCGAGTGAGTAGAAAAAACAATTGGGGCATCTTTCGCTGAATCTTCAAGCTTCCTGAGGACGTCTTCCTGAGCTTTAGCATGGAGAAAAAGCCCCGGTTCATCAATTAGTATGATATTAAGGACATCTTCCTTTGCTCTGGCAGAGACTTTTACATAAAACGCCAAATGCCACTGTTTCCCTCTGCTCCGCATGTTAGGCGGATAAAAATCTGCATCCTCTTTAATGAAAAAATATAGTTTTTCGGAATCCCATTCAATATGTAAATTAGTTAAATCCTGAGTCCAAAATTTTCTATAATTTTCTTTCAGTTTTACATTTAATTGCTCTTTATGTTTTATTTTAGTGCCTATAGGGCCAGAGGTTATTAATTCTAATTTCAAGTCGCTAATAACATCTAAATCTTTAATTAACTCCTGCTTAGAGGCTTCAGCTAATGGAATCTCAGAGGGAAATATATCATCGAAGGAATTAAATAAAATAAAATTGGGAATCCATTGCTTTATTTGCTCTATAAATTTTTTCTCTATAGCTTCTGAATTGTTTATCCCTGCAATTTTGCCTATTATTCCTTCAAGTGATTGAGAAAAACTGTTTCTTTTCTCTTCCTCAGAAATTTGTGGCAAATTGGGCTGTACTTCATTCTTAAAATTCTCGAGCTGCGATTTAAACTCTTGCATATTATCGAGATTTATCTCTGGCAAAGTACCGCCAAGTTGAGAAAACTCTAAATGGATTTTTTTGACCTGCTTGTACATCTCTGTTATTTCCTTTTGCTGTATTTTAAATAACTGTTCGTCTTTTATGCCTAACATTTCCTTGCTTTCCTCAGAAAGCGAATATTCTAATGGGTATTTTTTTATAATTTCTATATTACCTGATTTAGGCATTTCTAGCTTTAAATTTATCTCTTTGGAAATTTCGTCAAGCGTTTCTTTGTCAACATGAAAAGTCACTGTTATTTCTGGTATATCTTCTTGGCGGTGAATAGGAATAGCTTCTTTTCTGATTTCTTTTTCTGTATTAAAATCCTCCAGAGCTTCTAAAATTGCAGTTTTGCCTGATTCATTCTTTCCTGCTAAAATTGTGATGCTATCTCCAGATACATAACAGATACTGCTATCTTTTATTGAACGATAATTCCTTATTCTAAATGATTTGATTTCCATATTGATCTCTCCTTATAACGTTTATTCAAATATATATCCATGGTTTACCATTTAATAATATTGTTTCTGCTGTTAATAAATTTTTTAAAATATTATGGTGCATGCCTTCCTCTGTCAAATATCGCTCAAAATAATAATGAATCTCATTTTTTTTCAAAATACCTCTGCATAAGGGCATTGAAATAATTGTCCATTTCGTCTAATGACGCATACATTTTTTGTTTTGTTTGTTCGGCCTTGTTAATAAGTTCTACAAATTTATTCTGATCTTCAATAGGTGGGGCAGGAATATCAAGCCCCCGCAATATTCCAAGATTGATATTCTTTTGCGCAGATTCAGGCGCTTTTTCTTCTAATGTTTTTTGCAAAAATGAAAGCCACCATTGAACATATTCTGTTCTTACAAAATTATTAGGAGTAAATCCAACAACGCTGTCAGGAAAACATGCTTTAAATGTTAGAATACCTGTTTTTGCAATATTAGCGGCAATAGTTATGCATAATGTTCCTATTGGCCATATCTTACTTTGCTTTAATCCAACTTCAGAATAAGTAGTTTTATATGAAGTGATGTATCCGTCTGAATTTGATACATCCCCAGTTTGTATCAAAGGATAAGAGCCTCCTAATAGCTCAGGAGCATTTCTAGGCCGATGCTTTGATACGCCTCTATCCAAAGCCCCCACCTTATTAAATTTCATCATTCTCCATTTCTTATTATTCATTACAGGATTACCAAACATATCGAGAAAAACGGATTTGAGATAATCGTCAAGCAAAACAAGTTGCTCTTTGCGTTTTTGACGAAGACTTTTTGCTTGGTCTAAAATTGAAACGATTTTATCTTGTCTTGCGCGAGGTATTTCAGGTAATTTTATGTCGGAAATATACGTCTTAGAAACATGTTTTAATCCAGCTCCCCTAAAACCTTCTTCCAATATACGAATATTGCCAGATAAATAGTGATAGACAAATTTAGGATTAATGTTATCTGTTTTAGGTTTAGCAACCAAACAATCTGTTGAAACCGAGAACTTACCTTCTGCAAAATGAACACTGGCATTTCCGCCTGTACCAAAAACTAAGCCCTCTTCATTAAACAAAGCATTATCAACATATTTGCTCAATTCAGCGCTCGAAGTATAAAAAGGATATTGCCCTTCGAGCCTACCTTCACCAGCCCTAATCTTTGATTTTTTCTGAAACTCAAAAACATTACTGAATTTATACATCTTTAGCATCTTTTTTCAATACTTCAATATCCTTTACAACTTCTTTTTCAAGTGTTGAAATCTTCGCTAAAATCACTTCCGGCTTATCGTATTTCGGCGGAGTATATTCAATCTCTTTGTAGCGGTTGATACTTAGATCGTATTTATTATCAATAATTTCTTTAACCGGTACAAAGAAATGCTTTGCTTTTCTATTATCATTAGAAGTTTTATTTCGCACTTTCCATTCTTTCACGATATCAGGAAGGTCATTATTGTCTATTCGGTCGCGCTTATCATCTAGCGAATAACCATCCTCCTGCATATCATAAAACCAAACCTTCTCGGTTGTCCCGCCCTTAACAAAGACAAGAATTGCCGTACTGACACCAGCATAGGGTTTAAACACACCTGAAGGCATTGACACAACTCCCTGCAGTTCGCAATCATCAATTAACATTTTTCTTAAATCCTTATGGGCGTTTGATGAACCAAAAAGAACGCCATCCGGCACAATCACGGCCGCACGCCCGCCAATTTTTAAAGAATTAATAAGACGATTCACAAATAGAAGTTCTGTTTTGGTTGTTTTAAGTGACAGATTCTCATTAATATCGCCCTTATCAATACTACCTTTGAAGGGCGGATTAGCCAGTATTACATCATAGCGGCCGTCTTCGTTATATTTCTTTGAAAGCGTATCTACCCGCTCGATATTCGGATAGGTTATGCCGTGAAGTATAAGATTCATTAATCCAATACGCACCATTGTGGTGTCAAAATCATATCCGAAAAATGTCTGTTCGCGCAATACTTTCCATAATCTTTCGTCAGTTAATTTATCCCCAAATCCTCGCTCAAAACCATCCTCGTCTTTAGTTAGCTGCCCTTTGCTGGTATGGGTAGTCAAAATATACTGATAACTCCCCAACAAAAAGCCGCCTGTGCCGCAAGCTGGATCGCCAATTGTTTCTCCCAGTTTTGGACTTACTAATTCACACATAAGTTTAATGATATGCCGAGGTGTACGAAACTGACCGTTTTTGCCGGAGGAGGCAATCTCTGAAAGTAAAAATTCATACATATCTCCCTGAGTGTCGTGGAAGGTCTGACCAGCCTGGGTTTGCCTTTCAATTTCATCATAGAGCGCGTCAATAATACTAACCGCCTCAACAAGCAATGACGGCTTGGGAATAATAAAAACGGCATCCGCCATATACTTAGCAAAACAGGAGTTTTCACCGTTTATCTGTTTAATAAAAGGAAAGACATTAGTCTGAACATGCGTTAACATTTCTCCACCTTCAAGCTGTTTAAAATGGCTCCAGCACAATGTACTCTTATTTACTTCTTCTTTGGCAATAGGCGATTTAAATTTCCCCTTAAAAACAGAGACATATTTTTCTCCAGTCCAATCAGCGTCTTTTTTAAGCTTAGAATCAGTCTCATCCAAGCGGCGCATAAACAAAAGATATGATATCTGCTCAATCGCTGTTAACGGATTGGCAATGCCTCCGCTCCAGAAATTATTCCAGAGCTGGCTAATCAATGATTTCATTTTTGGTGTCAGCATTTTATTTGTTCTCCTGGTGTATCCATTTAGCATTGCGGCCTTTGCTGCTGCTGATAATAATTTTCTGGTCGCGTAATTCGCGTAAAACTTTCCTGACCATATCCCGACTTATACCTGGACATTCATGCTCAATATCTGAAATTGCGAAAGGACCAATTTTTCCTTTTATTGCTTTTTTAATTTGTTCAGTTTTTGAACCTCTGCTCGTCCTAATACTACCAACGCGCTCTTCAAATTCTTTATAAGCTCTAAGAATTACTCCCCAAAAATAATTGAGCCACGGCATTACATTATGCTTACCCTCATGCCATTCAGCAGAACTTTTTTCCAAGCTTTCATAGTATGTTTCACGCGATTCCTCAAAAATGCGCTCAAGACTGATAAAACGGCCAACTTCAAAATCGTAATGATAAAGCAATAATAGCGTTAGCAGTCTCGCTACCCTGCCATTCCCATCTGAAAAAGGGTGAATAGATAAAAAATCAAATATTGTTAATGGGATGACAACTAATGGTTCCTGGCGTTCTTCTTCTAAAGCAAGATTATAATATTCTATCATGATTTTCATGGCAGCAGGCGTCATTGAGGCTGAAGGTGGCGTAAAACGAATACGCTTTATTGTTCCATCCGGATTCTTATCAACAATTCTATTGTCTATTTTTTTATAAACTCCGCCATCTGTCGGCATATATCTATACATCATAGAGTGGATCTGCAAGATAACGTTCTCTGAAAAGGGTATGTCGTTAGCAGATTCATGAATAAGATTTAAAGCATCTCGATAACCCGCAATTTCCTCTTCTGAGCGATTGCGTGGTTGAGTCTTCTGCAACACAATACCTTCAATTCGTTTATGTGGGGCAGTAATTCCCTCCAGCCTATTAGAAGATTCACTCGATTCAATAATAGACACTTGCTTTAATGTTTCGAGTACTTCTGGTGTCTGAGTAAAATATAAAGTTTGTTTACCTTTATATTCCCCAATTGCCTTAAGTAAAGAAATTGATTGTCCGGTAAACGTTAAATTATTTATATAATTAGGTTTTAATGAGTGCATATTTCTCCTTTTAATAGGTAATATACGCTATAAATGGGGTAATGTCAAGTAATAATTACCCTATTTATGAAATTTATACCCCTATATGCCCAATAAACTTAATAATTTCGTTTGTTTCATTGATATCGAAAACACCTCGGACCCCTTCGGGATGGAGTTGAGTAAAGGGCGCATGTATTAAATCCTTCTTTTCCACAACGCCTCGCTGCAAAATAAATGTTTTGAGGGTTAAAATGAACTGAATTTGTTTTTCACTAAAAGTGTTGTGTTTCCTTAAAAAATCCTCAAAAGCCGCTGAAACAGTTTCATTGAAAGTGGCCAGTTCTTCAATACCTAAAATATGTTTAATGAATTGAGTAAACTTAGCGCTTTTATTATCATAAATTTCCCGCAAAATATATTCGGTTATGTGCGGGTAATGTTCTTTTAGAATATTGGCCAATTCTTCAATCTCTTCATCGGAAATAGCTTCACCTCTGGAAATCTTCTGTAATACGGGGTTAATTTTAACAAGTTCTCTAATAAAATCTTCAACTTTATGTTTATATTTATCCACACTCATGCGCTCATGCTGAGGGCCGAATTCAATTTTTTCTTTTACAGTCAAAAGATCCTGGATGTTTAATTTTTTCTCAGGTGTTAATTGTTTCTGGCCAAATTTCATAAGAGGAGCTAATCGCTCTATCATTTCGTCAAGATTATCGTCTGTTGCTGTAATCCAAAAATGATTAGACTGAACTTTTTCGATCCATTCTTTTTGGCGTTCGACCACGTTTACCGTCAGAGGTAATTCACTTATTTTTTCCATGATCGTTTCCTTGAGCATATCGTAGCGTTCAGTATCTTCGGCAAGTTTTGCTGTTTGGGCTTCAATGCCGTCTAGTCTAAAACGCATTTCCTTAAAATCAGCCTCTGATAATACGCGCATAAGCGGGCTAACATGCATGCGTAAATATTCAAATTTTTCATCAGTTATGTTTATCCAGAAATTATCATCCGCAACTGATTCAAGAGTTTTCTGATTATCTAAAATAATAACTGAATTCTTCGGCAAAGCTTCGATATTTTTACGGATATCTTTCACTGTTTTTGACGCAATTGCCTTATTTTGCTTCTTCTGAGACACAAATAACTTATCTATCCGAGCTTCAAAAAACCTAACCGGCAACGGCCTCGTGCCTTTAGGTTCTCTGCCTTTAGGTGTAATCTTGAAATATTCGAAATTTTCCCAGCAATCTATTATTAAAAATTTATCTTTTTCCGGACACCATGGTTTAATATTATTAGAATCAAGAATACGCGTGCCGCGACCAATCATTTGCCAAAATTTTGTATAGGAAAATACGGGTTTGGCAAAAACAAGATTTACAAGTTCCAATATATCAATACCTGTATCAAGCATATCCACGCTAATAGCAATTCTCGGCATATCTTTTGTTTTAAATCTATTAAGAATGCCACCTTTGCCGTGAACTCCTTTGACATCAGATATAATCACTTCCGCGAGCTGGCCTTTGTATTCTGGATAAAGCGAATTAAAAACCTCACATAAACGAAAGGCATGTTTTTGAGAAATCGCGAAAAATATTGTTTTTCCAGGCAAAACTCCATTAGGATCTTTTATGCATTCTTCCATGAATTCACGAACTATAACAGCGTTTGTGCCCTTATTAGTCACTTTCTTTTCAAGTTCTGTACCTTCAAAACTAAACTCATCAGGATCTTCTCCCTCCTGAAGCATCTTCTTTTTCTCTGCTTCAGCGATTGTTTCACTATTAATACCTTCCTGTTGAAATTTAGTACGCAGTTTTAAGACTTCAAAATCTGATAAATAAGGCGGAACATTTTTAATAGCTTCTTCATAAGAATAGGCAAATGTTGGCAAGCCATCTTCACAATTAAAGAGTTCAAATGTATTGTGATCAATAGCATCTTTCGGAGTAGCAGTAAGGCCGAGTTGGATAGCATCAAAATAATTAAAAATATTTTTATACACATTGTAAACTGAACGATGACTTTCATCCGCAATAATCATATCGAAATAATGCGGATTAAGTGGGCAATCCTCCTGCTGTATCAAATTGAACATAGCCGGGTATGTGGCACAGTAAATTCGTCTATCAGGTGCGAATTTTGTTTCATCAGCTTTGGGCCAGATAGGAGCATTGGGCAAATGCTCTTTAAAAGCTTCAAGCGCCTGCTCTCTTAAGGCAATACGATCAACAAGAAATAATACTTTTTGTGTCCGGTTAGAGCGCATGAGAATATCCAAAAGCCCCATACAGGTCCTGGTTTTACCGGTGCCCGTCGCCATCACTAAAAGAAATTTTCGATATCTTTTTTCAATTTTTTCTAAAACCGCGCGAATAGCTTGAATTTGATAAGGCCTGCCAGCAATATCTGTGTTGATAAGTTCACTTGAAAGCACTTTGCTGTTATCGTGTAAAAAACGTATGCGCTCTAAATCAGCGAGAGTGGGAAATCCAAATATTTTTCTTGGAGGATAGTTATCTGTATCCCAGAAAAAGATATCATAACCGTTGGTATAAAACACAAACGGCATACTTCCGCCATTTGAATTCTGTATTTTCTCAGCGTAATTGCGAGCTTGCTCTTTGCCAACCTCAGCATCAATAGACGTTTTCTTAGCCTCAACGACAGCAATGGGCTTACCTTCCCTGGAAAGCAAAGCGTAATCAGCAAAAAGATGCCCACCGTATGGCGTTTGGGGTTCTCTAACACCCTGAGGCAAACCGCCCCAGATATCAAGCTCCTGAGTTACTTGAGTAGGATTAGAAACATTCCACCCAGCTACCTTAAGACGCTTATCAATAATTTCTTTTCTTGTTTGATTTTCATTAACTGGCATTACAACATGGCACCTTCATCCGCAAAACTATAATAATCACCATCTCCAATAATCAGGTGATCCAGTACTTGGATTTGCATAATCTTTCCAGCTTCACGAAGATTTCTCGTAAAATCTTTGTCTTCCTTACTTGGAACTACTATCCCAGATGGATGATTATGAACACAAATTAATCCTGTTGCAAAAAACTCCAAAGCCTT
>Ga0307992_1001717_pt1 | contig 12814 bp, 14 predicted proteins | sample EllFjometagen133_FD_203162 | JGI IMG/M metagenome (GOLD analysis project Ga0307992, IMG submission 203162) | Marine microbial communities from Ellis Fjord, Antarctic Ocean - #133 | ecosystem: Environmental > Aquatic > Marine > Unclassified | place: Southern Ocean | collected 2014-10-08
TTTAGAACCTAGAGGAATATTAAATTCTTTATGTAATTCTTTTTTAGTAAAATACTTGCCAATTTCTTCTATGCCTGTTGGAATAGCATATATTGGTTTTGTAACATTGTAACTCCTTAATTTCTTTTCAATAATCTTACTTGGAGTAATAACAACATCCATCTTATTACATACGGATCTTGATCTTCTCTTCATTAGATTGGCCCCAATCTCTCCTCCATATATTCTTCCGTATGCCTCAACTAAAGTATGATAAGTGAGTACTTTTGATGCTTTTGATTTAAGCATATTCAATTCAAAGGCATTGGGAGCCCAAGTTAAAGTATGAAGCCAACATACGTCTGGATTAAACTTTTTTATAATTTTTTGGATATGAAAAAAAGCTGTAGCGCCAAAGGTTCTTTCGTCCTTGCCAATTAAAGAGCCAAGGGTTTTAGTCATATAAGAAGATGGTACTGGATAATGTTCAGGCCTATGTTTTCCTTTCTCATATCTTGGAGCAACAACAATAACTTCATCGCCTTTTGCGACAAGGCCATCAACAGTTGCGTCTATTGAAACAGTTACGCCATTAAGTAAAGGATAAGTCAGTGAACAAATTAATATTTTCATAGATTATGTTATTAATATTTTTTACATGCCAAAGCCTGGCATTTGAGACATTTTTTTAGCGACAACCATTTGAATTTTTTTCATAGCATCGTTAATGCATTCTTTAATAATTTTTTCTTGCTCTTCTTTTTCTAGGTCAGGATTAAGATTAATTTCTTCAATTTCCATTTTACCGTTGATAACTACCCTGATCCCTTCTTTTTCAACTTCTTCTTTTTCTCCCGCAAGAGAATCTCTTAACTCTTTGAGTTCTTTTAATTGTTTTAATTTATCAAACATACTTATATTGTACAGAATTAAAATTAAATTTCAATTGATAAAAAATTACAATTAAAAAATCGCCTTTCCGTCATCTGACGGAGGCGACTTTTGAAATAGTCCAATCAGGGTCAAACCCTGCATAGTTTAAATCAGGGTCAAACCCTGATAGTTGGTTGAAACCTGGTTTCAACTGATCTTAATTACTTATAACTTTTTACTTATTCCGTCCCCATTAAGATTTTACCGCATTTTGATTCAGCAACTTTGGCTATATTTATTATATTGTCAATTTCCGGTTCAACAGCAGTTAATTCTTCTCCGTTTTTGAGCTCTACTTTAATCGTTCTGTCATGCATCTGCCAAATAGCTTCTACCTCGCAGTTATCAATGGCTTGTTTTATTAATTCCCAAGTTGAAATATTGGCAAAAGCCATCTTCTCAATTCTCTTGATAATATTTTCTCTGCCAAAATCAAATATTTTCTGATGTATATCTTTAGGAAATATTCTCCTAACATCTTCAGCGTAATAAGAACCATTACCTGGAATTTCATAAGAAAACTTATTCAGATCGTAAAAAGATAACTCATTTGGATAATCTATTTTAACTGGACCAGATGACCCGCTTAATGCTTTTAGTTCTCCTTCTTGGATAACATATTCTCCGCAATAAGCCCAGACATACAAAGGAAATAGTTCATCCTCTGGCCTAAGATTTTCAACCGCACAGAAATTATGGCTATCATCTTTTGTTTTCCAGCTTAAATTTTTCTGAGTTAAAAGATAATTGGTAATGGCCTTTTCGATTTGATTATTGCCAAAATCACTAGCCAGAGATTCTTCTAATAATTCATCAGATTGTTGGTTTTCTTCTGTGTCCGGTTGAGGTAAGAAATAAAAAACAACACCTAATGTGATAACCACAGTAATTATTATTGATATTAATAAAATTTTCTTATTCATTTTTCCATTCTACCAAAAAAACGCCTTTCCGTCATCTGGCGGAGGCGATTTTTGAAATAGTTCAATCAGGGTCAAACCCCGCTAGTCGGTTAACACCTGGTGTCAACCAACAAACAAATCGGTTGAAGCCAAGCTCCAACCGATTTCAACTAAATTAACTTTTTATATTCCTTGTTTAGATCCTTTGGCTTTTTTAATCAAATCGTCTCTAAGTTGTTCGGCTATATCAACGCTAATACCGGGGATATTTCCTTCTGACCCAGGCCCTCCATGTCTTCCCGATCCAGAATAACCAGCTGTTTGAATATTAAGAGTGCTTAAACCAAGAATTCTTGCCAAAACACCTCTGTAAATATCAATATTTTGGATTCTCTCGTAGGGAATAGAAATATATTTTTTCCAGATTACTCCTCTTTCTATCCTTACCGCATCTTCTGTAATCTCATATTTCCAAAAACGATAAGAAAGTTTTGCCCAAAAAAAGAAAAAAATAAAAGTAAAGATAAGAAATAGAAAGGGATATACAGGGAAAAACTTTAATGCATAATTTGGATCCTCTACTGAACTAATAAAAAACGCTCCTAAATAAAAGAAAAAGATACAAAATATAAAAAGAAATCGAAAAATACCCTGGAAAAAGAATATCCAAACGGATTTAGGATGTAATGATTGTTTCATAATTAATTTTAATTTGATTTAGAACTATAAATTCGACTTTTTTATCTTTGTTTTATTAGTTTATTCTAGCAAAAAACCACCTGGACAAAAAGATGATTTTTTAAAAGTAAGTAAATCAGGGTCAAACCCCGCTAGTCGGTTGACACCTGGTTTCAACCAATCTTACTCATACCTTAATGCCTCTATTGGGTTAAGCGATGCAGCGCGTTTGGCCGGATAATAACCAAAAATAATCCCAATAGCAGCAGACACTCCAAAAGCTAAAAATATAGACCAGGCAGAAACAACAGTTGTTGTCCCGCTAAATTTTGTTACCAACATAGAAGCAAGCCAACCCAACATAATCCCAATTATACCACCAATAAAAGTAAGAGTTACAGATTCCATCAAAAATTGAAGAGCTATATTTTTATTCTTCGCACCCAGTGATTTGCGCAAACCTATTTCTCTTGTTCTCTCTGTCACTGTTGTAAGCATCATATTCATAATACCGATACCCCCAACGACAAGAGATATCCCAGCGATAGCCCCCAAAAGCAAAGTAAGAGTTCCCGATACATCTGACATTGTATCTAAAATATCCGCCTGGTTCATAATACTAAAATCAGCATTTATAGGATCAGTGATACTATGCCTTGTTAATAGCAGATTTGTAATTTGTTCTTCCGCGGAAACCATCAATTCCTCTTCTTTGACTTGGATGTTAATATTACTTACTGAATTGCTCCCTGTAAAATAATGTTGAGCGGTACTAAGCGGTATATAAATCAAGTCATCAGAGCTTCCAAACCCCGTCCCCCCTTTTGATTTTGTAACTCCGACAACTGTAAAATTCATATTTTCAATTTTTACTGTTTGTCCGATAGGATTTACGTTTTCACCAAACAAATCATCTCTTGTGTCAGACCCCAATACTGCAATTTTCGAACTTTTTGTTATATTTTGATCGGAAATAAAACTACCTGTTTCAATCTCAATATTTTTAACTTCGGTATAACTATTGGTAACACCGTAAATACTAGTATTTGTATTTTCACCTTTTACTATAACTTGTTTTCTGGTAGAAACTTCGGGAGCCACAGCTACCACATCGGAAACCTGTTCGGCTATCGCCTCAGCATCTTCCAAAATCAAACTACTAGCTGAACCCATCCCACCACGGACTTGCATTCCTACACCCATCTGCGAACCAGGCATAACAACTAATAGATTTGAACCCAATGCTTGGATATTTTTTGAAACTTCGCTCGTCGCACCCTGCCCTATCGAAATCATGGCCACAACAGAACCAATACCGATAACAATACCAAGCACCGTTAGACTTGACCTAACCTTATTTGCTAATACCGCAAAAAATGTTTCTTCAATTAAATCAACAAAAAGCATGTTTATTCTTTTATTTCTTTTAACGACTTAGACTTAGATACAACTACATCTTCTGTAATTTCACCATCTTTTATAGTAATTATTCTGTCCGCATGTTCGGCTATATATTTTTCATGAGTAATCAAAACAATTGTTCTCCCTTCATTATTTAATTTTTTAAAAGTCTCTAGAATAATCTCTCCTGTTTTACTGTCCAGATTCCCAGTAGGCTCATCGGCCAAAATAAGAGAAGGATTATTGACTAATGCCCTGGCTATTGCTACTCTTTGCATTTGCCCACCGGATAACTGATTGGAAAGATGATGAAAATGCGACTTATCCATTCCTGCTTCTCGCAATACTTTTTCTACCAGTTTTTTGCGTTCGCCTATATCTATCTCAGCATAAACTAAAGGTAAAGAAACATTTCTTAAAACACTTGCTCTCGGTAAAAGATTAAAAGCTTGAAAAACAAATCCGATTTTGCTTCTTCGAATATCGGCTAATTGATCTTCATTAAGTTTAGAAACATCGTGTCCATCTAATAAATATTTTCCGCTAGTAGGAGTATCAAGCGCTCCCAAAATATGCATTAAGGTTGATTTCCCGGAACCAGACGGACCGACAATCGCTATAAATTCTCCATCTCTTATTGAGAAAGAAACGTTCCAAAGAGCTCTAGTTTCGATGGACTTACCTTCATTATCAGTAAAATTGTTCTTATAAATTTTTGTAATTCCCTTGCATTCAATCATATTCTATTTCATCATCTTCATTATCTGCATTTCTCCTGATGGTTCCCTGTTGTTTCTTTCGTTAGGCAAGCTTTGTGATGATTGGACATCAGAAGAAATAGACCTTTGTCCCGTTATAATTCTAGTGCCTTCTTCAAGACCACCGATTATTTCCGTGTATAAGTCATTTGAGATACCCGTTTCAATGAGATTATCCTGCGGTGCACCATTTACCAAAACCTCAACATATTGTTGGCCATCTTGATTTTTTATTGCAGAATTAGGCACCACAAGAGCGTCTTGCTCAATATTGGTAATGATTACGGCAGAAATACTCATCCCCAGTTTAACTTGTTCATCCTGCGTATCAAAAGAAATTTTTACGTCATAAGTTACTACGCCCTGTGTTACCTTTCCAAGAGTATCCACTTCTACTACCTCACCCGTAATATTTAAATCATCAATCACGTCAAAAGTAATATTTGCTTTTTGCCCAATCTTAACTTGGGTAATATCTATTTCGTTAAGAGTAATTTCTGCCACTTTTTGTTCGGTAATAAGAGTAGCAACTGCACTGGAAGAAATTGATTCTCCTTCTTTAATATCAATATTAGTGATAACCCCGTCAAACGACGCATAAATATAATGGTCAGATAAATCCTGTTGCGCGTCAAACAAAGCATCTTTTTTTTGCTGAATAGTAATTTCTTTTGCTCTAACATCAAGTTCATCAGGGTCAGCTTTCAGTTCAACTAAATCTTCTTCTTTTTCTTGAAGATTTATCTCTGCTGTTTCTAAATCTAGAGGATGTGTTTCTTTTATTTCAGCTAAACTATCTTCTGCTTTTTCTTTAGCTTCCCCGCTATCTTCGAGAGTTCTCTGAATAGATAAAAGATTAGAAAGATGACTACTCATATCAGAAGTGTAACTTCTCAAATCCGATTTGTATTCACTAATTTTATCATCAACACGTTTATCATAATCTGAAAGATAATCAATAATGAAACTGATAAGATTAGCTTCATCTTTTACCGATTGAGCAACTGATTTAGTAGCTTCTATAGTTTCCTCCAGTAAAAATTCAATCGTTTCCTTTTCTGAATAATAACTGGAATCTTTATAGTTCTCAAAATTAGATTCATATTGAATTCTAGCTTCACTATAACTATCTTCAGCGCTATCCAAAAGAGAAGATAATTCATTTTGATAATCATCTTGCCAGGAAGTACCGTTAAATAACTGAAAATAAATAATTTCATTTGGTTGATAAATGCTATCCCTGCTGGTAATCCCCCTTTCTTTAGCTATATCGTAACTATATAAGATATTTCTAATTCCTGTGACAGTGGTTGGTAAGTCCCAAAAAGCATCAGTAATAGTATTAAGAGCATCATCATAAGCTTTTTCAATATCTTCTTCTGCTTCTTCTATTATTTTTAAAGATTCTTGATATTCCGTTTCTTGGTTAATTTTTAATTTTTCCAAAGAATTCTTTGCCTGCAAAACAGTATTTTCAGCTCTTAAAAGAGTAATTGCATCAGGTGGGCTCAGTAATTCTTCCAGTTCAAGTTCCGCAGTTTCAAGTGAAGTTTCAGCGTCTTGCACCGCCTTTTCGGCATCACGAGTGTCTATTTGAAAAAGTAAAGTACCAGTTTCTACTTCTTGGTCATTTTCAACTCCGACATAAACCATATCACCGGAAACTTTTGATTTAATATCTAATTGGTCGGAAGCCGATACCTGACCGCTTCCTTCAACCGAAACAATGAGCGTATCTCTCCCTGCTTTTTCCATAACATATTGTATTGCGGTTTGGTCTTTGGCTAAACCTTGAAAAGTAAAATAACCGCCTACAATGATTAACAAGGAAATTATTCCTGTTATTAGTTTATGTTGAAGCATTTGTTTTAATATTTTGAAAATCATATTTATTTAAAGAAAGGAAAAGGGAATCGAGGAAGTTTTTCTGTCTTTCTCGTATCCTCTCCGTTAAAAATTCTGATTAATTTAGCCTCGATTTGGCCATCTTCATTAGGAGAGCCAACAATAACAATTTGGTCGTTGACTTTTAATTCATCTTTTTTGACCATATCTCTCCCTTTTTGGATAGTGGTATTTTGATTAATAATAATTAACTTTTCTATATTACCTCGTCCCCTAACGACAAGACCAGTATCATCAATTTGAATAATTTCTCCAAACGCGCCATGTCCTTCAATAAAATCGCCGGATGATAGAGGAGGTGCGCTTTTCCAGTCACCTAAAAATCCGTCTCTAGGTCCTGCAAAATTCTTATGATAACTTTCTGCCCAGAGGTATGAATATTTTGCTTTTGACGCACCAACCTTCATGCCAGCGCTAAATATTAAAGCAATCAACGCAAAACCAACTAAGCCAATAATAATCCATCTAAGAACATCTTGATTTATTTCTTTATTATTTTTTTCTTCAGTCATATTCTTCGTTAATCATTAAATTTATTAACCTTTATGCAAAATTCTGCTTCAGATATCCTAACAACAATCTTTTTTTATGAAGAAATAGTCGAAGCGTGAAAACAGAAACAGCAAGGCTTAGTAAGAAAGCCATTATACCTCCGATTGGCAATGACTCCACGATAGCCAAGCTGAAATCCTGCCAAAGAACAAAGAATGTTCCTAAATCACTGATTGCGGTAGAGATGAAATAAGAAATCCCCGAATTCTCTATCTGACTTACAAGCATCACTCCAGAAATAGGTGTGACAACTAAAGAAATTAACAAAAGGGATAAAAATCCAAACAGCAATCTTTTGGTGTGCCTCAATTCCTGTTCTTGCTTGATTGCAAGAATGATGCGGTCAAAAAGACCTCTGGGAGGCTTTTTGGGATCAAGATTAGTAAAAAGTTTTTCGTAATCTTTACGCATATCTCTATATACTAATACGATAAAAGGATGCATTTTGGTGCATCCTATGTAAATTATACAAATAAACGTTCAGCTTTAACGTGCCCAATCCTTTTCTAAGAATCTTTTGAGCATAATCATTGCCCTGCGGTGGCGTGACTTTATTGTGTTTATTGATTCATCAAGAGACTCTGCGATTTCTCTAAAATTGAGATGATCATTATAACGAAGGAATAAAACCATGCGATACTTTGGTGATAATATTTTCATTGCCGATGAAAGCATCTGAGCAATACTAAAACGTTCGAAGAGTTTGTCAGAAAGCGGTGAAGGATCAACAAGCGTTTCAATAAGTATATTTTTTCCTGCTTCGTTTTCAAAATTAGAAAATGGCACAGCTTTTTTCTTTCTTAAACAATCAATAGAAGTATTTTTGGCAATACTAAAAATCCATGTCTTGAAACTTTTCTGTTGGTCAAACTTTTTAAGGTTTCGCCAAACTTTCACAAACACTTCCTGTGTGACATCTTCAGCGTTTTGGGGATTACCCACATATCGATACGAAAAACTGTAAATCGGTTTGAGATAACGCTTAATTAAAATCTCAAGCGATTTTTCATTGCCTGCGATATAATCAGCTACAAGTTGTTGATCCGAATGATTCATGCTTATATCAATACCATTTATATTATAAAAAATCTAGATAAAAGCAGTGTGTCAAAAAACTGACTTTTTGAAGATTTTTGAAATAGTCTAATCAGGGTCAAACCCCGCTAGTCGGTTGACGCCAGATGTCAACCGATTTATGTTAGTCTATTCTTCCCTCTTCTCAACTATAATTACATAATTAGTAACTAAGGCTATTACTACACCAATTGCTGCCCAAATAGGTAAAAGAGCGGCACCAACTGCACCTATGGTAAGTGGAAATTCAATTAAAGTTTTATCTTTTTCGTCTTTTATGATAATTTTTCTAATATTTCCTTGTTTTACTAACTCCTTTAACTTTTTAATAACATTTTCTCCTGAAAGTTTAATTTCTTCTTTTTTTATATTTTTTTTATTCATATTCTTTTATTTAATTATTATTAATTTATGACATTTCTCGGTCAGTGGTTTTTAATGTGCCTTCTTTTTTTTAATTACCCCCCGCAATACTCCCTCAACAAGCTTCAGGCTATTTTCGTCTATTATAGAGATGGCTAACACGTTTTTCCCTGTTTTTTTGAGAAGAGCCACTTTCTTTTTAATATCTTCTTCGGACAACAAGTCAGTCTTGGTCAAAAAGACGTATTCCGGCTTTAATAAAAGCTTCTTGTTGTAAGTCTCAAGTTCCTTCCTGATGATTTTGTAGTCTGCCAAAGGATCTTGGGATTCAGACGAAATAAAATGGAAGAGGGTTCTTGTTCTTTCAATGTGCCGTAGAAACTTAATGCCCAAACCTTTACCTGAAGAAGCTCCCTCAATGAGACCTGGAATATCGGCCAAAATAAGCTCGTAATAAGCTCCCAAGTTAGGGCTTAGGGTTGTAAAAGGATAATTGGCCACTTTAATATTAGCTTTGGTTAATTCATTCAACAAGCTGGATTTACCGACATTCGGCAAACCGACAAACCCAACATCAGCTATCATCTTCAGTTCCAATCTCAATTCATATTCCTGCCCCAAAGAACCTTCTTCAAACTCCTTGGGAGTCGTATTAATAGAAGATCTGAACTTAAAATTACCCCGACCTCCTTTGCCACCTTCGGCCATCAATAAGCGCTGTCCCACAGAAATAATTTCTGAATCTTGTTTCGAGGACAAATTATGAATAACCGTACCTACAGGCACCTTCAAAAAAAGGTCTTTACCGTCTGTACCGTCGCTGAATCCCCCTTGACCATTCTTCCCATTTTCGGCTGACAGTTCTTTTTTGTAACGAAATTGATTCAAAGCACCTAGATCGGAAAGCCCTTCAAAATAAACATTGCCTCCCCGACCGCCGTCCCCACCGGTCGGCCCGAGAGTCATTTTAATCTTACTGAAAGCCACGATCCCATTGCCACCGTTACCAGCTTTCACTCTAATTTTTACGTCGTCAATTAACATATTATTTATATTTTATATTTCGGGTCGAAGACTTCGTTCGAGTCTGATGACTCTCAGAGTCAGAATGACTCGTTCGAGTCTGACAACTCTCAGAGTCAGAATGACTCGTTCGAGTCTGACAACTCTCAGAGTCGGAACGACTCGTTCGAGTCTGACAACTCTCAGAGTCGGAACGACTCGTTCGAGTCTGACGACTCTCAGAGTCAGAATGACCTGATGAGTACAATGTACGAAGAAATAGTTGATTGACACCTAGCATCAACCAATCTTATTTACTTATTAATTAATGCCTGTTTCTTTTCTCGACGCCAACCCTTGATTTCGGCTTCACGCCGCCTGGCCTCCTTTAAGGTTTTAAATTTTTCTGAGTATTTTAAAATAACAGGTCTGCGAATCTTGGTGTAATGGGCTCCCCATTTTGATTCGTTGTGCTGTTTTATACGTTTTTCAAGATTATTGGTGCAACCAACGTAGAAAGATTTATCGACACATTCAAGAATGTAAGTAACATATAGCATAAATTTTATTTATATCACTTCGTCGTTTCACTCCTCAGTGCCTTCTTCTTTGTTTTTTATATCTCGGGCCGAAGGCTCTGATGAGCACAATATGCGAAGAAGAGCTGCGGGGCTTGGATTCGAAGTTGTTGCCCGAAGGCTGTAGCCTACCGGGCGAGGCGAACCTCTTGCCCTTCTGCTTCGCTACGCTCAGCATCAGGGACTTCTTCTTTTTTATATATGGCCGGAGGCACTGATGAGCCTCCGTCGTAAAAGAGGCGAAGAAGGGCTGCGGGGCTTGGATTCGAAGGTTTTGCCCGAAGGCTGTAGCCTACCGGGCGAGGCGAACCTCTTGCCCTTCTGCTTCGCTACGCTCAGCATCAGGGACTTCTTCTTTTTTATATATGGCCGGAGGCACTGATGAGCCTCCGTCGTAAAGGAGGCGAAGAAGTGCTGCGGGTCGTGGATAACATTAGAACCTGTTTGGTGGGCAATCAAAATGTCTAGAATCAAAATCTTAAGGGAAAATTATGTTATTTTATGAATATGCCACAATGCACCTCTGTTATTTTTTACTGAAGCCGAGCATTTTCACTCAATTTTTTTAATAACTTCTTCTCTAGTCACAAAATCAACGTAGGATATAGTATCTTTGTCTATCCATTTTGCATATAATTGCCTATTAGATTCTATTTCCAAAGACCAAGGATGGAAATATCCAAGAAAACCATATTTCCCGGGTAGATACTTGCTAAAAACGTTATTAGGATATGAAACAATAGTAGTTTTCTTTTCTGTTCGGATTTCGTAAAGATAGAGAAACAATTCATTATCGGGTGTTGCTGATTCGAATAATACACTTTCGCTTTCGAGGCTGAGGCTTTGTTGTCCAAGTGAATTTATGAAACGTCCAGGAAGAGTAAATTTCTCAATTGACCAGTCCTTTATATTTATTTTGAAAAGGGAAATAGAACTATTAACTGGTGGATCAGCGCTTGGAACTAAATTGATGGCTCCCCAGAAGTCATTACTGTCGACCGACCATTTCAATAAATCTGCATAAAGTGTGTATTGTACTTGGACAGGAATTGTTTTTAAAGGATCAATAATCTCTTTTGAAGCTAGCTTGTATAGGTCAAATTCTTTTTTTTCTTGAGTAGTTAAATTCACAAAAATTAAATTATCCATCACTAGAACAACTGCCCCATTTTCATTTTCCTTAAAGGTGTTCTCAACTGGTATTGATTTTTGAGTTGTCACAAAAGCATAAATGTTATTTAGCGCAATTTGGCTAGAAATTATTTTTTCACTAGACGTAAATATATCTTCGAGTTTATATGTCTTTGTGGTTTCTTTCTCCCCTTCTTGAGTCAGAGTTAAGACAATTAAAATTATTATCACTAGAGCAAATCCTAAACCAATCAATAATTGCCTTTTAAATATAATAGTTTTCTTCTCTTTATATGCAGGAGAGATAGGATTTAATTGTGGTTTAATATTATTATTGGTAGTGTTTATGTTGTCCATAGGGTTGTTATTAATATATTTTACTAAAAAATCGTTTGGATAAAAAGACGATTTTTATTTGCTGCGGGGCTTGGATTCGAACCAAGATTAAATGCTCCAGAGGCATCCGTCCTACCGTTAGACGACCCCGCAATAATCAATTTTCTTTTCTCTTTTATAACAATATATCCTACCGTTAGCCTCGCCCGTAGGCTGTGGCCTTCGGGCTACGGCCGAGGGACGACCCCGCAATAATCAATTTTCTTTTCTCTTTTATAACAATATATCCTACCGTTAGCCTCGCCCGTAGGCTGTGGCCTTCGGGCTACGGCCGAGGGACGACCCCGCATTAAACCTTCAGGTATTTTTTGATAGCGATAGAGCTACCGAGTATTTCTATCCCAACCCCGGCAATAAGCTGAAGACCGAGAATTAAAAATAAATGATTTATAAAAAATCCAAAAAGGTCAAAACCACCAAGTAAAGATTGTAATCCAGAATTAAAAATAAAAATGGTTATTAAAAATAAGAAAAAGGTAATTAAGGCAGAGATTACTCCTATTATCATACCTTGTATCATAAAAGGTCCTTTTATAAAGATATTGGAAGCCCCGACTATTCTCATAATTCCTATCTCCTGCTTTGAACCGTAAAAAGAAAGATGAATCTGATTAAGCGCAACTAAAACAGCAATTATTCCTAACCCAATACTTAACCCTACCCCAACCTTATTAACTTGAGACTTAATAGAAAAGAGTTTATCTAAAACAGGTTTTTTCTCATAATAATCAATTTTATAAATTGAAGATTCATAACCATTATTACTTAAAGAACTAATGATAGTGTCATACTGAGAAGAATCAAAAGCTTTAACGTTGAGTGATGCCAAAAACGGATTTAGACCTAATTCTTCCAAAGATTCCATTAGGGCAAGATCTTTTTCATGCCTATCCTTGAAATTTTCCAAAGATTCTTCTTTTGAAACGAATTCTATATTTTCAACAACAGACATTGATGTTATTTTATTCGAAATTTCTTCCATTTCCTCCTCAGAAGAATTTTCTTCAAAATATATGCTAATATCAACTTTTTCCTCAACAGTATTTATTAAAAATTGAGAAACTGACTGAAAGAGATAAAGTACAGTTATTAAAGAAATAACCATGACTAATACAAAAACACAAGTAGTGGTAGCTTCCGGACTTCTCTTAAAAGTTTTGAA
>Ga0307992_1001720_pt1 | contig 12803 bp, 12 predicted proteins | sample EllFjometagen133_FD_203162 | JGI IMG/M metagenome (GOLD analysis project Ga0307992, IMG submission 203162) | Marine microbial communities from Ellis Fjord, Antarctic Ocean - #133 | ecosystem: Environmental > Aquatic > Marine > Unclassified | place: Southern Ocean | collected 2014-10-08
ATTAAACCAATTGGTTTAGGCGCCAGAGATACACTTAGACTTGAAATGGGCTATTGTTTATACGGCAATGATATTAATGATAATACATCACCTATCGAAGCAGGTTTAGGCTGGATAACAAAATTTACCGATAGTAATAATTTTATTGATAAAGACTTGTTACTTAGACAAAAAGAAGAAGGTGTTTCCAAAAGATTAAAGGGATTTGAAATGATTGACCGGGGTATCCCACGACAACATTATAAAGTGACCGATAATAATGATAATATAATTGGTGAAGTTACATCAGGGACAATGTCTCCTATGATGAAAAAAGGTATAGGTATGGCTTATCTCGACAAGGGATTCTGGAAAGAGGGAACGGAAATATATATACCGGTAAGGAATAAATTACTTAAAGCAGAAGTTGTAAAATTGCCAATATACAAGGGCTAAGACAATTTACTATGCTTATTTGATAAGAATAAAATGCATATTAAGAATAAAATAGAAGTTTGTTTTTCTCCCGCGGTTTTTCAATACTATAAAGATAGTAATGCTATTGTTGTAGTGATTGATATTTTAAGAGCTACATCGGCAATTTGCAACGCATTTCAGAATGGTGTGGAGAAATTAATTCCTGTGAAAACTATTGATGAGGCAAGAAAGTATAAGAAGAAAGGTTATATTGTTGCTGCTGAACGGGATGGGTATGTTCTGGATTTTGCGGATTTTGGTAATTCCCCTTTTAATTTTACTGAAGAAAGGGTTAAGGGGAAAACTATTGTTTATAGTACTACCAATGGAACTCAGGCTATTCAAATGGCAGAAAGTTGTCATATGGTGGTAATCGGATCTTTTCTAAATTTGTCATACTTATGTAACTGGTTGGTTAAGCAGGGAAGAGATGTGTTGCTCCTGTGTGCAGGATGGAAAAACAAGTTCAATCTTGAAGATACTGTGCTGGCAGGTGCAATATCAGAAAAATTAATTGCAACCAATAATTACTCTACAATGTGTGATTCTACAATTGCATCTCTCGATTTATGGTCACTTGCTAAACCGGATATCCTGGGCTATATAGACAAAGCAGCTCATAGAACACGCCTTAGGGAAAAAGGTCTTGATGATGTTCTTGAGTTTTGCCACACCCCTGATTCAGCAAATGTTATTCCTGTTTTTAAAAATGGATACATTGTGGAAGAAGGGAATAGAGGGAATAGAGGGGGAAATTTGTAAAGTTCAACGGTTACTTTTAACTTTCAACTCTTTGAAATAGAGGTTTTAAATAATAAATATAAAAAATTAAATATGAAAAAACACAATTTTTACGCAGGTCCATCAATACTTCCTAAGTTTACTGAAGACCAGGTTGTTAAAGCAATTAAGGATTTTTATGGCACGGGTATATCAATAATGTCAATCTCTCACAGAAGTAAGGAGTTTGTAGCAGTTATGGATGAAGCCATGTCATTATTCAGAGAACTGCTTAATATTCCTGAAGGATACCATGTACTGTTCCTTGGAAGTGGTGCCAGTATGCAATTCACTATGGTTCCTATGAACCTGATGAACAAAAAAGCTGCTTACCTGAATACCGGAAGTTGGGCAAATAAAGCTATGAAAGAAGCGAAAAATTTTGGAGAAATGGTTGAGGTAGCTTCCTCTGCTGATAAGAACTATTCATATATTCCAAAGAATTATTTAATTCCTTCTGATGCGGATTATCTTCATATTACGACAAATAATACTATTTATGGTACCGAAATCAAGGAAGATATGGATGTTGAGATTCCTTTGGTAGCTGATATGTCTTCAGATATTTTCAGTCGGATGGTTGATGTGTCAAAATATGTTCTTATTTATGGTGGTGCGCAAAAGAACCTGGCTCCTGCGGGTGTTACATTTGTAATAGTTAAGGATGATGCACTGGGAATGGTAAATCGTACCATACCCACTATGCTTGATTATAAAACCCATATAGAAAAAGGATCAATGTTTAATACTCCTCCGTGTTTAGCAATATTTGCAGTACTGCAGACACTTAAATGGATAAAAAACCTGGGTGGTGTGGAAGTTATGAATAAAATGAACCGGGAAAAAGCAGAGTTATTGTATAGTGAAATTGAAAGGAGCAAAATTTTTATACCCACCATTGCAAACGAAGAAGATCGTTCAATAATGAATGTTTGCTGGGTAATGAATAAAGATTATGTTGCTCTTGAGAAGGAATTTCTTGAGTATGCTACCGAACGAGGAATGATTGGAATTAAAGGTCACCGGTCGGTAGGTGGTTTCAGAGCTTCAATTTATAATGCTTTGCCTAAAGACAGTGTTGAAGCACTTATTGCAGTTATGCAGGAATTCGAGAACAATAAAGCATAATATTTACAATTAGAAACAAACTAAATCAAAATAATGAAAAAAGTATTAATAGCAACCGTGAAACCATTTGCTCCCGAAACATTACCTCTAATAAAAACGATTTGTGATAAAGCCGGTTATGAAATGGAGTTGATTGAAAAATATGAAAGTCAGGATGATCTTATTGAAGCTGTAAAAGGAGCCAATGCCCTGATAATCCGTTCAGATAAAGTTACAAGGGAAGTAATTGAAGCTGCGGAAAGCCTTGAGATTGTGGTAAGAGCTGGTGCCGGATATGATAATGTTGACCTTGAAGCGGCTACAGTGAATAATGTAGTAGTAATGAATACACCCGGACAGAATTCTAACGCAGTGGCTGAACTGGCACTTGGAATGATGGTCTATTTTGCACGTAACCTGTTTAACGGTAAACCGGGTACCGAATTAAAAGGGAAAAAACTTGGGATGCATGCTTATGGTCATGTTGGGAAATTGGTAGCCAATATTGCAAAAGGATTTGGCATGGAAATATTTGCTTTCGATCCCTATATTGAAAATGATGATATACGAAAAGACAATGTTATTCCGGTTGATTCTGTTGAGGAATTGTATCGAAAATGTCAGTATATTTCTCTCCATATACCAGCAAACGAAAAAACAAAAGGATCTGTTAATTATAATCTAATGAACCAAATGCCTGAGGGAGCAACTATTGTAAACACTGCCCGGAAGGAGGTGGTTGATGAGTATTCTTTATTGAAAATTATGGAGGAGAGAAGTGATTTTGGTTATTTGGCTGACGTTGCTCCTGATTGTAAAGATGAATTTGATCAAAAGTATGAAGGAAGATATTACTTTACTCCAAAAAAAATGGGCGCTCAAACAAAAGAGGCAAATGTTAATGCAGGAGTTGCGGCAGCAAATCAGATAGTAGATTTCTTTACGAAAAACGATATTACTTATAAAGTTAATTAGAGCCTGTCTATTCAGTTTAACAAATTAAAAATTAGAAATTAAAAATTAACCAATTAACCATGGCAGTACTAAAACCATTTAAAGGGATAAGGCCGACCAGAGAAGTTTCTGAAAAAGTTGCCTCCCGCCCTTATGATGTCTTAAATTCGCAGGAAGCAAGAGAGGAAGCTAAAGCCAATGAATATAGCTTGCTTCATATTATTAAACCTGAAATTGATCTTGAGCAGGATGTGGATATACATAGCAATATAGTTTATAATAAAGCTAAAGAAAACTATAATAAATTCTTGCAAAATGGATGGTTGGTTCAGGATAATAAAGAACATATATATATATATGCTCAAACAATGTTTGGTAGAACACAATATGGTATTGTAGGAGGAGCTTCTGTTGATGATTATTTAAATGGTGTAATACGGAAACATGAACTCACCAGACCAGATAAAGAAGAAGATCGCATGAAGCATGTGAGGATTAATAATGCAAATATAGAACCGGTTTTCTTTTCTTATCCGGCTCACATGGAACTGGATAGACTGGTTAAGGAATATGCTGATTCAAATATTCCTGAATATGATTTTGTTGCTGATGATGGTATCAGTCACCATTTCTGGGTAGTTAAAGATGATGAAGTAACCAAACGAATTATTTTACTTTTTAACAAAATTCCTTATACATATGTGGCTGATGGACATCATCGTACAGCCGCTGCAGCCAGGGTGGGTGAGGAGAAGAGAAAAGAAAATCCAAACTATCAGGGTAATGAAGAATATAACTTTTTTCTGGCTGTACATTTTCCTCATGACCAACTTACAATAATTGATTATAACAGAGTAGTCAGGGATCTGAATGGACTTACATCAGAGGAATTCCTGAAGAAACTTGAAATTGGATTTAGTATTGAAGAAAAAGGAACAGATATCTATAAACCAGATAAACTGCATAACTTTTCAATGTACCTGGAAGGGAAATGGTACTCCCTTACAGCGAACGAAAATATCTACGATGATAATGACCCGGTTGATGCACTGGATGTAACAATACTTACAAAACAAGTATTAGATCCGGTTCTTAATATCAAAGATCTGAGAAGATCAGAACGGATTGATTTTGTGGGTGGAATCCGGGGGTTAGAAGAATTGAGAAAACGGGTTGATTCAGGGGAAACGAAAGCTGCTTTTGCTTTGTTTCCTGTTTCTATGAAACAATTAATCAGAATTGCGGATACAGGTAATATAATGCCACCGAAAACTACATGGTTCGAGCCAAAACTCAGAAGTGGATTGATTATTCATAGTCTTGATGGCTAAGATTGAAGAGTTTGAGGTTTAGAACCAGTAGCCAGTACCACTTTTTGATACGTTTAAATGAAAAAACAATAAAATCAAATGCAAATCAGATTTTGTAATTAAAAAAAAAATATTAATTTTACTTTCAGTATAATGAAATAGTATAAATAATTCATTAAATCAAATAATTATGGCTAACAACTTCAATCGGTTTAAATTTTCAATGGCATTCATGCTAATTATTATTAGCGTTTTAGTCATTGGTTGTAAGTCTGGCGGAAAGGGGGACAAAGAACCGGTGATTGATGTAGATATGGAAGAAATTGATGAAGCTCTTTTTGATAATATCAATCAGGCAAAGCAGATTTTTTATTCTATGCCTTCACCTCTTGAGACAGCAATGTTAGTTAAGTCTGCCGGCGCTCCATATAATGAAGACATTCTCAATTCAATTGATAATGCTGGTAATTATACTACACAACGTAGTATGGCTCTAAATCTAGGAATTTATACTTGCGATTTAAGTTTTGCCAGTCTTTATGACCAGACTCAAACTTCAATCTCTTATATGGCTGCAGCTAAGAAAATGGCAGACGGACTTGGAATTCTTGATGCAATTAGTGAGGAAACTCTTGAAAGACTTGAAGAGAATGTGAACAACAGGGAGATGATCATGGATATTGTTTCAGAAACTTTCATGAACTCCAGTTCATATTTGCAGGAGAATAACAGACAAGCTCTTTCCTCAATTATGCTTGTTGGTGGTTGGGTTGAGGGTTTATATATTGCTACTAAACTTGTTGATGAGGATTCTTTTGAAGGGAATAAGCTGGTGACAAGGATCATCGATCAGAAATTATCACTTAATATCGTGATGAAAATGCTTGAGGATCACAAGAGTAATCCTGATGTGGCTGCTATTATTACTGATATGAATCAGTTGAAAGCTATTTATGAAAAAATCAGTGTTACTACTTCAGGAATAACTACATCAAAAGATGAAGAAACTCAAGTTACAACACTTAAATCTGAAACAAAAAATAATTTCACGCCTGAACTTTTCGCTGAATTAAGCGCAAAAGTTGAGTCACTTCGGGAATCTTATATTCTTTAAATCTTCAATGTTATGAAAAGGAGTTTATTTGTTTTTATTATTGTTGCATTATTCTTTGCGTTACCTCAATCAGGTAAGTCACAGTGTAAAGGTTATGCAAAAAAAATATGTAAAGCTGAACTTAACCCGTTTACACATGATGGGAATTATCATGCGGCTATACTGACCGAAGGGGAAGAAGCAGAACTTTATAAGACTTTTTATTCTGATCAGGAATACAGGATAGCCATTTGTGGGGCTATTGGCCAGTCAAATGTTGAATTCAAAATTGTGGATGCTCATAGAAACGAGCTGTACAATAACCGGAATGACGACTATACTAATATTTGGGACTTTAAGCTTGATTCAAGTCAGCAACTTAAATTAGTGGTTAAGGTATTGAAAGCAGAGGATGAAACTGAAGAACCGCAGAGTGGTTGCGTAGCAATTATGTTTGGCTTTAAGGTAAAGTAACTATTTATATGATAAATATAAACCACCTTGTAAAAGGTGGTTTTTTTTATTTAATTAGTTTTGATCGTAAATATTTTCCGGTGTAAGATTTGTTACATTTAATAAGTTCCTCAGGGGTTCCTTCAAAAACCAGGTTGCCTCCCTGTTCACCACCGCCAGGGCCCAGATCAATAACCCAATCTGCACATTTTATTACCTCAAGATTGTGCTCAATTATTAAAATTGAATGCCCTCTTTCTATTAGGGCATTAAACGAATCAAGTAACTTTCTTATATCATGGAAATGCAAACCGGTAGTAGGTTCATCAAAAATAAACAGAGAAGGACTGATACTTCTCTCTTTACTTAAATATGAGGCCAGCTTAACTCGTTGACTTTCACCTCCACTAAGTGTGCTTGATGCCTGACCTAATTTTACGTAACCTAACCCAACATCTGATAAAGGTCTTAATTTTTCAACTATTCTCTTTTCCAGGGAATCTTTTCCAGAGCTAAAGAAATCAATAGCCTCATTTACAGTTTGTTCTAAAATATTGTAGATATTCTTACCCCTGTATCTGACATCAAGTATTTCCTTTTTAAATCTTTTCCCTCCGCAGCTTTCACAAACCAGTTCAACATCAGCCATAAATTGCATTTCAACCTTAATGATCCCTTCACCCTGGCATTCATCACATCTGCCGCCATCAATATTGAAAGAGTAATGTGAAGGAGTAAAATGATTATATTTTGATAATTGTTGTTCCGCATATAGTTTTCTTATCTCATCATATGCTTTCAGATATGTAACAGGATTTGAGCGGGAGGACCTTCCTATTGGGTTTTGATCTACAAATTCAACAGAACCCAGAGAGGAAGTATCAACTGTTAATTGATCAAATTCACCGGGTTGTTTGCCGTACTCATTAAGATGTCTTGAAAGAGCAGGAAATAAAATTGATCCCACGAGCGAAGTTTTTCCTGATCCACTTACTCCGGTGACGACTGTTAAAATATTTAAAGGAAACTTAATTGTAAAGTTCCTCAGATTATTTTCCCTTGCACCTTGAATTTTTATAGAATTTTGCCATTTCCTTCTTATCCCGGGAACAGGAATTTGTTTTTCTCCGGTTAGATATTTGGCCGTTAAACTATTCTGGTTCCCGGAAAGTGCTTTGTAAGTCCCATGGAATACAACTTCACCACCTAATCTTCCAGCTTTTGGTCCGATATCAATTATTTCATCAGCCGCCCTGATTATCTTTTCGTCATGCTCAACAACAAGAATAGTGTTTCCCAGTTTATTCAGATATTTGAGAACATCAATCAGTCTTGAAGTGTCACGGGGATGCAATCCTATTGATGGTTCATCGAGGATATACAACGAACCTACAAGATTACTCCCCAGTGATGTCGCAAGATTTATCCGCTGAGATTCGCCCCCTGATAGGGTTGAGGACAACCTGTTTAACGTCAGATAACCTAACCCCACATTTACAAGAAATTCTAACCGGTTAATAATTTCAATTAAAAGCCTTTTAGCAATTTCCTGCTCATGTTTGGAAATTTTTATCTCTTTAAAAAATGCATGAAGTTTATCAACTGGTAAATCAACAAGGTACTGAATTGTTTTCCCACCCACTTTTACATATGAAGCTTCCTTTTTCAGTCTTTTCCCTTTGCATTCCTGACAAATAGTTTTGCCCCTGTATCTTGAAAGTAAAACCCTGTATTGAATTTTGTATTTTTTTTCTTCCAGATAATCAAAAAACCTGTTTAGCCCTCTGAAGTATTGATTTCCACTCCACAATAAATTCTTTTGATCAGGACTTAACTCAAAATATGGTTTGTGTATTGGGAAATTGAATTTGTCAGCATATAAAATAAGCCGTTCTTTCCACTTTTTAAGTTTATCTCCCTTCCAGCATACAATAGCATCCTCGTAAACAGATAATGCTTTATTTGGGACAACAAGGTTTTCGTCAATTCCTATGATCTTTCCATATCCCCCACATTTTTGACAGGCTCCAACAGGATTATTAAAATTAAACATATGAACAGTGGGTTCTTCAAATTCAACTCCATCAATTTCAAACTTATTGGAAAATACTTCGTTAATAACTTTGTCTCCACTAAATACTTCAATTTGGCAGTATCCTTTTCCAATCTGAAATGCTGTTTGGATCGAATCATCAACCTGTCCTCGTGTATCAGTATCGTTGATTACTGTTATCCGGTCAATAACAATTTTTGCGTGTTCTAATTCCTTTGCTTCGGTTACCTTATTTTGTAATTCATCTATCTTTTCTATCTGGTTACCTGTTTTTATTCTTGTAAGACCAAGCTTTTTTAAGTACTTTAAATATTCCTGTATTCCAAATTTCTTATCTATGTGAAGTGGAGCCAGAATGAAAGCTTTGGTTGTTTCAGGAAATGAAAATAGAAAATCTGCTACATCTGTAACCTGGTGTCGCTTTACAATTTTATTTGAATCTGGTGAGTATGTTTTTCCAATCCTGGCGTATAATAATTTGAGGTAATCGTAAATCTCTGTTGAAGTACCTACAGTTGACCTGGGGTTATGAGAATTTATCTTCTGTTCTATTGCAATTGCCGGAGGGATTCCTTTGATATAATCAACCTCGGGTTTGCTCATTCTTCCAAGAAACTGCCTGGCATATGAGGATAAACTTTCAACGTACCTGCGCTGTCCTTCCGCATAAAGAGTGTCAAAAGCCAGTGACGATTTTCCTGAACCGGATAAGCCAGTGATAACAATAAACTTATCTCTGGAAATGGAAAGGTCAATATTTTTCAAATTATGTACCCGTGCCCCTTTTATCTCAATTACTTCTGATTTTTTTCCCTTTGGCCGGCTGTCACGTGTCTCTTTTCTGGCATTCAAACTCATGTTGTTGCAAATATTTTAACATTATTTAGCAATTTCAAAAGTAATATTTTTTGAATAAACATTTTTTTTACCTTAATTGCAGAATAATTAGAACTAAACTAAATACAGGGGGACTGCCTTAGAAACATTTCTACTCCAATTAAGTATAACCAGGAGGTAAGGTAATGATTCATAATTTATCTGATTATGAACTGATAAAGCAGTTCATGAATGGCAGTCAACCAAGCATTGAGGAGTTAATTACTCGCTACAAATCAAAAGTATATACATATATTTTGCTGATGGTCAAAAATCAGCAGCTTGCCGAAGATCTGTTTCAGGAAACATTCATTAAAGTAATCCAATCCCTAAAAATGAATAAATATAAGGATAAGGGAAAGTTTGTTTCCTGGATTATACGTATTGCTCATAATCTTGTAATTGACCATTTCCGTAAAGAAAAACAAATAAATACTTGTAATAATGAAGATTATGAGGCTGATTTGTTCAACTCAAGTAAGTTTTCAGCGAAAAATATTGAACAATTAATTGTGCATGACCAGATAATAAAAGATGTAAGGAAACTTATTGATGAATTACCTGATGATCAAAGGGAAGTTGTTATGCTTAGACATTATGGACAACTTAGTTTTAAAGAAATTGCTGAACAAACAGATGTTAGTATTAATACTGCTCTGGGTAGAATGAGATATGCACTTATTAATATGCGAAAGATGATTGAAGAGAAAAAATTGAGCCTTACTTATTACTAAGAGAGAAGAATGGAATGTTGGAATAATGGAATGGTGGGAAGAATGAAGAGTTTAAGGTTTATAACCAGTAACAAGTAACCAATAACCAGCAAACAGGTTTTTAAAAAGATTTCCCCCTATAAATACTAAATCTTTGGGTATAACGTTTTATTGATGTATTAAAACAATAATTGTTTGCCTATGGAACAAAGTTATACTCCTATCCCTTTACTTAGTGAAAATTCAGATAACGACACAGACTTATACCACCTTAAATGGCAGGTGGAGCATTCTTTTAGTGACATTTTATCACTTCTTTATCTTCTTCAATTTAATGTTAGAAGTGAAGTTACTGAGAGATTGTTTCGACAAATTGAGCAATCCTGAGCAAAAAGAGGAGGCTGTCTCAAAAGTGAAAATTATAACGATCTTCAACTTTGTGTAACTTAGCGACAAAGGACCACAAAGACTTTTGAGACAGCCTCCTCTTTTTTTTTTCGTTAAACTTCCTGCCGACTGCCAGCCTTGCGGAGTGAATGCCGAAAAACATGTTATTTTTTTTGGATATATAATTTTAAAATGATATCATTGTGATATCAAATAATATTAATTAATTTTATTTACCATGAAAAATGAAAAAATATTCAAAGCGATGTCAGGATACCTGGCATTATTTCTCCTGCTTTTAATTATTGTGGGGATTGTTTTAGGTATTTTTATGAGGAATCCCTATTTTATTGTTATTACTTTTATTCTTTTTTTCCTGGTAGTCACCGGTCTTACAATTGTAAATCCAAATGAATCTTGTGTTTTGGTTTTGTTCGGTTCTTATAAAGGGACAATAAAAGAGAATGGTTTTTTCTGGGTAAATCCCTTTTTTGTTAGAAAGAAAATTTCTCTCAGAGCCAGGAACTTCGATAGTGAACCAGGTAAGGTGAACGATAAAGTGGGTAATCCGGTAATGATTGGTCTTGTTCTGGTTTGGAAAGTTGAAAATACCTACAAAGCAGTATTCGAAGTTGATGAGTATGAGCATTTTGTGGTTGTTCAGAGTGAAGCAGCACTTAGAAAACTGGCTGGAAGCTATTCTTATGATAATTTTGAGGATGAGGAAGCTGAGGTTACATTGAGGTCTGGACAAGATGAGGTAAACAACGAATTGGAAAAAGAGATAGTTGAGAGACTGGAAATAGCAGGTATTCACGTAATTGAAGCCCGTATAAATTATATCGCCTATGCAGCCGAGATTGCAAGTGCCATGCTGCGGAGACAGCAGGCAACAGCAATTGTTGCAGCTCGTTTCAAAATTGTAGAAGGTGCTGTAAGTATGGTTGAAATGGCTCTGGATGAATTATCCAAGAAGGAGATAATTGAGATGGATGAAGAGAAAAAAGCTACAATGGTTAGTAATTTGATGGTGGTTCTGTGTGGAGACAAAGATCCAACCCCGGTGATTAATACCGGAACTTTACATCAGTAATTCGTTATGTCAAAAAAAAAAGCGTTTGTAATACGAATAGACCCGATTAAATTTGAAGCTCTTGAAAAATGGGCTGCAGATGAATTCCGTAGCGCAAATGGGCAAATTGAGTGGATACTTGATCAGGCATTAAAAAAAGCCGGGCGCTATAAGCCATATAAGAAAAAGGCATAATTACTGGTTAACCAGATTAACAGTATGACAGGCAACCATACCTGCAGTTTCTGTTCGTAACCTGCTTGTTCCCAATTGTATTGAATGGAATCCATTTTTTATTGCCTGTTCTGTTTCTTTCGGGGAAAAATCTCCCTCAGGACCAATTAAAATCAGAGTATCATCTCCTTTAGTTGCCAGTTCTTGTAATTCAGGATTAGATTTCTTATCGCACCAGGCAATGAATTTAGTTGAGGAATGTTTTATGGATATGAATTCTGAAAATTTTGTGATTCTATTTAATTTCGGTTTGTAGGCTTTGACAGATTGCTTCATTGCTGAAACAATTACCTTGTCTAAACGTTCGCTGCGAATGGTTTTTCTTTCAGACCGGTTACAAAGCAGCGGAGTGATCTCATCAATACCAATTTCAGTTGCTTTCTCGAGAAACCATTCGAAACGGCTGATGCTTTTTGTTGGGGCAATTGCAATATGAAGTCTGAAATTCTTTTTTCCAAACTCGTGTTTACTGCTTATAATTTCAATTGTGCATTTATGCTGATCAGGTATCTTTATCTTTGCTTTGTAGTATCCACCCTTTCCGTCAACAAGGATAATTTTATCATCTTCTTGCAGGCGGAGCACATTTATACAGTGTTGTGATTCCTGCTTCTCAAGCCGGTGTATCTTCCCATGAATGTCAGGTGTATAAAATGTATGCATCTCCCTACAATTCTTCTTCATCATTATTTTCATCATTTTCATATAATCTGAACCTTCTCAGGAACATCTGAAGTTTCCTGTCAACGGATAACATATATATATAAGATGTCTCACCACTTTTTACATCCAGTCTTCTTTGTCCAGTTTTAAGTTCCTGAATGGGATTTGTGAAGCTATGGTTATTTGAAAGGGCTTGCAAAACACCTCTTGTATATGCGAAATAATACCAGGTTTCATTATCAAGTTTAAGATACAGATCAAACATGTCACCACTTTTCTTTTTTTGAATTTCAAGGTACCCCTCAGTTTTTACATTAAGTTGCTTATTCATAATATTACCAATACCTATCTTTCCAACTGAGCGGTATGAACTGGTTTCCTGGTTCCATTTTAACTTGACGTCTGTTAAGAGTATCCTGTATTTTCTAATCCCTCCGGGAAGCTCAGCCATTACTCCATAAAGACTTGATTCCTGTGTAAATGAATTAGCCTGTTCAACACCTATAAGTTCCCGCATACCTTTTTTATATTGCCCGGTGGACATGTCAACCGGTTCAAGTGTGGGTAATACAAATATGTCGTTGGCCATAACCATCATCACTTCATCAGAAAAGAAGAAATCAAAACCTAACATAACATTCATAGTTGTTAG
>Ga0307992_1001721_pt1 | contig 12802 bp, 11 predicted proteins | sample EllFjometagen133_FD_203162 | JGI IMG/M metagenome (GOLD analysis project Ga0307992, IMG submission 203162) | Marine microbial communities from Ellis Fjord, Antarctic Ocean - #133 | ecosystem: Environmental > Aquatic > Marine > Unclassified | place: Southern Ocean | collected 2014-10-08
TTGTATCAGGTGGTATTATTGTATCAGGTGGTATTATTGTATCAGGTGGTATTATTGTATCAGGTGGTATTATTGTATCAGGTGGTATTATTGTATCAGGTGGCGCAGAGGAATCCGTATCAGAAGGAATATCGCATTTAATGCTGAAAATTCCCTTTTCCCACCAGCTTTCATAAAGAGGCTTAGTCCAGTCTGTGTTTAGCCCAATTGATTGCAGGAATAAACCAACTAAGAAAAAAGATCCATAGATTACTACTATTCCAATTAAAACAGAAGTGATTATTTTTTTCGCTTGAGTGATTTTTTGTGGGTCACCAGTTGCGAGCATAAACATTCCTCCACCAATAACTAACATTAACAGAGCTAATGGCGGAGCTAATTTAAAAAAGACAAATTCAAGGATAGTTTCGATGAGAACGAAAAAATGACAGATGTTACAGGTTGGCTCTCCATGGCCTCCGCATGGGATAAGTCCGGCGGCAGAAATTTGATTAGCGATAAAGAAACAACCAATAAACAATCCGATAATTAAGATTTTAGTTCTTTTTGTCATAATTTTACCAAGGAGGACCGGCCTCGTTGCAATGATTAATAGTAAATGATTAATAATGATATAAAGCGATAATTTGCCCTTCTTCGTCCCTCATTCATCCAGGACTCCTCAAAGGACAAGAACAACTAAAACTTGTTTTATTCGCTAAGTTGTTTTAACGTGCCCCCGGAAGGATTCGAACCTTCAGTCTCCGCGTCCGAAGCGCGGCACTCTATCCAGTTGAGCCACGGGGGCGGATATTATATATATCATATGTATGTTAGCAATAGAATTGAAAAACAGCAAGATTTAGGATAGGATTAAAATAATGATTATTCCGAAACAAGTTGAATCAGTAATTGAGAAATTGGAAAAGAAAAATTTTCAGGCTTTTGTTGTCGGTGGTTGCGTTCGTGATTTGTTGCGAAAAGTTGAGCCAAACGATTGGGACATTGCTACAAGCGCCAAACCCGAAGAGATGGAGAAGATTTTTCCTAAAAGTTTTAATATAAATAAGTTTGGCACAATAACTGTTTTGATAGATAGCAAAAAAGAAAACTTAAAAGAAATAGAAATTACTACTTTTAGGACAGAAGAAAAATATACTGATAAACGCCATCCAGATAAGGTAAGTTGGGCAAAAACAATTGAACAGGATTTAGCAAGAAGGGATTTTACTGTTAATGCTATCGCCCTAGATACTAAAGGAAATTTTATTGACCCATTCAATGGACAGAAAGATTTAAAAAATAAGACTATTCGAGCAGTTGGAAAGCCAGAAGAAAGATTCCAAGAGGACGCATTACGGTTAATGAGAGCAGTCCGATTTGCTACAACCTTGAATTTCGAGATAGAGAAAAAAACTTTTTCAGCGATTAAGGAAAACGCTGGATTATTGGAATTTATTTCCAAAGAAAGAATTAGAGACGAATTTTTAAAAATTATTATGACAAAAAAGGCAATGGAAGGAATAGAGTTGCTGAGAGAGACCGGGCTTTTAAAATATATTATTCCTGAACTTTTAGAGGGGTATAAAGTAGGGCAGAACAAACATCATATATATGATGTTTACGAACATTCAATTCGCGCTTTGGATTTTGGAGCGAAACAGGGTTTTAATAAATTTGTGCGCATAGCCGCTCTTTTGCATGACATTGGCAAGCCAAGAGTTAAAGAGGGAGAAGGAGCTGATTCTACTTTTTATAACCACGAAATAGTGGGAGCGAAAATGTCTATAAAAATTTTGGATCGTTTAAGGTTCCCCAAAAAAGATTTAGAAAAAATTGTTAAACTGGTTAGATTCCATCTTTTTTATTATAACGTTGACGAAGTTCATGAATCTTCGGTTAGAAGATTGCTAAGGCGATTAGGTGCTGAGAATTTAAAGGAATTAGTTGAAGTAAGAATGTGTGATAGGATTGGTTCTGGATGTCCTAAAGCCCTTCCATATAAGCTGAGGCACTTTCAGTATGTAGCGGAAAAAGTTGCACTTGATCCGATTGACGTGCTCAAGTTGGAAATAGGCGGTAAGGAAATTATGGAAACTTTAAAAATAAAACCAGGACAAAAGATAGGAAAGATTCTCAATATTTTATTAGGTGATGTTTTGGAAAGTCCGAAGAATAATAAAAAAGTTTATTTAAATAAAAAGATAAAAGAACTTGGCAAAATTTCCGACAAAGAACTTGATAATTTGGCTAAAATTGCTAAGGAAAAGAGAAATGAAATTGTAACCAAGAGAGACGAGATGACAAAGAAGAAGTATTGGGTCTCTTAACGGGGCATAGTGTAACGGCAACATTCACGACTCGGGTTCGTGCGATTCTGGGTTCAAATCCCAGTGCCCCGACTAGTCTATTTTTATTTTAAGATTTTATGAGAAATTTTTTTGAACAAAAAAAACAAGGCGAAGTTATTATAGAAAATATTTCGCAAGAAAAGGAAGGAGAGATAGAGAGTTTGATTAGTAATTTTGAGGAAACCATTTTTGAAGAACATCAAAAACAAACAATTATTTCTATTGAAACAATTGCCAAGGGGATGTTAAGAGTTTTAACTAACAGCAGTGAAGCAGCAAAAGATTTAGCGGAAAAAATAGAGAAAGTTTTTAATGGGAAGATTTTATTTATTCATCCTAAAAAAGAGTCTTCTATCAGAGTAAGAGTCGTTTTAGGATAGTCCTTCGGGCTGACGCCCGCAGGACGACAAAAATCCTAAATTCGCATTACTCATTAAGAATTTTTAGTCGGGCCTGTAATCTAATGGCAGAATACCTCATTCGCATTGAGGAGATATGGGTTCGACTCCCATCAGGTCCACAGATTTAGTAATTGAGAATTTACTAAAATTTTCCAAGAAAGTTTGTATATATTTATTGACACAATGTATACAAACTGATATACTTTGTATATATTTATGTAAAGATGTAAACAAATTATGAATTCTGTTAAAATTGGTTCAAACATAGAGCAAAAGCAAGGATTTAAGGCTTTCGTCCCCTTCTTTTTCCCTCCAAAAGAGGGTTTTAATTTTGATCCAGAGATTTTTAAAAAAAACAATGAAGCCACTCGTTTGATCGGTAAGCTTGACGGCATAACCAAACTTCTACCAGATATTGATTTTTTTCTTTTAATGTATTTAAGAAAAGACGCAGCATCTTCGAGTCAGATTGAAGGGACCATGGCGACGATGATTGATGCGATTGAAGCAGAGATTAAAATAAAAATAGATATTCCTGAAGACGTTGATGATATCTTACATTATATCAAGGCACTTAATTACGGAATCAAGAGAGTTGAAATGGATAATTTTCCAATGGTTCTTAGATTTGTGCGAGAATTGCATAGACAGCTTATGCATAAGGCACGCGCTACTCATTTTTCTGACCCAGGAGAATTTCGTAAAAATCAAAACTGGATAGGTGGCACGAGACCAGACAACGCCCGTTTTGTTCCACCACCCATTGACGATATGCATCGGGCGCTTAGCGATTTGGAAAAATTTATACATTCAAACAATACCCTACCAACTATAATAAAGGCAGGATTGGTCCATGCGCAATTTGAAACTATTCATCCATTTTTAGATGGTAATGGCAGGACGGGTAGGATGCTTATTACCTTTTATCTTTGGAAAGAGGGCTATTTAGAAAAGCCTGTCTTATTTTTGTCATCTTTCTTTAAAAAACATCAAAAGCTATATTACGAGAAATTATTTGGTTATCACAATGGAAATGTCTCTAATTGGATTGATTTTTTTCTTGATGGTGTGATTGAAATTGCAAACGAAGCTATTGATATCGTTGACAAGATTACCTTATTGCGTAGCAAAGACACAATAAAGATTCAGAAACTCGGGAAACGTGCTTCAGAAAGCGCTAGTTTGGTTTTGCCGAAGCTTTACGGCCAGCCAATAATAAATATTAATGTTATTCAGAAATGGACAGGGTTTACTCGAGCGGGCGCCAAAACAGTTGTTGATAGATTTATCAAAATGGGCATTTTGTTGCCGAAAAATAAGGATAAAAGATATGGACAATCCTACATATACAAAGAATATATAGAAGTTTTCAATGGTAATGAATAGAAAGAATAAATCGCGTTAACCATATCTATTCTATCTTTGCCCATAATAAGAAAATTGAGAGCTGACATCATTCCCACTCTCAACAGAACGTATGTCCCTCTCTAACCCCTACCAAGCCATTAATTCCCATATAATTTAGTTCCAACTGAATCTCACGTAGTCCACAGTCGGACAGCCAAGTTTTTTAAAACAAGAGTTTTCCACAGGATATCTCTTGACATAGTTAATGATTGTGGTAATCTGATACCACAGATTATTAATATTAGTTTTATGTCTAAAAATCTTAAAAAATTTGGTAGGACATTAAAAGAATTAAGAATACAAAAAGGGCTAACCCTAAGAAAGGCGTCCCGGTTGGCGGATTATGATCCAAGTAATTGGAGCAAAATTGAACGAGGCAAAATTTCTCCCCCATCCGACGAAAGAGTTCTAAAAAATTGGGCAAAAATTTTAGGTTTTCCAAGCAAATCAAGTAAGATACAAGAGTTTATTGATGCGGCAATGATAGCTCAAGGGATAATTCCTCAAGACATTTTATCCCAAGCGAATGCGGTTAAGTATCTGCCTGCTTTTTTCAGAACCGTTCGAAATAAAAAACCAACAAAGGAAGAGATAGACCGATTGATAGAGTTGATTAGGGGCAACTGAATATGGATTTTAAGAAAAAGTAAGCATCTAATTTTATGATCGAAGTAGAAGAAAAATTTATTTTTGATAAAGGAAGCGAGAAGAAAGTTATTCAAGGAGCTAATTTTTTGGGAGAAAAATTACTTATTGATACATATTATGACACGAAAGATTATGCCTTAACCACAAAAGATACATGGCTTAGAAATCGCAATGGTAATTTTGAATTAAAGGTTCCCCTGAACGAGGGTAAAGGAATTAATGATAGAATTGTAGATCGATATGACGAATTGGAAACCGCGGAGGAGATTCGGAAAGCGTTGAGTATTCCCATGGAAAGAACTCTCAAAGAAGATTTAAAAATGAAAGGCTACTATCCTTTTGCCACTCTTGTTACCACTAGAAGAAAGTATAAGAAAGGAGATTTTAATATTGATTTAGATATTGTGGATTTTGGTTATAAAATTATTGAGATAGAGTTAATGGTTAAAGATTCTCTAGAGATGAAGCAGGCTGTTGAAAGAATAAATTTTTTTGCGAAAGAAAAAGGATTGATATCAAGAATAGAGAGAATAATTAGGGGAAAATTGATCGAGTACATCTACAGAAATGACTCAAAACATTATTTAGCGCTAATAGAAGCAGGAGTTGTATGATGTCAAGGCCAAAATTATTTTTTATAATAATTTTTTTATTTTTTATTTTTTTGATTGTTGTTCTATACGCGATTAATAATCAGGAAAGTTTTAAACCCAAGAAGATTTGTTTTCAAGAGAATTGTTTTTTTCTTGAGATAGCAGACACAACAGAAGAACGAGCCCAAGGATTGATGTTCAGACAAGAGCTTGCCGATAATAAAGGCATGCTTTTTGTTTTCCCAAAACAAGGGATTTATAGTTTTTGGATGAAAAATACATTAATTTCTTTAGATATAATTTGGATTAACCAAGAACAAAAAGTTATTTTTATAAAAAAAGATGCTCTTCCCTGCAAAACAGACATTTACGAAACTATTAATCCAGAGGAAGAGGCAAAATATGTTTTAGAATTAAAAGCAGGGATTACCCAGGCGATAGGATTAAAGATAGGAGATAAATTTTCCTTTGAATTTTAAACATGAGCACCAATAAAGAAATTGGTAAATTAGGAGAAGATATTGGCGTCAAATATTTGAAGAACAAGGGTTATAAGATTTTGGATAGGAATTTTGAAAAAAGAGCTGTCTTCTTGAAATTCGGAGAAATTGATATTATTGCTCAAAAGGATAAGATAATTATATTTTGCGAAGTTAAAACTCTTTCATCAGAAAAAAGACTCTCGCCAGAGGAAAGAGTTGATTTTAAGAAAAAGGAAACAATAGCCAAAATAGCTGAAATTTGGTTAGACGAATATGGGAAAAAACAAGACACAAGATGGCAAATTGATGTTTTGGCAATTGTTTTGGATTTTAATTCCCATAAAGCAAAAATTAGACATTTTGAAAATATTTAAAATCAACTAACATTCTAAAATTAAAGAATGGAGGGAAGTCGGACTTCCCCCCGAGATTGTTGGAGATAAAAACGCTTGACACAATTGGTGCAGTTTTGTTAGAATATATTAAGAATGAAGGTCCAATAAGTTGGGCCATTTTTTCTGAACAGTAATTTTTAATCCTTAATTTAAAAAATATGGAAGATTTAAAAATACTCGCTTCTTCTATCGCTCAAATTTCCGAAGAAAAAGGTATTTCTTACGATACGATTCTTGAAGTTATTGAACAGGCGTTAGCTGCTGCTTACAAAAAAGACAACGATAGAAGAGGAGAAAATATTCAGGCAAAACTAGACACAGAAACCGGCAAGGTGAAACTTTGGCAGATTCTTGAAGTGGTTGACAACGATATGATTTATTCCGAAGAAGAATTGGAGGAACTAAAAAAGAATCAGGAAGAGAAGAAACTTGCTCACATTGCTACACAAAGCGTTGTAGGCGGGAAAGGAGGTGAAGAACAAGAGACCTCCGAAGAAGAGGAAACTAAGAAAATTCGTTTTAATCCTAAGAAACACATAATGCTTGATGAGGCGAAAGAAGAAAAGCCAGACATAAAAGCAGGAGAGCAATTGTTAATATCCCTTAAAACAGAAGCGGATTATGGCAGGATTGCTGCTCAAACGGCAAAGCAAGTTATTCTACAGCGCCTGAAAGAAGCGGAAAGAAATGCCATTTTAGAAGAGTATAAGTCGAAAGAGGGAGAAGTGGTGTCAGGTATAGTCCAACGCGTAGAGGGATCTAATATATTTTTTGATATCGGTAAAGCACTCGGGGTATTGGTGTCTGCGGAACAGATACCAGGAGAAACATATACAGTAGGTCAACGGTTTCGCCTTTATTTAAGTAGCGTAGAATCAGGATCAAGAGGCCCAACTATAATTTTATCTCGTTCTTATCCAAAATTCGTAACGAAATTATTTGAAATTGAAGTGCCAGAAGTTTCAACTGGTCAAGTAGAGATTAAAAGCATAGCCAGGGAAGCGGGCTTTCGAACTAAGGTTGCCGTAGCGTCAACTGAAGAAGGGATTGATCCAATTGGAGCAATGGTGGGTCAAAGAGGCACAAGAGTTATGGCGGTTATCAACGGATTAGGAGGAGAAAAGATTGATATTATTCAATGGTCAAAAGACTCGGATGAATTTATTAGCAACGCTCTATCGCCTGCTAAAATTTCAGAAGTTAAAATTGAAGAAAAGGGTAAAGCAACAGCTATAGTTCCTGAAGATCAATTGTCTTTAGCTATTGGTAAGGGAGGACAGAATGTTCGTTTGGCAGCCCGTCTTACTGGTTGGAAAATTGATGTCAAAGCTGAGGGAGCTAAAGAGGCAATAAAAATAGAAGAAGACGGAGAAGACGGAGAAGAAGTTCAAGAGAAAGTTAAGAAAGGGGGTAAGATAGAGCCAGAGAAAAAAATAGAGGAAGAATCTAAAAAAGAAGTTAAAAAGAAAACAAAAAAAGAAAAAAGAGAGAAAAAAGAAGTTAAAAAGAAAACAAAAAAAGAGAAAGAATAATTTAATTATTTAAAATATGAACTTAATTTATATTCCTTTTGTCATCGCTATTCTAGATTTGCTCTTTGTTTTTTTTCTGATCCAGCGATTAAATAAAGTTAGCTCTGGGGGAGAGAAGATAGGAGAAATAGCTGATGCTATTAGAGAGGGAGCAAAAACTTTTTTGAAAAGAGAGTTTATAACAATGCTTTTTATTTTTTTTCTCGTAGCCATTGGTCTCGGGATTTTAAATAAGGATATTTTTCCATCCTTAATTTTTTTAGCAGGGGCCTTTATCTCTAGCTTGGCAGGATATGTGGGAATGATGGTTGCTACTTTAGCGAATGTCAAGACAACTCATTCGGCTGAGAAAAGTTTTTCAGTGGCATTTAAAACAGCCATTTGGGGAGGGCAGGTAATGGGATTCTTAGTGGTTGGATTAGGTCTTTTAGGAGTAGTTGTTCTTTGGTTGATTTTTGAAGATGCTGGGCTTTTAATTAATTATGCTCTCGGAGCTTCTTTAGTAGCTCTTTTTATGAGAGTTGGCGGAGGCATTTTTACGAAGAGCGCCGATGTTGGAGCTGATTTAGTCGGCAAGGTTGAAAAAGGCATTCCGGAAGATGATCCACGCAATCCGGCAGTAATAGCTGATCTGGTTGGAGACAATGTTGGAGATATTGCTGGAATGGGAGCTGATCTTTTTGAGTCATATGTCTCGACTATCATTGCTACTGCAGTTATTGGAATAACGGTTTTTAATTTGAAGGGGTTAATCTTGCCTCTGCTTTTAGCTGGAGCAGGAATTTTTAGTTCTATTGTGGGAACTTTTTTTATTAGAGTTTCCAAGAATTCCTCTGAACAAAAATTTTCTGAACAAACCGAAATTGTTAGAAAAGCAATGGAAAAAGGAGTTATCGTTGCCAATGTTTTGATGATCGGGGCGGCATATATTTTAGTTTCTTTATTTTTTAAAGATCTTAGTTTATTCTGGCCAATTTTATTTGGTCTTTTAGCTGGCTGGTTAATTGGAAAAACTACAGAATATTATACTTCGGAAAAAAAGAAGCCAACTCTTGATATCGCTCGTGCAGCAAAAAGCGGTTCATCTAATGTTATAATTGAAGGATTGATTGTTGGAATGAAGAGCACAGTTGTCCCTGTTATCGCCGTTGCTACGACTATTGTTTTGTCTTATCATTTCGGAGGACTTTATGGTATTGCTTTAGCTTCTTTAGGCATTCTTGGAGTGTTAGGAATTAATCTCTCTACTGATTGCTATGGTCCGATTGCCGACAATGCAGCTGGCATTGCTGAAATGGGAGGATTAGAACCAGAGGTTCGTCAAAAAGTAGAAGCGCTAGATGCTGTGGGCAATAGTACGGCTGCCATTGGCAAAGGGTTTGCTATTGGAGCAGCAGCACTGGCTGCGCTAGCTTGGCTAGTAACATATGCCCAGGCAATTGATTTAACATCTATAAATCTTTTAGAGCCAAAACTTTTAGCAGGTATTTTTATCGGAGCTATGTTGCCATTCCTTTTTTCTGCCCTAACCATGCAGGGAGTAAGTCGTGGAGCATTAGAAATTGTCAAGGAAGTAAGGCGACAGTTTAGAGAAAAAATTGGTCTGATGGATGGAACAGAAAAAGCCGACTATAAGGCTTGCGTTGATTTAGCAACCAAAAGAGCGTTAAGAGAAATGATTGTGCCCGGAATTTTAGTAGTTTTAGCGCCCATTGCGGTTGGTTTAATTTTAGGGAAAGAAGCCGTAGCTGGAACATTGGTTGGAGCTTTAAGCTCTGGATTTTTATTAGCTATATTTATGGCGAACTCTGGAGCTGCATGGGATAATGCTAAAAAATATATTGAAGCCGGTAACCTAGGAGGCAAGGGTTCGGATGCTCACAAGGCAGCTGTGGTTGGAGATACTGTGGGAGATCCATTTAAAGATACCGCAGGACCATCTCTAAACATATTGATTAAGCTGATTAGTATTGTCGCATTAATATCATTAGCATTATTTGTTTAAATATATGGAAACTTCAATTAAAAACATCGATCAAACAAAAAAGGAGATAAGGGCAGTAATTGCCTTTGAAGAATTTAAAAAGTTTATAGAACAAGTAGAAAAAGAAATAAGCAAGGATTTTGAGATGAAAGGTTTTCGCAAAGGACAAGTTCCGAAAGAAATGGTTATCAAAGAAGTTGGACAGGATAAGATTTTAAGCGAAGCGGCTAATCTAGCAATTAGAGAATATTATCCTCAAATTATTAAGGAAAATAAGCTGGAGCCCCTTGGTTCTCCCGAGGTTGAGATTTTGAAATTAGCTCCCAATAATCCCCTAGAGTTCAGAGTGGTGATTTATATTCTGCCCGACATAACATTGCCTGATTATAAAAACATATCTAAGCAAGTTAAAAAACAAGAAATAATTATTGAAGATAAAGAAATAGAGCAAGCCATTAAACAGCTTCAAGAAATGAAAGAGCAGATACCAGAAGAACAGAGGAAAAAGATAAATTTTGACAAGCCAGAAGAACTGAAGAAAACAATTAGCATTCAAATGAAGAGAGAAAAAGAAGCAATAGAAAAACAAAGAATAAGAGACGAAATTTTAGGCGCTGTTGCCAAAAATTGTGATTGGCAAGTGCCAGAAATTTTAATTTCCACCGAAAAAAAGAGAACGGTGGAGGATTTGAAAAAAAACGTTTCGCAATCTCTTAAAATGTCATTTGACGATTATTTGAAAAAGATTAAAAAAAGCGAAAAAGAGTTGGAGGATTCTTTGGAAACAGAAATTATAAATAGAATTAAAAAAATATTAGTTTTAGGAGAAATCCAGAAACAAGAAAAGATTAAAGCTAGCCAAGAAGAATTGGAAAAAGAAGTTAATATTTTTTTAGAGCATCCAGCTAATCAACAAAAAAAGGATAAAATTGATCAAATAGCACTCAAGAGCTATCTTAAAGAAAAAATAGAACAGGAAAAAACATTGCAGTTTTTAGAGAATTTAATTAAATAATCAATAATTATTTATTTATAACTAACATAAACAAAATAAAAATTATGAATCTTATTCCTACAGTTATTGAGAAAAACGGACAAAGAGAAAGAGCTTACGACATTTATTCTCGGCTCTTAGAGGACAGGATTATTTTTTTGGCTGGGCCGATTTCAGACATGACGGCTAATTCTATAATTGCTCAAATACTTTTTTTAGCAAGTAAAGATCCGAAGAAAGATATCAAACTATATATAAACAGTCCAGGCGGTTCGGTTACGGCTGGCTTAGCTATTTATGACACTATGCAATATGTCGACTCCCCTATCTCTACGGTTTGTGTTGGATTGGCTGCTTCAATGGGAGCTGTTCTCTTGGCAGCTGGCGCAAAAGGAAAAAGATTTGCCTTGCCCAATAGCGAAATTTTAATTCATCAGGTTGCTGGCGGAGTGAGTGGAGAGGCAAGTGCAATAGAGATTACAGCTAAGCAGATTATAAAAATTAAGGATAAGCTCAATAGAATTTTATCTAAACTTACTGGTCAATCGTTAAAAAATATTGCTAGAGATACGGATAGAGATTTTTATCTTTCTGCTCAAGACGCCAAAAAATACGGGCTTATTGATACGGTAATAGGGGTAAAAAAGTAATAAAAACCAAAAAGGCTTTACAAATGAGGTTTTTTTTGATAAGTTTTAATCAAATACTAGTAATTAAGCTTGGGATTCGGTGATTCTAATAAATTATTTAAAATGTTTTACCAGTTTTCCAATATAAAACATGATTCAACTTACCCTATTGACGCTAGGAGTTGCTGGCATTGTCGTGGGTTCTATTCTAGGATATCTCACGCGTCAGTCAATCGGCAAGAAGCAGATTGGAAGCCTAGAAGAAAGGATTCAAAAGAGAATTGCGCAGGCGAGAAAAGAAGCTGAGACAATCAAACTAGAGGCGAGTCGTAAGTCCTCGGACATAATTAAAAAAATTAGGGAAGAGGAAGAAACTAGAAAAACAGAACTTTCAAAAACAGAGGGATTTCTATTAAAACGAGAGAACAATCTTCAAACTAGAATTGTTGGCTTAGACAATAGAGAAAAAGAGATTTATCAAAAAGCAGACGAAATTAAGGAGTTAAAAGAAAAATTAAACTCTTTGATAGGAGAGGAAATTCAAAAACTGGAAAACATTTCTCAACTTCACCGAGACGAAGCGAAGAAAGAGCTTTTGTTAAGAGTTGAAAAAGAATCACAGAGGGAAATTTTAGAAAAGATGATTCGACTAGAAAAAGAAGGAGAAGAAAAGTTTAGAAAAAAAGCAAAAGAGATCTTAACTCTTGCTATCCAGAGATTTGCTCTTTCTCAAGCCCAAGAGAGTACGACGAGCACTGTTGTTCTTCCTTCAGACAAAATTAAAGGAAGAATAATTGGCAAAGAAGGAAGGAACATTAGGGCCTTTGAGAAGGCGACTGGTGTTGAGGTTTTAGTTGACGAAACTCCGGAGGCAATAACTATCTCTGGATTTAATCCTTTGCGCCGTTACATTGCTAAAAAGGCAATGGAACGATTAATAAAGGATGGTCGTATTCAACCAGCCAGGATTGAGGAAGTAGTTCTTCGTGTAGAGGAAGAAGCGAATGAACAAATAAAAAAGGCAGGAGAAACAGCAATTTATGAAACTGGAGTGCTTGACTTAGCACCCAAATTAGTCGAACTTTTAGGCCGATTACGTTTTAGAACTAGTTATGGACAAAATGTTTTGCTTCACTCTATTGAGGTTTCGCTTTTAAGCGGAATGTTGGCTGAAGAGATTGGAGCCGATGTTGGAGTAGCGCGTAAAGCAGGTCTTCTTCACGATATTGGCAAGGCTATTGATCATCAAGTTCAGGGATCTCATGTTGATATCGGAATTAAAATTTTAGAAAAATTTGGCGTTGAGAAAGAAGTAATCTCAGCGATGAAATCACATCACGAGGAATATCCTTATGAAACTCTTGAGGCGCATATTGTCCAGGCGGCTGATCAAATTTCTGGAGCAAG
>Ga0307992_1001722_pt1 | contig 12802 bp, 12 predicted proteins | sample EllFjometagen133_FD_203162 | JGI IMG/M metagenome (GOLD analysis project Ga0307992, IMG submission 203162) | Marine microbial communities from Ellis Fjord, Antarctic Ocean - #133 | ecosystem: Environmental > Aquatic > Marine > Unclassified | place: Southern Ocean | collected 2014-10-08
GTACTTTTCTGAAAATTGAAAGAGAAGTCCAAATATACACAGAACCCTTACACACTAGGCTATGTAAGGGTTCCGTTGGGGTACTCCGGACAGGGCTCGAACCTGTGACCTACGGATTAGAAATCCAATGCCCCTTTACATAATATGGTACTATATACAGCTTACAGGCATGCCAGAAACAACCCTTACCCGCTATTTTCCCATTCATGCATCTATAAATGTACATAGTTATAGATTCGAGAGAGTTCATACTCGCACTAAAACTAGCTAGCTGAGAGAAATTTATTAAACCGCCAAGCTAAATTATCTCGATCAGGTCTATCGACTACAGATCTTGGAAGTATCAGTTTTGATTTGTGTAAGTTCTTTAGAGCATACTGCAATACTGGACCATCTGTTTCCTCAAGGATATCCTGACGGAGCACCACCTCATAATCTGGTGATATACCTAAAATGAAAGAATCAAAAGCCGAGTGATGTAATTTGCACAAAGATAATCCATTGGTCACTACTGGTAAGCCCTCTGGTTCATGGTCAGGTATAATGTGAGCAGCGTCAAGTAGCTCCCGATGCTTTAGATGACAAACGGCACAACTGTCATGATATGCTCTAAGAACTTTCTCACGAAACCCCCGCTGGTGAAGCCTTTGCTTCACAGTTGTTGTCAAGTACGTCCTTCTAGCTATATCACTTTCGGCTATTTCATTGATAGTCGATTGCTCAAGCAGACTAATATCCTCAACGGCTACTTGAAATGTCAGGCTTGACGGATCATCACCGACAATAAATGTTGGCCAAATAGCTAGATATCTGTTTGGAACTATACCATGGAAATATATTAGTGGTATCTGATTCTTCATCAAGGATCGTAAGCCCACATTATCCCGATGATTCGGATCTGTACCTCTATACCTGTAGCTAAGCAGTCCATTTCCTCCAAATGCGTCATCATATGGACCTTTCGGAGAGGTTGTAATTGAAAGCGGTAGATTCATTAACCTGGGTTTAAAAATTCCTTGGGCTGACACGAGGGGTACGAATTCATCTTTAAAGAGGAATCCTTTTTCTAAGAGAGGTCTCCGCGGTAATACATCGCCATGAATACTGGTTTGTTCTGCCAGCCAATCAAAAGCAGTAGATCTAATGGATGAATCAATATCATTCATGGCCAATAATCCTTGCCTACTTCCCAGCTTTTTTGATCCGATATTTCTGTTTTGGACTCCGTGGACTATCTGGATGTTGCATCTCAATCAGATTTGCTTCCAACGCAGGATTCAGATAATTCTCACGGAAAGTCTGGCGGTGTGACAGTCCCAGCTTATCCATAAGCTCCTGCCGGCTCCACCATTGATCCCCCATGATAGATAACAGAGATTTTACTTGGTCGGTTACTTGGCCGATTACATGGCCGGTACTCACCACTCCCTCTATCGTTAGCCTAATGATACCCAACATAAATTCGATAAAGGTTGTACTCTCACCCTGAGAACCTGACACTTCCAAAGCATCATAGTATTGCTGCTGGTGATCACGAATAATGGCTTCAATGGGCAGGGATGCAAAGACAGATTTGTATTCATGAAGAATAAGCGTCTGCCATAGCCTGCCAATTCTACCATTTCCATCTGTGAAGGGGTGAATAAACTCCAGTTCGTAGTGAAAGATACAGCTTCTTACCAGGGGATACACATCAGTCTCAGCAAGCCACCTGAAGAGATCATCCATGAGAGCTGAGACTTGTTTTGCCGGTGGGGCAATATGCACTAAACCTTCCGGTCCCCCCACGCCCACAGCTGATCGTCTCAACTTGCCAGCATCTTTTAGGATGTCACCCATAAGCATTTCATGAGCATTCAGTAAATCCTGCATGCTTAGCATGTTCAACTCATGGAGTCGTTCATAGGCTAGAATGGCACCCTTGACCTCGGCGATCTCTCTTGGAGAGCCGAGAACACGTTTCCCATCCAGGATGGCGGTGATACGCTCTGTGCCCATGGTGTTACCTTCGATTTCCAGCGTTCCAACGATGGTGCGAATCTTGAACTCTTTGCGCAGCATAGGTGTCATCAATTGTGGCTCCAAGAGCTCATAACGAGCAATGGCTGCACTAAGATCACTCACCAGCTGGAGGATCTGTTCTGAGATTCTATAGGGGGGCTGATAGCTCATAACATGAACTCAACACATTCAGCACTTGCAAGTATAATTCTCATAAGCGCAATGAATATAAGTCGTTCATGGTTATTTGCATGCCTTCAGTAAAATTAGGTCTATGCCCGCCCCACAACTGTCTCAACATTTTCTGGTAATTCAACCTTCAGCATCTCAGCAATATATTCTGGTGGGAATTTGGTGTAGATCATGGTTGTCTTTACATCAGAGTGCCCCAGCAACTCTTTAACGGCCACAATGTTTTTAGTTTTTGTCAGCGCTCTAAGGGCGTAGGTATGGCGCATACTATGTAGTGTTTTCTCAGGGGGGAGATTCGCATTATCTGCGTATTTCCGAAAGGCATGTGTAATTGAATGTGGTTTGTAGGGGTTCTTCATTGCGATCTGATAATGATGTTTCAATTCGTCAGTAATTGGTATCATCCGGTCTCTTCTGCTCTTGGAATATTCAGCAGGTATAATGACATAATTTCCATCGATCTTGCTATACTGCAATTCACTCAGTCGTATCCCCAGTCCCTCGTACACTTTGAAAGTTGAAAACATTTTAGGTCTCATTTTCTGCTCATAGAGCGAATCCAACTCGTCTGGAGTTAAGAACTTTGGTAAGGGATCATCAACTCGTATTAGGGGCAGGGACAACGATTTCAGAATATACCCCTCTGTCAAGAGCCACTTGGTAAATGCATTAACGGACCTGATACGGATATTTATGGTAGTGTCACTAAGCTTCTTTTTGGTGTCTCTTATCTTTTTTTCATGAAGCACTTGCACCATTTTTTTCATATGATTCTTTGTCAGCAAACTAACAGGTACAACTGGGCTATGAGCATCTACCAAATTATTCAACGAAAGTTCATACGAGTCGATTGTGGTCTGCCTCAGTCCATTTAGCTTACGATCTTTGATGAACCGATTCACTGCATCCTGGAGATCTAGATCTTCTAATTCAGATTCAGATTTCAACCCGGCTTTCAGAAGGAACAAATTATCTTGGACAAGTTTCAACTTACGCTCCGCCTCCCTCCGATTCCCGGTACCAGTAGAAATAGTCTTCTCCTTTCCACCAGGAAGACGCATTCGGACGTAGTATTTGTTGTTTATTTTTCTGAGTGTGGCCATTGTTCAAATTCTCACTTGAGTCTTTAACCTAATATTTTTAGATACACAAATCAATTCAGGAGTGTTGGTTCGGTTTCTATACTGCTGAATTAACTGAAATTTCTAGAACACTTGATTCTAAAAACAACCGTACGTTTGTTGACCGGCGGTCAGGTTATTGACGGTTGTTTTTAGGTTGATTCATCCAAATGAATGCATTTATGAAACAGAGGTGGACCCCTAAAACTGGACAATAGCTTAGGTGTGAACGCCGGATTAATATAAGTCCGCTTCTAACCAAAGAAGGCTGGAGTTTTTGTGAGTGTGAAGCATCTGTACCTCCGGGTTAAATCAAAACGGCTTCCGGTTACCCAAACTCAATTTAGGCACCCGAAAGCCGCTTTGAAGGACTAACCTACCGGAAGTACTTCCTTAAGATAGGATTGATCTACATAGTCGGGCATACAGAGCTGAGATCTTGAATCCCTATTTAATGGTGAAATGGATGAGAGCAGGATCACTCGGAATAGACTTTACCCTTTTTTCCTTTTGCCTTATCTTTTTTAATCTGGCGTTTTTCCTTTAGCGTATGTGCTGATTTTTTCTGTAGTTCCTTCTTACCTTTATCCTTAGCTCCCTTGTCACCCATGATCATCACTCCTTTTTTAAAAATGACTCAGATTTGAACCCTATGGAAAGATTAAACGACCAGACTGTCTGGAGGGGGTCTTTCGACATCACTTTGCATCAATGTAAGTCTTGAGAAAACAATTAACTAGGAGTGTGTTGCTTTGCTTTACTTAAGTGGCTTGACCATTAATCTGGCAGAGGGTGACAATAGTTGCAGGTACTTTCAGCAGCTACTATACTATCTATTACTTTAAATTTGAAGCCATGACTCCACTCTATAGTCAGCACAAATTTCGTGCGTACGCTAATCTCGGATACCTTTCCAATAATGGAATTATGGCGAGTGGATAAGAATAGCCCCCAGCAACCGAAGTCACCAGGGGCTTGGGGGGATTAAATATAGAAATAAAGCGTCTAGCCGCTACTTTTATCGGAAAATTGCGACGTTTGGAGAAATTGACCTCCATATTTGGCGTATACGGCGATGGCTTAAAATTGGCGGGTGTTGGTATGGAGGTTAAGCGGGATTTTAACTAAAGATAAAAAATATATACGCCTTTATTTATACCTAAAGTAAACACCTTAATTCTTGAGTTTTTCAAAGATTGAAGATGCTAAGACATGTCTCAATGCGACAGGCAAATGATCCTGAGAAAAAGTGACACACTATCCTGGAATCTGACTTATCTTGAATAATGAATTCACATCTGATAAGTGCACAAATTTTGGATAACTGTTATGCGTAACAATACAAAGAGCTTCAACTCCAAATTGGTGTTTTTACTCCTGGGGGTTTGGGCTTTCTTTTCAACACTTTCTGCCTCAAACACGCTTGCTTTAAACGAGGCCGAGAACATGATTCTCCAAAAAGGTGAGATAGTTCAGAGAGATGCGATTCATGTTGAATCCGGGGGAACAATCATAGAAGCCCTTGGGAAATTCCATGCTCCGTTGAATGATATCATTCACATCATCACAACATACGAGGAATATTCAGAATATATGCCCAATGTGGTCCAGGTTGATGTTATTCACCAAGATAGTCTTGGAGCTACCCTGAATTTTTATTTGGAATTGCCTCTGGGAATTGAAAAGAAATATCGAATCCTCATCTCCGAAACCACCCTGTCAGATAGTGCCACTCTGATTGCCTGGGAATCACTTGGCTGGCCAGGATTACTCCCTTCTGAAACCATAAAGGAGACCACGGGGCACTGGCTCATACAGGAAACATCAGATTCTACCTCAATTGTTCTGTATAATGTTTTTACCGATCTCGGTCCGATTCCCTGGGGATTAGGATGGATTGTTGATTTATTAAGTAAGGGAAGTATTCCCGATGTACTTGAGCAGACCAAGCTTCAGGCAGAGGCTTACAGTCGATCCCATAAACAAGATGTAAAAACAGTTTCTGAACGCGTGCTCTTTGTAGTCACAAGCAATGATCAATTGGGGACCACTGGAGAAAAAACGGGATACTATTTTTCCGAAGTAACCCACCCCTATTTCCAAATAGTCGAGGCTGGGTTTGAAGTGGATATCGCCAGTCCCAAAGGTGGCCTTGCTCCCATGGACCCCAGGAGCCTCAAATTAAAGGACCGTCTTAATCGTCGATTTTACGAAAATCCCGCTCACATGTCTAAACTTGAGAAAACGCTTCTGTTAGAAAATATCGTTTCAAGCGACTATTCAGCCATTTTGTTTGTTGGTGGCCATGGTGGAATGTGGGACTTTCCCCAGAATGAATTTATTGGAAAGTTGACAGCAAATATCTATGAAAATGGCGGTATTACTGCTGCTGTTTGTCATGGCCCGGCTGCCTTGGTGGATATTAAACTATCTGATGACAGCTATCTCATTGCAGGGAAAGCGCTAACTTCTTTTACAAATGCTGAAGAGGATGTGAAGAATCTTACTAAAGAAATGCCTTTTCTCTTAGAATCAAAACTGATTGAGAGAGGTGCTCTTTTCACAAAGGCCGGTGTTTGGCAGGAAAAGGTCGTTGTCAGTGATCGTCTCATAACTGGTCAGAACCCAGCTTCAGCAGAAGCAGTTGGCAAGGCCATTGTTGAGCTACTTAAATCTCAACATGAATAAGCTGTAAGTCGTCAAAGTAATTCGGACAAGATCGCTTAAAAAATAAGAGACACTTTCCGGGCATCCAACATCTTACGCAAACACTGCGCCGTCTTGCAATTTCAACTCTATTATAGATACATTAACCAAGCTGCTCGAAAGATATTACATCCATGCACAACCCACGGAGCAAGGGTGAAACAGGAGGGCGAGTATATCTATACCCCTGGTTCCAGGTTCGAGTCCTGGGCGGTTCATAAGTGATTTTTTGCGCATTTATATCCTCTCTATTAAAAGAGAACATATTCACTCTGAACAGGAGGCTGGCAACCAGGATTTGTTCGCCAAAGGGGTTTAAAATATTATTCCGGCCGACACCTCGAAAGTGTCCGAAACTTTCCGGAATGCTGTCCGGTGAAAACCGGAATCACTGTCCGAAACTTTCCGGAATCGGTGTCCGAATGTCTCCGGATTTTCCACTTTAGATGATCCGATCGTCTTATTTACAAAGACTTCCCCATCTGGACAGAGTGAGGAAAGGAAATAACTGCTACCCATCTAAGGGTCATATATGAGTAGATTATTCCACTCAGCCCCTTTTGGAGTCCTTTGGAATAAATACCTGACCTTGGATATGACTTTGCTCCCGATTAACGCTGAGGAGCGTATAGAGTCATCGAGAATTGTGATTTACGATAGTATTGAACGGGGGTTGTCATCAAAAAGTGAATCTGCCTGCTCTGCATACCCCAGCCCTGCTATAAACAATTTCAGTAACCACTATCACCACCAATACTTTCTCCACCCAGCTCTGGTATCAGCTCAATCCCAGCATCTTCAACCAGTTTGTTGTGTAATTGTTTTAAGTCCTCCTGTATGGCAACCAGGGCTTTATCTGGGCTTTTCTGGGTGCAGATCATCCCCTCTACTTCACCAAGTTTTCTGGCTACATAGAGTAAAGAATGGAGATTAGCTTCTTTATGAAGTTGAATCATCATCTTCTCGGCGCTCTCTAGTGTGATTGACTTCTCTGGTGATTGCTTTGCTTTTTTCATCTTGGCCATAACTTTTTCCCGACTTTTTCGATAATCTTGGTAGCCAAATCCTTATTAATTTCCTGAGTGAATTGTTGTAATGCATGACTATACTTCTTTAAGGCTTTCCGTAGTATAGCAACACCTGCATCGTCGTGCATATCATCACCTAACAGTCGGCACGGGAGGCAGAGGGAGAAGCAATTCAAATCATATTTATCGTATAGCCATGCTTCATCCTCATCGCCATTCTTTATAGTCACTGGTGAATCAAATTAAGTCTTTAGATAGTTCTTTAAATGTCGTTTCTTACGAAACTGAAGAATTGATTGAGTGTTCTCCTTCTCAACAAAATAGTTCTCAATTGTATGATGGCATAATCGATATCCTTCTTCGGTGATATCAAGTACAATGACCATTTCCAGAGAATCAAAAACACCTTCTTTTTGTAGATATTCTATGGTCTGAACAGCACCTTTGCTACCGTGTTCCTCATCACCTGTGAAGCTTACTAAGACCTGCTCCGGGAGAAGGGAATGGATCATTGCTTCGACTAATACAGCATTACATGCAGAATTATCAAAGGTTCCTTGAAGCTCTGCATCTTTCAACGATGCAAAATTCTCACTATAAAGAGAATCAATATGGCATGACACGAGCATGTTTGGCGCATTAGCTTGAAAATCTTGATGACGATAGACCTTTGCAAGTGGCATATCGCCAACGCATTCGTATTCTGAATCTGTCAAAATACCCATAATCAAATCTAAACGATCAGTACGAATAAATTTTTGACCGTCATCTGCAGATGGTACCGTGAGTTGAAATATCCTTTTAGTAATCATCTTTTTCACTTGGCTAACTCTTTTTCTAATGTCTGCAAAGTCTTGCTTAGTCGACCATTTTGTTTAACTGTGTTTTCAACGTTCTAAAATGCCTCGACTCTTTCTCCTTGAACCTAAGGATTACTTTTTTTAGTAGCGGCATATATTCTGGTTCAATAGAGGCAATACTGCTTAATTCATCTGAATAAAAGTATATAGCCCGTTTTTCATCCTTTATAATTTGAGATAACAATTCGGAAGTTGATAACGTCTCTAGTGACAACCTATATTCACTGTCAACTTTTGTTTTGGTTCTATGCTTTTGTATGTTTTTTGCTTTTAGTTCTTTTCTTACATCATCTCTTTTTTCTTTGTCTTCTCTTTCCTGTCTTTCTCTTAATTTCGTGTACTCGTCCCAGGTTTTAATTTCACTTTCCACTCCCACGAGAGTCCTAGAATTCACCGTAGAAATTCCAAATGGTACATAAATATTTTCAGCATGGTTCAATATCCAATTAGTTAGACCCACAATCTTTTGATTGGGGTGTTCTTCTAGACTGCTTAAGAACCAATAGACTCCATCTTTGCTTCCAGTGTTATGATAGGGATGTCCAGATTTTTTAAGAAAACTTGAATAAAGCGGTATAACCGGTGAGACACTATCATGAAGTTTTAAATTGTTTTCTACCATTGTTAGCCCCTTAATTATATGGGACAGAGAGTCAATATGATATTTATCCGCCAATCGATATAATGCATCAAAACCATGCAAGAACTTCCCATCATTTTCATCTTTAATTTGCGTGTGGAGCTGAGCTAGAAACGATCTGTAATAATCCCTACTTGGAAAGATATTGTCTAAGTCAGCATACACCTGTCGTCGGCTACATTCGATGACTTTGTCAATAATTTGATAAATATCTGTTTTCATTAATCCAAGCTTACAGCATAAGGTTTATTTGTCTTTTAACGATTGGCACAAAAATAAGAGAGACTTCTCTTCCATCCTAACAATGATGCAAACTTAGAACTTAACTTGACAGATATCTACATAACCAGGGGAGGATCAGACAATGGTATTAAAAGGATTTGTTTGTGAGGCAATGCGACTGGGCGTTTCTAATGTCGTTCATCATACGATCGGCCTGTTTGGTTATCCTTGATTAATTGAATAAGTTCTTTCTGGATCTGTGGATCCACACATGGAGGATTACCTTCCCCGACCATGCGCCCCATACTCTTTAAAGTATTGGTATCAAAATAGTGATCAGTCATCACTAGTGACCGGACAAGATCGTCGTCAGTTTGAGGAAAGTGACCGCATTCTTCGCACTCACAGAAAGCACCATATTTGAATTCTCCACAATGATAGCATATAGCTGTGGTCATTATCTAATCGCTCTTTTGGCTAATCATCTTCCAGAATTGATTTTATGGCGATCTCTTCATATACCCGAACTAGATCCTCAATAATCCTTGAGCCCTGTATATTATAATGTTGCTCACTCTTTGCTTGCTTCAGATCCTTATAAAAGATTACTGGATCAATGTTTAGGTATCTTTCAGTGAATTGCATAAGCTCAGCATTGCATAAAAGTAGATCCTTCACTTTACTCTTAAAAAGATATGGGGGAATATCGGATATCTGGCCCAAACTTTTTGCATTTATTTTAAGTTCATAGTGATCCGGTTTATTTTTGTCATCAATCCCAACTCGTAAATATTCAGTGTTCAAGCGTGCTGTGCCCTGCTCTAGCCATCTTTCTGAAAGCGAGGAAGAGGTATCGATATAATCATACATTGAAACACACAGCCTAGTCAGCTTTAAGTAATCTGGAAAGAAACGAATATATTGACGTGTCTTGACGATATCCTGGAGTTTCGACAAAGCGAAGAATAGAGAAACATTTGCTCTAGGTAATGGCACTATATGTTTACGATATACCTCAAATAAGCGCATGAGTTCCCTGGCGCGTTTCAATGTCGTGACCAAGTCTAATCTTGAATAGTAACAATCTAAAGTAAACAATATATATAGTGTTGTGAGTCTAACAGGGTCAATACGCTTAAGGTTTTTACTCCAGTTTGACAGAGCACCTTCAATAAATTCCATGGCATTTGTCCGAGCAATGTGAATGGGCCATTTCGATATTTTCTCTAGCAGCTCATCATCAATTTGGTTCCCTTGCGACTTGTATTCTGAAAAGAGCCTAAATAATTCTTTACTGAGAAATGTACCCATCTCTTTTTTCACTAATGCTTTTTGGACGTATCCCTGGGGTAATCTGAAATTATTTAGCAGGTAGAACTCGAGAGGGCTATCATCTGAGACACTATAATTATCATAAAATAACTTTAAATCAAATAACCCAAACGAATCGAAATCATCTTTGGTTAAAAGCGAATTGGCCCAAGGATCTTCAGCATTAAGATGAGCTGAATATGTATACAATAAAGAAATATGATTCCAAATAAACTGCCAGGTTTTAGTGTCAATCTTCTCAATATCAACAAGATCAGAGGAATTTGATGAAACAGTCCCTTGCACTTTAATAAAGGGAATCAAAAAGGATAGTTTTTCTGGTAAACGTTCGATATTCTTTTGCAAGACTACTATATTATAATTGTTAATAAATGGTGAACCCTGTTTCCCTTTTTTTGGTATAAGAGTTAAATCACCTGAGATTTGAGTTTGTGTTGTAATCAAACCTGTCTCATAGATATTGTCGAATGATTCAAATGAGCATTTCATGATAATCTTTCCTAGTATATCTCAATTTCTTCAATATCATCGCCTTCATTTGCTGTGTCAAGTGCATCAATAATTGTCATATAATCAAGATTCATGGCACTCTTTAGTGGGATATCTTTATCCGGAGAATATATAATTAAATCCTCTTTTGGTCTTGTGTATACAGTATATGCCAAGTTATCATATAATTTTTGCTCACCATTTCTAGGGCTAGAGTTTATATGTAAATAGAGCATATTATCAAACTCAAGACCTTTACTGGAATGCATCGTGAGTAGAAATATTTTATTCTCCGAAAAATCTACATCTTGGGTCAATTCTGTAGTAACATGGACAACAAATTTTTCATCTACTCTGTTCCGAAGCTCATCTGCAATCCTGGTAACATCTTCATTATGATAACATACAATGGCGATATTTTTCCCTGATCGTACATATTCCATGGCTAAGGTTTCTGCGAAATATGCAATAAAGTCATCATATTGAATCTCACGATACCATAGTGGTTTTGAATCTTTTAAACTGCTTTTTTCTGGATCTCTTTTTAGATATTTAAGTCCCTGTTTATACTCTTTAATTCGACTAATATATGGGTATAATAATGCTATTAATGATGGACTGATTCTAATAGAAAGTTTTAGATAGTAGCTGTCATGGTTACCCAACAATGTCGTTAAGTCTGATAGGTCATCCTTATGTCCAACATAAATTGCTTGATTCCCATCTCCGACAAATACTACGACTTTTGTGATCGACCTAATAAATGCTATAACATTTGGTCGAAAATCCTGCCCTTCGTCGATCAGGGCATAATCAAATATTTTTCCCTTTATCTGTCGAGACAACCTTTCTATCATGTGATCCGCTTTTTTCTCAAAAGGATCGATAGCAGGTGGAGACTCGTGAAACGTATTCTTATAAATTCTGAACAACCATTTGTAAAAGCTATCTACACCAAGTTGTTCAACTGCACCTGCCCTATTTGTGTTAGCAAATGCTGATTTCAAAAACTTTACTAAAATCTTTGTATAAACAAAAAAGATTCCCGTTTTTTCTGGAACCTGTAAAGCAATATGTGCTAACACCAGGGTTTTCCCGGTACCTGCTGGCCCTTTAATTACAATTGTATCATTAGTCGATCCATTTAGAATTTTTGTCTTGACTGATTGAACGATGTCCTTCTGTCCATATTTTCCGTCTTTGCCTTCAGTCAATCTAGCATAATCCACTAACCAGCTCATAATTCATCGACTCCCATTAACCCACCCTCTAAGAGGGTATTTTCATCGTATACTTTATTTTTATTCTCAAAATAGATATCTCGTTTCTTCTTCCATTCGTCTACTAACTCAGCGTCCTCTAATAGTTCATACCCTTTAATCAACCAATAATATGCCGTATCATCAAAATTTGATTCATTAATATCAGACTTTAATTTTTCTACACCCACTTCTGCCTCTTCGATATAGCTTTCACCTTTGTTCTTCAGAAGGTTTGCCAACGCAACGTAAGTGTAATTACTTGCATATTCTCCGTCGATAGATTTCTTCCAAATATCCTCTGTCTTATCAAAGTTTCCGATACGGGAATAGCTAAGACCTAAATTAAACGAAGCAACTGAGCTATTCGGTCGTAATTTCAAGTATTTTGTATAGTATTTAATTGATTCTTGACCCGTAGATGTATATGCTAATTTAAAAAGAGCTTGCGTCTTAATCTCATTATCAGTTTCAGTTCGAAGAATAGACTTCGCATATTCCTTTGCCTGAGGATATTTCTTAGCACTTATATATGCCTCAACAAGAGATAGTGTTTTTCTACTTTTCCCCGGCAATTTATTTACGACAGCATTGCGATGCTCAAAGAGTGCCTGGTGAAGATTATTTATTCGAATATCGTCAGAGCTATAAACTGAAATCGGATTATTTAATTCAAAACTAATCGGCTCGCCAGCATGTTTAATTTCACATTCTAATGTCTTTCCAGAAGAGATACGGAAACCAATTACCACTTCACCTTCGATTTTAAATCTTGGAATCTGAATAGTTTGATAGATTCGATTTGCAGTTCCTATACATATTGGTATCTGTACCACAGACCCTTTAGTTGTGGGTAGATTTAAAGGATCACAATATTTATAGTCACCTTCACCAATCGGAAATGGCACTTCAACTCCACCCGGAATAATTGGAATAAATTCTCGCCCACGTA
>Ga0307992_1001723_pt1 | contig 12796 bp, 7 predicted proteins | sample EllFjometagen133_FD_203162 | JGI IMG/M metagenome (GOLD analysis project Ga0307992, IMG submission 203162) | Marine microbial communities from Ellis Fjord, Antarctic Ocean - #133 | ecosystem: Environmental > Aquatic > Marine > Unclassified | place: Southern Ocean | collected 2014-10-08
TATATATTTTTACTTGAAAAATAATGGTTTTAAGGTGTCTACTTATATTAACCAAATGCTTAAGGTCGCTTTAGATACAGGATTTAGAGCAAATGATAATAATTCAGAAAATTTGGATTCAACCTTGGTAAGGTTGAGGTCGCGGGTTCAATTCTCGCCAGAAGCTTTGTTATAATTAATTATTATTTTAATTCAATTAATACTTTTTCTGGCTGAGAAATCAAGAATATTAAATTTGATAAATGTATTCTGTGATATATTATTACATACAAATTTTTTTTAAGTACTTAATTCAAATGTTTTTCTGTTTTCATATTATTATAGTTTTTAATAATTTTAATTATAGAAATAGGTAAATAAAAGCTTTGTATTAAACTTGAAATTGCAAAGTTGTTTTCTTTTTTTGATGATAATCTATGTAACAATGTTACATAGGTTTATATATTTTTTGTTATATATATTTCTATAATGGTTACTACAGAATATATAGATAATTATCCTGAAAAAATATGGTTGCAATTTCTTATATTGAGATTGATTTATGAAAATCCAACTTATGGATATCAGTTAATTAAAGATATTCATAAAATAAGTCAAGGGAAACATATAGTTAAATCAGGTACTATGTATACTACTCTTAGACGAATGGAAAAAAATAATTTATTAAATTCTGTTTGGGAAAAAAATAAATCAGGTCCTAATAGTAGGATTTATAATATAACTATAAAAGGTAAATTAAAACTTAAGAGTTTACTTAAAATGGTTGTTGAAAGAAAAACAATAATAGATAAAATGATTAAATTCTATAAAAAAGAATTTAAAGAATAATAAAATATATGATTAATTAAGATGATTTATGAAATTAAAACTACATAAAATTTTATTATGGATTACTATGATATCTTTATTTTTTTTAACTATTTCAACTATTCCTTTATTAGTTAGTTTTTTAAAAAATGTTGATGTTAAGTTTCCAATTTTGGTGAATATTCACGTTTGGTCTGGTGTTGTATTATTATTAGTTATATTAATTAGAGTTTGTATTAATCGTAAAAAATTAAAAATTATGCTTACTAATTAGTTATTTTTTTAAAAATTAAGGAGTTTATTGATTTGCATGTTTAATAAAAAAATTGTTTTTGTATTGTTTTTATTTTTATTTCTATCTTTTATTTCTGGATTCGTTTTTTCAGAAAGGTATATAGATAGTTCTTATGTACAAGTTATTGCGCAAGAAGTTAGCCCTGAACCAGTAGAACCAGGACAAGATTTTTTAATAAAAGTTAGAGTTCATAATTTTGGAACCGTTGATGCCACTAATGTAAAGGTTAATCTAAATTTAAATTATCCTTTTTATCTAAAAAATACTAGTGAAGCGTTTGTTGATTTTAATAAAATTTGTTCTAATTGTTCTGCAGAAAATACATATTATTTTACAGTAGATAGTTCTGCAGTTTCAGGAATCTATCCTATACATTTTAATATTTCTGAAATTAATAATAAAACTGTATCTTTTAGGCCTCAAATAATAGATGTTTCTATTTTAGGTAAACCAGATTTAGTTTTAGAAACTAAACAAATTGATAAAAATATTTCTGCAGGAGATATTTTTAATATTTCTTTTCTTTTAAAAAATATCGGTACGGGAAACTCTAGAAATATTAAAGTGATTCCTAATTCAAAAGATTTTATGCTTTTAGGATCAAATACTAAATGGTTTGACAAATTAGGTCCTAATCAAGAGGTGTTATTTGATTTAAATTTTATCTCTAATAAAGATCTAGTTGCAAACAGTTATTTATTCCCTATAAATTTAGAATTTTTAGGAGAAAAACAAAATATTCATACTTATTCTTATAACATTGGAATTAATCTTTTAGGAAAAGCAGATTTGTCTTTACAAAATCTAAAAATTAATCCCGTAAATCCTAATTTAAAAGATTTAGTTAGTTTTGAAGGTGTTATTGAAAATATTGGAAATGGTAAGGCAAATAATGTTTTTGTAGAATTATTTATTTTAAATGGAAATAATTATAAATATTTTATTGGACAATTAAATAAAGATGATGATGCTCCATTTTATTTTAATAAAATTAAATTTGATTCTTATGGAGATAATGAAGTTATTTTAAAAATAAACTATAATGATGATTATGGTAATTATGAACTAGAAATACCATTTAATCAAAATGTGCAAAAATCTTCTAATTTGTCTTTATTTTTAATAATTTTGATGTTATTTTTAATTTTAGGTTCTAGTTTATATTTCTTAAAATTTAAAAAAAACAAAAAAACAAAAAAATAAAGAAATGATTTAGACTTACATGAATAAAAAAGATTTAAAGTTAATGTTTTTTTTAGCTTATAAAAATATTGTGAAAAGCAAATCTACTTTTTTAGTAATCGTAGCTGTAATGGCTATGAGTTTTTTATCAATCACTTTTTTTTCTGCAATTATTGATGGTCTTAGTTATGAGTTTGAAGACTCAATGATTAAAGGTCAAACTGGTCATCTAATGATTGAACCCTCATCAGAGGAAAGTTTCATTTTTAATTCAAATAGGCTTGAAAAAAATATATTTAAAATTCCTGGAGTAGTTGGTGTTGCTTCAAGATTAGAATCAAATATTTTAATTACTTTTAAAAATGAAGAGTTAGGTGCTCCAGTATTTTTCATTGATCCTGTTGATGAACTAAAAGTATCTAATTTTCACGAAAGTATAATTGAAGGTAGTTTTCTTTCATATAAAGATACAGATGAAATTATTGTTGGTGCTGATTTATTAGAACAGTATGCTCCAAAAGATGATACTAAAAAAAGATTTAATCTTAGAGTAGGAGATCATGTTAATTTAACCTTTAATAATGGATATACAAAAGAATATAAGATTAAAGGAATTTTTAAAACTGGTTCGAAATTTAGTGATGATAAAATATTAATTAATAAAAAAGAATATTTTTCTATATTTAAAAAAGAAAATATATCTCATAAAATACTTATTAAACTTCCGTCAAGAGGTTTAGAAAAAGAGTATATTCAAAAAATAAAAGCTTTAGGTGTTACTGAACAAATAAATCCATGGGAAACAAAAATTGGAATGATTAAACAATTTATAGGAAGTCTTCAAATTACTAATCAAATTACTGGTTTTATTGGTTTATTAACTGCATTTGCAACCATATATATTATTATTTTTATAAATGTTACAAATAAAAGAAAACAAATTGGTATTTTAAAAGCAATTGGTATAAAGAAAATAATTATACTAGGCTCATATATAATGCAATCTTTTATGTATGGTTTTATAGGTGTTATTTTAGGAAATATTATTATGCAAATTTTATTAGCTTTATTTGTAAGTCATCCTTTAGCTATGCCAATTGGAGATGTAGTTCCTTTATTGACAACAACTAAATTATTAACTACATCTTTGATTTTAATTCTTGCATCTATAATTGCTGGTTTTTTTCCTTCAAGAAAAGCAGCTAATGATAATATTCTAGATGCTATATTTGGTGGCTAAATTATGATTAAAAATATTATTGAAGTAAATAAACTTGAAAGAATATATTCTAATGGTATAATTAAAACATATGCATTAAGAGATGTGTCTTTTAACATTAAGTCTGGTGAGTTTATTGCAATTATGGGGCCAAGTGGGTCTGGAAAAAGCACCTTACTTCATCAATTAGGCTTACTTGATTCACCTACAAATGGAAGTATTAAAATAGATACTGAAGATGTTTCTAAATTAACAGATAATGACAAAACTAATTTTAGATTAGATAAATTAGGTTATGTTTTTCAATCTTATAATTTATTGCCAGAACTTAATGTTATTGAAAATGTTTTTTTAACTTCAATGGCAAAAGGACTAGAACCTCAAGATTATATTCTAAGAGCAAAAGATATTCTTGAAAGAGTAGGTCTTAAAGATAGGCTTTATTATTATCCTTCTGAGCTTTCTGGAGGTCAGCAACAAAGAGTTTCTATTGCTAGAGCATTAGTTAACAAACCTAAAATATTATTTGCAGATGAACCTACTGCAAATCTTGATTCTGATTCTTCTAAAGATGTAATCGATTTGTTTAGAAAATTAAATAAAGAAATTAATCAAACTATTGTAATGGTAACTCACGAGATTGATGAAGGTAAAAAAGCAGATAAGATAATTTGGATTAAAGATGGAATTTTAGATAATTCTAAGAATGTTTAATTCCTTGTCATATTGAGTAAAAAATAAAAAAATTAACTAAATTAGTTAATTTTAAATATTTTAATGTTTTTATAAGAAGAAAACAAGATAAAGTGATTTTTTTAAAAAAAGAATGCTTTTAACTTTTAGCTTAACTTTCGCCAGAAAGATTACTGCCCAAAAAAGGTTTATTTGTGCACTTAGAGTGCACAATTTAAAAACAATTCTATTTCTATATATTATATGGATAAAAAATATCTTGAGCAAATAGTTCTAGATCAAAAACAAAGATTATCTAAATTAGAAAATGGATATTCTAGAGATAAGCTATCAGAAATATCGAATTTAATAAAACCTAAAATAAATATAGTTGTTACTGGTCATAGAAGAGTAGGGAAATCTACTTTTCTTTTACAATGGATGAATAAATATTATAGTTCTGACTTCTATTATCTTGATTTTTCGGACGAAAGATTAGCTGGCTTTGAAACTAAAGATTTTCAAGTATTATATGAAATATTTCTTGAAAATTTTGGAGAAAAAAAGGTTTTCTTTTTTGATGAATTACAAGGTAAAAGATATGATTGGAACAAGTTTGTAAATAGATTATATTCTGAAGGAAAAAGATTCTTTATAACTGGTTCTAATGCTGAATTATTAAGTAAAGAAATATCCACATATCTTACAGGTAGACACTTTGATATTAGCATGTATCCTTTTTCTTTTAAAGAGTATTTAGGTTATAATAGTTTCAATAAAAACTATAAATCTACTTCTGGAAAAGTAGAAGCAATTAAATATTTTAATAAATATATAAAAGAAGGGGGATTTCCAGAAGTTATAGTTTATGGAAATAAAGACATATTAGAAAATATATATCAAGATGTTATAAATACAGATATTTTATCTAGATATAATATAAAAGAAGAAGTTGAATTTAAGAAAATGGCTTTGTTTCTAATATTTAACTTTTCAAAAGAATTTTCTTATACTTCTTTAAAGAATAACTATAATTTAGGAAGTACACATACTGCTAAAAAATATGTTTCATATCTAACTAATACATATTTATTATTTGAGTTAACAAAATATGATTATTCTTTAAAAAAACAAGAAAACTATAGTAAAAAAATTTATGTTATAGATCCTGGACTAATTAATCAATTAGCTTTTGCTTTTTCAGATAATATTGGTAGATTATATGAAAACGTAGTTTTTATAGAACTTTTAAGAAGAGGAAAAAAAGTTTATTTTTTTAAGGATAAACTTGATTATGAAATAGATTTTATAACTTTAGAGAAAAATAAAATTGTTTCTTTGATACAAGTATGTTATGACTTAAATGATATAAAGACTAAAGAAAGGGAAATAAGAGGATTATTATCTGGATTAGATGAATTCAAACTAAAAGAAGGAATAATAATAACTCGAGATTTAGAAAAAGAAGAAAAAATAGATGATAAAATAATTAAATTTACTCCTTTATGGAAATGGTTATTAGAATAAAGTTATAAATATAAAAACAAAGATTAATGTGGAAAACTTTTTTATTAAAAATATTTATAAATTAATTTTAATAATAGTTAATAGGCATTTTAATAGTTATGAATAATAAAAAGGAGCGCTTTTAACCTTTGGTTCAATTCCCGCCAGAAGCTTTTGGAATTATTTTAACCCTATTTAAAAATTTTTTATTATATTTTTTAAATTACATATAAATTTGATATTACAATTGAATCTCTAATTTTACTATGGATATATATTATTTATGGTGTTTAGATATTTATATTTTATTTATAAAAATAATTAAATAAGTGTTTTGATGTTTGTAAAAAATAAAAAAGTAATTTCCACAATAATTGCTGCTGTAGTTTTAATTTTAATAGCAGTAATTTTATCTTTAATTGTTTTAAATTTTGGAAAAAGTCTAACACAAAAAGAAACTCAAAAAGTAACTGAATTTTATAAAGAAGATACAACCTTAAGAGGATTAACTTATATTACTGATAAACATTCTAGTTGGTTTAAGTTAAAAAACACTTCTTCAAAACCAATCACTTTTACTAAATATAAACTAATAAGTAATGATATTCCTAGTGAAATAGATCGTTATTTAGATTATAGTGAACCTATAACTATAGATCCTGGTTATGAAGCAATAATTCCATTAGTTTGTTCTCCAGAACGTTCTTTTAAATTAAGTTTGTTAAACTCTGATAATAAAGTAACTACTATTTCTTTGAATAATGTTGTAGACTATAAACAAAATACTTGTGATAATCTTCCAAATCTAGTTTGTTTAGGTTTAGTAGATAATGGTAGTGGAGATACTATTGATGATTCAATAGTTGTTTGTGATATAAATGATTTATATAATGTAAGAAATGATCTAGATGCTTTTTATTTACAAGGAGATGATATTGATTTAAATGTTGAACCATATAATGAATATGCTGATTATGGTTTTAATGTTATTGAGAAGTATTCTACATCAAGTTCTTATTATTCAAATTATACTTCTGTAACTCAAAGACTACAGACCAATACAGAAATTACTCACTTAAAAGAGGTATATTATAAACCATATGCTACAGGAACTTATAAACTTCAAATTGGTACAACTTATGGAAATTATGATATTTATAATGGAAACAATGTTACTGTATCAAGTACTTCTGTTGATTATGTTTGGGATATATCTAGTGAAAATATTAGTCTTTTAAAAGATACTGTTTATTATTTTAAGATTACAACTCCAAGTACAAGACCAAGAAGGGGTTATGGCTTATATACTGGATCTCTTTGGGAATCTAAAGGTTATTATCGTGGTTCTGCATTAGAATCTACTCATACACTTTCATTTGGAATAAATGCAGATTATATAAATGGACCTGCAATTGGTTGGGAACCAATTGGAACTTCTTCAAGTCCATTTGTTGGAAGTATTGATAATGATGGTTATATAATAAGTAATCTTTATATAAATAGACCTTCTAGTGATTATATTGGATTATTTGGTTATACATCTAGTGAATTTTCTATAAATAATATTATTTTAGAAAATGTTAGTGTTACTGGTAAAAATTATACTGGGGGTCTTGTTGGTCGAGCAGTTAATGGAAATATTTTTGGTAGCTCTTCAAATGGTTCAGTTTCTGGCATAAGTAGTGTTGGTGGTTTAGTTAGTCAATCTGGAGGAACAACCATTTCTTCAAGTTTTTCGAGTGGTTCTGTTTTAGGAACTTCTAGAGTAGGTGGTTTAATTGGTTTTTGTGATGGTCCTGTTTTAAATAGTTATTCTTTAGGTGATGTTATTCGTTTATCAGGTCCACAAACAAGTTTTGGTGGACTAATTGGTTATAGAAATACAATCCCCAAAACAGTAACTAATTGTTATTCGACAGGAACAATCTACGGAACAGATTGGAATCCTACAGATAGAGGTTTTTCAGGAATATCTCTAAGTGGTACTGGTAATTTTTGGGATATAAATACATCTTTACAATTAACCAGTTCAAGCGGAGCTATAGGTAAAACAACATCAGAAATGAAAACCCAAAGTACTTTTACTGATTGGAACTTTACAGATGTTTGGGCAATAGATGAGGAAGATAGTTATCCTTATTTAATAGATAATGAACAATTTCCACATCCAAAGCCAGTATATAGTGTTGTTGTCAATACTATGCCTGGAACTTATAATACAATATCTTTATATCTTACATTAACTTCTAAAGCAGATTATATATATTACACTACTAATGGAGATAATCCAACTTGTTCAGGTAATTTATATACTTCTCCAATTTTAATTACTGGTCCTACAACAATAAAAGCTACTGGTTGTAAATCAGGTTATGGTAATAAAATTTATTCATTTACTTATATTTTATTAGAACCAGATTATTATATATTTACAGCAGATGATTTAAATAATGTAAGAAATGATTTAGATGGAATTTATTTATTAGCAAATGATATTAATTTGAATATAGAATCGTATAATGAAGGAGAAGGTTGGGAACCTATAGGTAACTATACGAATAAATTTAATGGTGTTTTTGATGGAGGTGGCTATAATATAAATGATTTGTATATTAATAGACCTGGATCAGATTATCAAGGACTATTTGGATGTACTGGGACTGATTCAGTTATAAGTAATATAGAATTAGATATTATTAATGTTATTGGAAGTTCTTATACTGGTGGTTTGGTTGGTCAATCTTCTGGAACAATTACTTTAAGTTCTTCAAGTGGAGATGTTTCTGGAACTTCTGGTGCTGGTGGTTTGGTTGGTCAATCTTCTGGAATAATTACTTTAAGTTCTTCAAGTGGAGATGTTTCTGGAACTTCTGGTGCTGGTGGTTTAGTTGGTCAATCTTCTGGAACAATTACTTTAAGTTCTTCAAGTGGAGATGTTTCTGGAACTTCTAGTGCTGGTGGTTTGGTTGGTTATGGTTATGGTAGTATTTCAAATTCATATTCAGAAAGTGTTGTTAGTGGATATATTGCAGGTGGTTTGGTTGGTGAAGTTGGAGATGGAATTACCATTAATAATTGTTTTTCTAAAGGTTCTGTTTTTAGTGATAATATTGCTGGTGGCCTTGTAGGTGGTTCATATTCTACAGGCTATTTAGGGGTATATATTTCCAATAGTTATTCAACTGCAGATGTTTCTAGTAGTTATATTGCTGGTGGTCTTATAGGTGGTTTCCAAAATATAGATTCTGAGTCTACTAACATAGATGTACAAGGTTGTTATTCAGCAGGGAACGTTTTTGGTAGTAATGAGAATTATGTGGGTGGATTTATTGGTTACGATGAATGTGTTTATGATTGGTGTTCTTATTTTAGAAATAATTATTGGGATTTGGAAATCTCTAATCAATCATCAAGTGTTTGGGGTACTGGAAAAACTTCTGCAGAAATGAAACAACAATCTACGTTTACTAATTGGTATTTTACAAGTATTTGGGCAATAGATGAGGACGCTAGTTATCCATATTTAATAAATAATGAACAAGTTCCACATCCAGAACCAACTATAAGTGTAAATCCTAATGTGTTTTCAGGAAGTTTTAAGTTACTTAGTTTAGATGTTTCGTTATATACCACAGGAGATGAAATATATTATACAACTAATGGTAGTGATCCTAGTTGTTTAGGATTTGGGACATTATATACAGAACCAATAACCATAACAACAGGAACAACAACAATAAAAACTATTGGTTGTAAATCTGGTTATAGTAATAAAATTAGTTCATTCACTTATATTTTATTAGAACCAATAATAATTTTAACTGCTGATGATTTAAATAATGTTAGAAATGATTTAGATGCATTTTATTTTCTTGGAGCAGACATAGATTTAGATGTTAGCCCATATAATGATGTAAATGGATGGGAACCAATTGGAACTTCTTATTCAAGTCTATTTACAGGAATAATTGATGGTAATGGTTATACAATAAGTAATTTGTATATTAATAAATCAATAACAGATTATGTAGGATTATTTGGACGTACAGGAATAGATTCAGTTATAAATAATCTTCAATTAGAAAATGTTAATATTATTGGAAAACAATATACTGGTGGTTTAGTTGGTTATAATGGTGGAACTATTTCTTCAAGTTACTCTAGTGGTTTAGTTTCTAGTACTAATCGTTATGTTGGTGGTTTAGTTGGTTATAATAGTGGAACTATTTCTTCAAGTTATTCCACTGGTTCAGTTTCTGGTACATCTTATTATATTGGTGGTTTAGTTGGTTATCACTATGGAGGAACCATTTCTTCAAGTTATTCCACTGGTTCAGTTTCTGGTATAGGTTATGCTGGTGGTTTAGTAGGTTATAGTTATGGACCTATTTCAAATAGTTATTCTTTAGGAGATATTTATCGTTTATCAGGTACAAGCACTTATTTTGGTGGATTTGTAGGTTCAAATAATTATAGAACAATAACCAATTGTTATTCAACAGGTAGAGTGTCTGGTTCTAATTGGACTCCAACAGATAAAGGTTTTTCAGGAAATGATTTATCTACATATGGAGTAAATAATTTTTGGGATATAGATACTTCTTTACAAACAACAAGTGGTACTGGAGCAACTGGAAAAACATATGCTCAAATGAAAACACAAAGTACTTTTGTTGATTGGGATTTTACAACTATTTGGTTAATAGAAACAGGAATAAGTTATCCTTATCTACAACAGAATGTACAAACATCACATCCAAAGCCTTCACATAGTGTGATATCTAATCAAGTACCAGGGACCCATTACGTATTTTCTTTAGATATTACTTTAACTTCAGCTACAGATGATATCTATTATACAACAAATGGCACAGATCCAAACTGTTCAGGTTTAGGCACAGAATATACTTCTCCAATTACTATAACCACAGGTATAACAACAATAAAAGCAACAGGTTGTAAAACTGGATTTGATAATAGAGTATTTAGTTTTATATATATATTACCAGAACCAATAATAATTTTAAATCCAACAGATTTAAATAATATTAGAAACGATTTAGGTGCATTTTATGGTCTTGGAGCTGATATAGATCTTAATATTAGTCCATATAATGAAGATAGTGGTTGGACTCCGATTGGAACTTCCTTAAGTCCATTTACAGGAATAATTAATGGTAATGGTTATACAATAAATAATTTATATATAAATAGACTATCAACAAGTTACCAAGGATTATTTGGATATATAGGAACAGGTTCAGTTATAAATAATATTCAATTAGAAGATATTAATGTTTCTGGTAACTCAGATGTGGGTGGTTTAGTTGGTTATCAAAATGGAGGAAGCATTTCTTCAAGTTATTCTTCCGGTTTTGTTTTTGGTATGAGTTCTCGTGTGAGTGGTTTAGTTGGTTATGGTGATAGTGGAAGCATTTCTTCAAGTTATTCTACAGGTTTTGTTTCTGGTACCAGTTATGTTGGTGGTTTAGTTGGTTATTGTGATGGTGTAAGCATTTCTTCAAGTTATTCTACAGGTTCAGTTTCCGGTACGAGTAGTATTGGTGGTTTAGTTGGTAATCAATCTAGTGGAAGTATTTCTTCAAGTTATTCTACAGGTTCAGTTTCCGGTACGAGTAGTATTGGTGGTTTAGTTGGTTATCAATATAATGGAACCATTTCTCTAAGTTATTCTACAGGTTTTGTTTCTGGTACAAGTTATGTTGGTGGTTTAGCTGGTCAATCAAAGGGAACTATTTCAAACAGTTATTCTTTAGGAGATGTTTATCGTTCATCAGGAACAAGTACCACTTATTTTGGTGGATTTGTAGGTTTAAATAATTATAGAACAATAACCAATTGTTATTCAACAGGTAGAGTATATAGTTCTAATTGGACTCCAACAGATAAAGGTTTTTCAGGATATAATCTCTATTCTGGGGCCTATAATTTCTGGGATAAAACCACTTCTTTACAAACAACAAGCGGAACTGGAGCAATAGGGAAAACAACAGCAGAAATGAAAATTCAAAGTACTTTTACTGATTGGGATTTTGATACAATTTGGAATGTTACTGAAGGCACTACTTATCCTTACTTAATAGATAATACTCCTGGAACTTTTCCTCAATAATTATTTTTTACTTTATTTTTTTATTTTTTTTAATTGAAATTTATGACACATTATTTTGATTTTAAGAATTTTGATGTACTAAATGTTTTACAAATCTAAAAGTTTATTGTTAAATTTATTTTATAATTTAATAAAAAAGAGCGCTTTTAACCTTTGGTTCAATTCCCGCCAGAAGCTCCAGGAAGGGCTTTAATTATTAATATAAAGGAATGAATATATATGAATTTTATAAAAAATCATAAAACAATTACAAAATATCTTTTACTTCTAATGGCTAGTTTTTTATTAGCATTTACTGGTCTTAAGTTCAGTGTGTTTTTAGTTCCTTGGATAGGGATGATATTTTTTATATACTATTTTAGAGAACAAAATAAGTGGTATGAATATCTTATTTTAGTAATATTATTATTCCTCCCCAAATTTTTTATAGTACATGGTGGTTGGTCAATGTTAATAGAAACAGAAATAATTGCAACAATCTGTACAATGATTCCTATATTATTAGCATTATTATTAGATAAATATTTCTATAAGAAAACAAGTAGCTTATTATTAACACTAGTCTTTCCAGCAACTTATGTTATTTTTGATTTGCTTTTAGGGTTAGCTCCATTTGGAACCTTTTCTTCAATTGCAATATCTCAGTTTGATTTTAAACCACTTATTCAAATTGCATCAATAACTGGACTTGCAGGAATTTCGTTTTTAGTGTTTTGGTTTTCAAGTACAGTTGCAACTTTATGGAAAAGTAAATTTAACTTTGTTAAAGAAAAACAATTAGCTGTAACATTTGTAGTGATTTCTATGGTTGTTCTCTTAGTAGGAGGTATTTACTTTACTACTTCAATTCCTACTGGCAAAACTGTAAAAATTGCAGGAATTACAATAGAACATTCTACAGATTACTCTAATATTATAGATCTAAATACTCCAAGAGAAGAAATAAATAAATATTCTGGAGAAATAAATAATTTAAATAACA